>Ga0302215_10002038_pt1 | contig 14064 bp, 9 predicted proteins | sample II_Fen_N3_1_FD_194580 | JGI IMG/M metagenome (GOLD analysis project Ga0302215, IMG submission 194580) | Peat permafrost microbial communities from Stordalen Mire near Abisko, Sweden - II_Fen_N3_1 | ecosystem: Environmental > Terrestrial > Soil > Wetlands > Permafrost | place: Sweden: Abisko...
GTTTGACATCTTTCAGTGGAAAAGCAATCCAGCGTTTGAGCATGCGGGCACCCATCGGACTGATGGTCTTATCAATCACATCAAGCAATGTGCGGGCGCCTTCATTAATGGAACCGTACAATTCCAGGTTACGAACCGTAAAGCGATCAAGCCAAACAAAACGCTCCTCTTCTATACGCGACAACTGCGTGATATGACCCGTTTGCTGATGGTGCGTCTGATCCAAATAATGCATAATGGCTCCGGCAGCAACCACACCATTGGGTAAATTATCGACTCCAAAACCTTTCAGATTCTTGGTTTCAAAATGTTTCAGCAGCCTTTCATTGGCTGAATCGGGCGAATAAGCCCAGTCTTCGAGAGCATAGGTAAAAAATTTTGTACCGAAAAAAACTTCGAAATCCTTCTTCTTAGAACGATCATAAAGCACTTCCTTCGGTCCGAAGCTATTCAATAGCTTGTCAACATATTCCGCATTTCCTTCGGCTACAAGAAATTCGCCTGTTGATATATCCAAGAATGAAACACCTACATGATTTTTATTTAAATGTACGCTTGCTAGAAACGTATTTTCTTTATGATTAAGTGTTGTGTCACTATAGGAAACACCGGGAGTAACCAATTCGGTCACACCACGTTTGACGATTTTTTTGGTGAGTTTCGGATCTTCCAGCTGATCACAAATGGCAACACGCCTTCCCGCACGCACTAACTTCGGTAAATACGTATCAAGTGCGTGATGAGGGAAACCTGCCAGTTCGATAGTTTTTCCGGCGCCGTTGGCACGCTTGGTGAGTGTTATTCCCAGTATTTGAGATGCCTGAATTGCATCGGTTGAAAAAGTTTCGTAGAAATCACCACAACGAAAAAGCAAAATAGCATCTGGATGTTTTGCCTTAATCTCGTTGAATTGTTTCATCATTGGCGTTTCTACTATATCTGAGCCCATATATTTATGTAAAGAACTCCTAATCCCTTGTAAGGGAATTTGGTTTATTCTATGAATTTTTTATTAACAGTTATTTTTAAAAATAGCCCAAACCTATTTTCGTTCATGAAATACAGATTTTTGAAATCAATCGGGGTTGGGCCTAATTACTTAAACAGACCATCTATAGCGGCTGTCATACGTGACCACAAGAATTTTTGCTTTTCAATTTTTATGTTCTCAATCATGCTTTTGGAACGTTGATTGGAGAAAAAGTCGACAAGAGCATCAGCTATCTGAGTCGGCTCTACCGGAACAACATACCCAACTTTACCATTGGGGATAGTTTCGGCTAACCCACCAACATTAGTTACCAACATGGGTATTTCAAAATGATAAGCAATCTGACTAACACCACTCTGAGTAGCTGTTCTATAAGGTTGAGCTATAATGTCGGCAAGACTGAAATAATTCCGAACCTCATTGTCCGGAATAAATCCGGTTCGTAATTCAACCAATCCTTCCAACTTCAATTTCATAATCAGCTCCAGATAAGGTTGTGGATTTTCGTAGAATTCCCCCGCTATAACTAAACTAACAGGAAACTGACGTAATCGTTCATCTGCAAAAGCCTCCATTAACAAATCCAGCCCTTTGTAGTGACGAATAAAACCAAAAAACAGAATGTATTGTTTATGCTCACGAAGCCCCAATTTCATAGCTGCTTCTTTCTTTGTCAATGCCGAACCATAGTGGTCGTATATAGGGTGTGGCGATACTACTTTCGGTTTGCCGTCATGGTCGAACTTTTCGATGTCCGCCGTTACCGATTCTGCCATTGACACAAAACCATCCATTGCTTTCACAAAATATCGGGGGAAAAGTTTATCCAAAATAGTAGGTTCGTGCGGAATCATGTTGTGGATAAGCCCTATCATCTTTGTTTTAGGCGAACGGGCATACCGTGCAATAGTTCCATAGCAAGGAGCCACAAATGCCATCCAATAACTGAAAATAACTAAGTCCGGAGATTTCTTCTTAATTGTACGACCTACTTTAATCCAGTTCAACGGCCTTACAGAATGGATCATTCGGGTAATTTTTAAGTCCTTAGGTGCAGGCTCGCTGGAAAACTGCGATTTACCCGGAAATAAAAACGCAGGATATTGAAGGGAAAATGTAATAATCTCCACTTCATTTCCCTCTTTTACATATTCACGAGCTAAACGCTCGTTGTATGCTGCCAAACCACCACGATAAGGGAACGCCGTACCAACTATAATTATTTTCATGCTAATATAAATTATAAGATTGATAAACAAAAGGATAGAGGCGACAAAATGCAGCCTGACTCAGGGCACTCAGCATGAAAAATTTCATGGAAATGAACTTGTTAACTTTTTGCTTAGTACCTGCAAAAGTACAAAATTATTCAATGGCGTTATTGTTTTTCGGACAATTTTTTCTGAATGAAAAGCAATAGGAAGATTTATTATAAACTACAAAAGAATGTGACCAAAAACGGAACCGAAAAATCAACAATGAATCCCTGATAAATGGAAACAATAGCATAATCTTTACCAGAATATTTAATAATAATCGGAAAAGTAGTATCCATGGTAGCAGCTCCTCCGGCAGAAATCGGGGCTAAATTGCCAAAATATCGGACCATCCATGGAGCAAACAACAACGTAATGACTTCACGCATGATATTAGAAAGCAGCGCAATAGTTCCCAGCTCAGCACCCTTACACTGAGTAATGAGAATACTCGAAAGTGAATAATATCCAAACCCTGAGCCTACAGCCAAACAATCGGCCAGACTTCTATTTTTTATAAAAACACTAACTGCAATTACACCAAGCCAGGTTCCTGCAATAGTCATCACCGGGAGAAGTATCAATCTGTTATCCAAACTTCTAAACTGGCGGAATGAATCCGGATCACATCCAATGCTGATACCCACCATAAACATGAGAGCACAGAGCACATAAAAACTCACATTATAATCCAACAACGATGGCGGCAACCAACGAAATGCACCAAGCAATAAGCCTGTTGCGAAAAAAGAAAGTATAATCAGGCTCCCTTTCATCGGCTTAGTGATTTTTTTCGTACAACAAGCCAAAGCATCCAGGCTAGCAACACACTCCCCAATGTACCCCCAAATGCCAGTAAAAAAGCTTCGAAGCCTAGTTTAGCAAACTGGTTTACAACAGTTTTATTTGCACCTACTTCCAACCCTAACAAAAACAATAGCATCCAGATAAGTGTTAGTATAGTTCGATGAACATGACCAAGTTTACGACGGCGAAGCATATAACCTGTAACCATTCCGGCAAGCATACAAGCGATAACAATAAACATCATTCGAGTATTTTTTTGTACAAAGATAGAAGAAATGAACTAAAGTGTGAATCTACACGGTAATTCAAGAAAAAAACAGAAACAGAAACCAATGAAAACACTAAAAAATTCGTAAATTTGCACTTCAAAAAAAACAACGGTATTAGAAAGTATAAAATAATAAATTTCAAAATAATATGAGCAAAAAAGCATTACTTATGATTTTGGATGGCTGGGGAATTGGAAATCATTCTCACGCGGATGTCATCTATAGCACACCAACTCCTTACATTGATTCGTTGGTAGCAAATTATCCTAATTCGCAACTTCTTGCTTCAGGCGAAGATGTTGGTCTGCCTGAAGGACAAATGGGAAACTCGGAAGTAGGTCACCTGAATATTGGCGCTGGACGCGTAGTTTATCAGGATTTAGTAAAAATAAATATTGCCTGTCGCGACAATAGCATACTGCAAAACCCTGAAATTATCAATGCTTATTCTTATGCCCGCGACAACAAGAAAAAAATTCACTTCTTAGGTTTGGTTTCAGATGGTGGCGTTCACAGTTCGTTGGATCATTTGTTGAAATTAGTAGACATTGCCAAGGAGTACAATGCCGAGGCATTTGTTCACTGCTTTATGGATGGCCGCGATACCGACCCGAAAAGCGGTAAAGGTTTTATTGAACAATTAGAAACTTATACCAAAGGAACCACCACTAAAATTGCATCCATCATTGGACGTTACTACGCCATGGATCGCGACAAACGTTGGGATCGCGTAAAAAAATCGTATGATTTAATGGTTAACGGAACGGGCGAACCGACAACCAATGTTGTGGCTGCAATGCAAGCATCTTACGATGCTGGTGTAACAGACGAATTTGTGAATCCAATAGTTAGCGTTGATGTTGCAGGAAAACCGCTGGCAACTATTGAAGCAGGCGATGTGGTTATTTTCTTCAACTACCGTAACGACCGTGCAAAAGAACTAACTGTGGTTCTAACCCAACAAGATATGCCGGAAGAAGGAATGCATACCATTCCATTGGAGTATTATTGCATGACTCCTTATGACTCTAGCTACAAAGGATTGCACATTTTGTTTGATAAAGATAATGTTCAAAACACCCTAGGCGAATATGTTTCCAGCCTTGGATTAAAACAATTACGCATAGCCGAAACCGAAAAATTTGCTCACGTAACATTCTTCTTCTCGGGAGGTCGCGAAAGTGAATTCGAAGGCGAAGAACGCATTTTGGTTGCTTCCCCAAAAGTGGCAACATACGACCTTCAACCCGAAATGAGCGCGCCCGAAGTAGCAGACAAACTGGTGGCAGCTTTGAATACAAAGAAATTTGATTTTATTGCCCTTAACTTTGCCAATGGGGATATGGTCGGCCACACAGGCGTTTACGAAGCCATTCAAAAAGCAGTGACGACTGTTGACAACTGCGTGAATAAGGTTGTTGAAACTGCAAAATCCAACGATTATGAGGTAATTATCATTGCCGACCACGGTAATGCTGACTTTGCTGAAAATGCCGATGGTTCACCAAATACTGCTCACTCGTTGAATCCGGTGCCGTTTATCTATGTAACTGAAAACAAAAAAGCAAAAGTAGAAAATGGTATTTTGGCTGATGTTGCACCGTCTATTTGTCAGATTTTGGGTATTCCGCAACCAAAAGAAATGACCGGACACGGGCTTATTAAAGCATAATTCTTTATGTACAATATATAATTAAAACGTCGTGGAATTTTTTCTACGGCGTTTTTTATTGAATTATTCTTCTCCAAAAAATCATAGAAAGCACTAATAATCTGCGTAAAATTCAAAATTATGAATTATGAATTACAAATTATGAATTGATTAGCATTATCTTTGCATTTCAAAACCCAACATATGAATTTAAGAACTATACTCGAAAACCGCATCCTTATTTTGGATGGTGCAATGGGAACCATGATTCAGCGTCATAAATTGAACGAAGCTGATTATCGTGGTACACGCTTTGCAAATTGCGAAATTCTTCAGAAAGGCAATAACGATTTGCTTGTCCTGACACAACCGGATATTATTTATGGCATACACAGCCAATATCTTGAAGCCGGTGCTGATATCATCGAAACCAATACGTTCAACGCGCAACGGATTTCGATGGAAGATTACGGTATGTGCGACTTTGTCCGCGAAATAAATATAAAAGCAGCCAAACTTGCCCGAAAAGCAGCCGATGAGTTTACTGCAAAGAATCCTGCCAAACCTCGTTTTGTTGCCGGAGCTGTGGGTCCAACAAATAAAACGGCATCCATGTCGCCCGACGTAAACAATCCGGCCTTCAGAGCCGTGAGTTTTGACGACCTGGTAGCAGCCTATAAAGAACAAATTCTGGCGTTGATTGAAGGTGGTGTAGATGCACTGCTCATCGAAACAATTTTTGATACATTGAATGCTAAAGCTGCTATTTTTGCCGCCGAAGAAACCATGAGTGAACTCGGCAAACGAGTTGAGATAATGCTTTCGGCAACTGTAGCCGACACCAGCGGCCGAACATTATCCGGCCAAACCATTCGTGCTTTTTTAGCATCAATCGGTCATGCCAATATATTATCGGTAGGGCTAAATTGCTCTTTTGGTGCTAAGGATTTAAAACCATACTTACACGAAATCAATGAGCATTCACCCTGGTTTGTAAGCGCCTATCCAAACGCCGGATTACCCAACCAGTTTGGCGAATACGACGAGACACCTGAAACAATGGCTATTCAGGTAAAAGAATATTTCGACGAAAAACTGGTTAATATCATTGGAGGTTGCTGCGGAACTTCACCGGATCATATTGCCACTTATAGTGCTTTAATTGAGAACAAAGAGGTTCGAAAACCCGGTCTTGCTTCTAAAAAATTAGAACTTTCCGGCCTTGAAGAATTAGAGATAGATAATTCATCCTTATTCGTCAATATCGGTGAGCGATGCAATGTAGCAGGTTCTCGCATGTTTTTACGTTTGATAAACGAAAAGAAATACGAAGAAGCCCTCAGTATTGCCCGCAAACAAGTAGAAGATGGCGCGCAGGTTATCGATATCAACATGGACGATGCTATGTTAGAATCGAAAGAGGAAATGGTTACCTTCCTGAATTTTGTGGCTGCCGAACCGGAGATTTCGCGTGTGCCTATCATGATTGATTCTTCGAAATGGGAAGTGATAGAAGCCGGACTGAAATGTGTACAAGGAAAATGTATCGTCAATTCAATCAGTCTGAAAGAGGGAGAAGAAGAATTTCTATATAAAGCCCGCAAAATCCGTGCTTACGGAGCAGCCGTGGTAGTTATGGCTTTTGACGAGCAAGGACAAGCCGACAGTTTTGATCGCAAAACGCAAATTTGTAGTCGGGCTTATCATTTATTAGTTGATAAAATTGGTTTTCCACCACAAGATATTATTTTCGATCCAAATGTATTGGCCATTGCCACCGGAATTGAAGAACATAACAACTACGGTGTTGATTTTATCAATGCTACTCGTTGGATTAAGCAGCATTTACCTTACGCCAAAATCAGTGGCGGTGTGAGCAATCTTTCGTTTTCATTCCGTGGAAACAATGTTGTTCGTGAAGCCATTCACTCCGTATTTCTATATTATGCCATCAAAGAGGGAATGGATATGGGAATTGTGAATGCCGGAATGCTACAGATTTATCAGGACATTGAACCGGAATTGCTTGAGCATGTAGAAGACATTGTGCTGAATAGACGTCCCGATGCCACCGAACGAATGATTGAACTGGCCGAAAAGGTCAAGAATCAGGCTTCGGGCGAAAAAATGGAAAAAGTGGACGAATGGCGTTCGCGCCCATTACAAGGCAGACTGGAACATGCATTGATAAAAGGGATCAGCGAGTTTCTGGAAGAAGATTTGGCGGAAGCACTGACCCAGTTTGACACGGCCATTGAAATTATCGAAGGTCCATTGATGAGTGGAATGAATATCGTTGGTGAACTTTTCGGAGAAGGAAAGATGTTTTTGCCGCAAGTAGTAAAAACAGCTCGCACCATGAAAAAAGCCGTGGCAGTACTTCAGCCGGAGATTGAGAAACAAAAAGTCCCCGGACAAAGCTCTTCGGCCGGAAAATTCCTTATCGCAACAGTGAAAGGTGATGTTCACGACATTGGAAAGAACATTGTGGCTGTCGTTTTGGCTTGCAATAACTTTGAAGTAATCGACTTGGGCGTAATGACTCCAACCGAGAAAATCATTCAGACAGCTATCGATGAGAAAGTGGATATGGTAGGATTGAGTGGATTAATTACACCATCGCTCGAAGAAATGGCGCATGTTGCCACCGAAATGCAAAAAGCCGGGCTTACTATTCCGTTGCTGATTGGTGGAGCCACCACTTCAAAAGTTCACACGGCAGTCAAGATTGCTCCAAATTATGGCGGTCCGGTAGTTTATGTAAAAGATGCATCGGTCAATACACACGTAGTTGCTCAACTTATGAGCAAGACGCAACATGTAGCGTATGAGGCTGGCATTGCTGCCGAGTATCAGGCTTTACGCGAGAAACAGACCAAAAAGGCTGATTTATTGAGTTTGGATGAAGCCAAAAAACGAAAACCAAATTTATTCTGATAGAATAAATTATTTAAAGTAAAATGTCCGAATTTCCAAGTAGAAATTCGGACATTTTACTTTAAACTTCTTCCACTTTTCCCAGACTTACATAACATACAAATCCACTAGTTTGGTAGCCCATTTCGGCAATGAGGTTCATGTATTGTTTTACCTGCTGAATATAAGTTTTGCTTTCTTTGTCGCCAAATTTATAATCCACAATGGTTGCTTTGTTGCCATTAATCACAACCCGGTCCGGACGATATTGTTCTCCACGAGGTGTGAGGATGGTTGTTTCGTTTAACACGTGAGTGTCGGTAGCAAACCAATCGTTGGTTTGTGGTAAGTTCCAGAATTTTTCCATTTCCACTTCAACCGTTTCGGCTTCTGATTCACTGATGCGTCCTTCGCGAATCATGGAAAGAATGGCCTTTTGCTGATCGGCTTTGTGCGTAATGTTGCGCAGGATATCGTGCATGATTAGTCCGTAATTCAGGCGGCTGTCGGTGAGTTGTTGGTTTTCGAGTAAATAATCCAGGCTTTGATGGCGTATGCGCAAGCGCTCGGTGCTGCTAACGGATGGATAGCTGTTTATCTTCTCGTTGTTGCCCGCACTTTTGGCATCGTTGTATGCGGCCTGTGTTGGTTCGCCCAGCGAGAATACCTTTGTCAAGCCGTCGTAGGATTTTGATAAGGGCATAATATCGTTGTCCAATCCGGGAGTTTCTACCGTGAAGCAAGCAGTGAGTAGCGCCGACAGCGAATTGATTTTATCTAGGCTTTCCACTTCTTTTTTGGGAACCGGAGCCATGCATATCAATTCGTTTTTTGCCCGGGTAAATGCTACATAAGCTACATTTAAACTATCAATAAACAGGTGCATTTGTTCGTCGAAATAGTTTTCGGCAAAAATGGATTTCCCGAGCTTCGAACCATATTCGATAGGCAACAGCGGTAATTCGTTGAAGGGTGCCACGGTTGGTTCGCACCATAGGATGTTGCGCATACGGCTATCCAAATCCCAGTCACAAAATGGCATTATCACCACCTTAAAATCCAATCCTTTCGATTTGTGTACGGTCATAATGCGCATGGCGCTTTGGTTGTCGGGCGTGGAAATACATTGTTTGCCGCCGTTCTTTTTCCACCATGTGAGGAAACTGTTCAGGTCGGCAGTTTTGCCGGTGGTGTAGCGGAACACCACATCCTGAAATGCCTGTACAAAGACTGCTTCGTTGTGCCAGTTACCAATGCCAAACAGCGAAATGATTTGCTCCACCATGTCGTAAAGCGAGCTGTGTTGCACCTGTTTGAGGCGTTCGTTTTCTTCGTCTGAGAATAATGCCGATAAGCTGTTCTCGTTTGAGTTTTCGGTAACGAAGCAAGCATTAAGTGCTTCGTTTTCCGATTTGTGCTGACGACCACGCGCGTATTCGTAGTTTACAATGGTGCGTTGAATGCTATCGGCCGGGTTGACAAACAGCTGCAAGATGCCCAGCACGAAACGTACAGAGGCAGCAGCTCCAATCAGTAAACCTTCATTACCCATAATGTCGTAACAAAACTCGGGTTTGGCCTCTGCGGTGGTTTTGTAGCTTAGCAAGCGGTGAATAACCTGTTGCTCTTCGTCGTTTTTCCTCACCAAAATACAAATATCCGCCGGACGGTAACCGCGACTTTGCAGGTCTTCGAGCATGGCGGGCAATCGTTGCAAACTCTCGGCTTTCCACCCATCGTCGTTTTCGTCGGTGGCAATAAAGCTTACCTGCACGCTACCGGTGGCGGCTTTGGGCGAAGTTTGTTGGTGAATACTGGCGTAGGCGTGTTCAATTTTGTGCGTCAGAGCTTCCAACTGCGGATAAACCGGCAATACCGCTTGCAGATTTTCATTCAGTTTGCTTTGCAACAGACTTGCTGCACGGCGGAAAAAGGAATTATTGAAATCGATAATGTTTTTATCGCTTCGCCAGTTGGTTTCCAGGTTTTCTTCATGAATTTGCTCCGGCCTAAAATCGGTGAGGACTTGTTCGTCGAGGAGTTTCCAGTCGGAGTTACGCCAACGGTAAATACTTTGCTTCACATCGCCCACCACAAGGTTGAATTTGCCGGCCGACAAACTATTTGCCATCAGCGGATGGAAGTTTTTCCATTGCAGGGTAGAGGTGTCCTGAAACTCATCGATCATGAAGTTATCGATGGTAATGCCGGTTTTCTCGTACACAAAAGGCGTATCGCTGTTGTCAATAATTTTGTTGAGCAGCATGTTGGAGTCCGAAATCAACATGGTGTTTTGCTCGTCGGTGAGTTTTTTTATCTGCACGGCCAGGTCGGACAAAATACCGAGCGTATTGATATGTTTTAGCACCATTACTGCCGAGTTGTATTGCACTATGTCCACAGTCAGTAGTTCTACAATTTGTTGGAAGCATTTTCCCAGGCCGTTGTTGTACGCCGACTCGATGGCCGATTTTACATCCTGCGGTTTGGATTTGGTGTAGCAGTTCGTTACATCGTCGGCAAAACCCGTAAAGCGCGCGCTGATTTCCAGTTTGCCTTTGACCAGTTTTTCGAGCGTGGTGGTGGTTTTGTACGCAAAATCTTCGTGCGTCAGGCCGTTGCGTGCCATTACGTTTAAACCATCGGTGGCGGTTTGTTTTACCTTGGCTTCGAATATGTTTTTTATTTCGCGCAGGCTCTTGCGGTAGTTGGTCAGGAACTCGCGTTCGTGCAACTTGCGGTTGGTATCTTCGGCTTTGTGCTGGTAACTTTCCTTGAAAATTTCGCGCCCCAATTCCATAATCTTATTACGCATATTCCAACTTTCCGATTGCTCGATTCGTTCCTCGGCATAAGCCGTAAGCCATTGCAACAGTTGTTTGTTTTCGTCTTTGGACAGATCCAAAAACAGGTTATCGACCGATTGTTCGAGCGTGGCTGTGTTGTCCAGTTCCAGGTTGTAGCCACCATGCACGCCAATGTCGCGAGCAAAGGAGCGAATAACCTGCTGGAAAAAACGGTCAATAGTGCTTATGGAGAACGCTGAATAATCATGTAGAATACTGGTGAGAATGTGCTTTGCCCGAACATTTACGGCTTCTTCGTCTAGCCTGAATTTTTTCATTAACCCTTGGCGGTAATCCGATTTCTCGCCTTGCGACAGCGCATCTAGTTCTTTCAGAATACGCGTTTTCATCTCATCAGTGGCTTTGTTGGTAAACGTTACGGCCAGAATGCGACGATGTGCCCGTTCCCGTCGGGGATCGAACAGCAAGTGGATGTAGTCTTGCGTAAGCCGATATGTTTTGCCTGAACCGGCTGAGGCGCGATAGATGTTGAGCATGAAATTCAACTATTAATACAGTTACACATTGTTTGTGCTATCAATAACAAATTGTAGAATAAAAACAGTATAGCAAATGTAGCTAAAAACAATGATTAATAAAACAAGTCAGGTTTATTCATTACAATGCTCATGATATTTCTAAAGTCGGTAGTACTTTCTATAGGATCAACTTATTTTTATTGGAAGAGTTTCAACAATAAAAAAACCACAATCTTTACAAAGATGTGGTTCAAACGAAAGCGAAAGGATTTCCCTTTCAACCTTGACAAAAGCCATCGAAGATTCGACAACTCTTGCCTAGGTGTTGAGGTACTTTGTAAAAACAGATTAACATGTAAGGTTTGATATGTTCATAACACTATAAATATTAAGCCAAACAAATGAAAGCACTATTTTGTCGGCGGAATTGGCACAACAGGATCATCACCTTTAGGATCATCACCTGGTTTTTCATTGTTCAAAAATTGAACTGCTTCTCCAAACTCAAAAATAGAATTAATTGCATTCATATTTATTTCGATTTAATTATATTGCAAAGTAACGCAAAAAAGAAACTCAAAATACGAAAGGAGCAATATTTATTTTATATACATCTCTGTTTTTTAAGTGTGTTTATTTACTTGAAAATAAACACATTAATCACACAAAAAAAAGTAGTCATATATACAACTACTTTTTATATTAATAATTAACCTTAAAAAATGCTCAAAACGAGCGAAGGAATTGAAGGAGGTTATCTTGATTCTGCAAATTGAGCTTCTTGCGTAAACGCCCTCTATGTATGTTAATGGACTCAGATTGTACATCGAGAATAGTTGCAATCATACCAGTATCAAAATTGGCAAGGAGCAAACAACAGATCAAAATATCCCTCTTAGTCAAATTTGGATAAGCAGCTTCCAAACGACTTGAGATATTGCGATGAGTCAAATCAATATGACTCATCAGTTCTTCATAAAATGTGTCTATCTTAGAATTTTTAGCTCCAACAGTCTTTTCAACTTCCGATGCAGATGATCTCTTTATAGCCCGAGATCTGTATTGTTCGACGTTTTTAAGTAATAAATGCTGCATTTTCATTTGTTGCTGAAGCAATTGGTTGTTTTCCTTCTCCTTTTCCTTCAAGGATATTTCTTGTGCAAGCATCTGATTTTGGACTATTAGCTTCCTCTTGTTAGATTTTACTCTCCAAAATAATAGTACAATACATAAAATACTTAGCAATAAAAGTGAAATCAAAAGAATAATTCCGTTCTGCTTGTTTTCTATTATCAAGTTCTTATTCTCAACTGATAACCTCTCAAACCTGTACTTCTTCTCCATTCCTGCAAAACTGGTACTTAGTGCCTGATTCTGTATTGAATCTTTTAATACTGCTACCTTCTTTGCATAATACAAAGATTCGGCTAAACGCCCTTGCTTTTCGTATAGCTCTTGCCAAAGCTTATAATAATCGACAATCATTACTCCCGGGCTCTTTACTTTGTTGAGATATATTCTAGCAGAATCCAATTGATCTGATTTGACAAACATTCTCCCAATCAGGCACCATTTATTATAGTCATATAATGTGTCATTGGTTATTGGGACTAATCTAAGATATTGCAATGCCAGCTTGAAGTTTTTTTGTTTGTAAGCTACAACACTCAGATTTCTGTAGATTGATGAAGTGATAAGATTTTCATGAAGTGGTGCAGCCATTTTTTCGGCAAGCGAGTAGTAATAAGTTGCGCTATCATAGCTTTCATTTAGTCTTTCTCCACATCCTATTCCTATAAGAGTTAAGACAGAATTCCTTAGATCACTTACACTTTGAAAAGCTTTAAAGCCTAACTTGTTATAAACAATACAGCTATCGATATCATGCTGATTCTGATACATATCAGCTTTATCTGTAAACACAAGACCTAGTAATTTATGATCATTACACCTTGAAGCAAAATCTTGAGCTTTCAATAAAGCCAGAGCCTGATTACGAGTATTTCCTTGTGTTTTCTCACAACGAGCAAGGTATAAATAAGAATAAGCTGCACGTACAGGTTCATTTTCATCATAATAAGCAGTAGCTATTTTTATTAGGGAGTCAGATTCCACTTTGATATCATTCTTATCCAAAGCCTGGCTCATCAACAGAGCATACAAAGCGCGGTTTTGTTTAAGTTTGTATTTCTCAGGTTGAATCCGTTTCAAAACACTTAAAGCGGAATCGGGAGCTGTTTCCATAAGTTTATCGGCTCGCATCAACTCTCTATCAGTAGAAGAACATGATACAAGAAATAAACATAGCGAGAATAGAACAAGCTGTACGAATTTCATAAACTATATCTTGATATTGATAAGAAATCTGGTTTTTGCATGAAAGTGACAAAATTATCAAAAAAAATCGACGTGCAATTCATTGCAATTCAAAAGTTTCATAAAGTTGTAACACAAAACTACTTATTTATCAAGAATATCAATGAAGAATCCAATTTACCTATATATTCTGATTTTTAAATGCTATCTTTGTTGAAAACAGCAATTTACAAATATGTCATACTGGACAGTATGCTTAAAAGTCGCTTATAGAAATTATCTGAGTGATTTAATTTAGCATACATATTCCATTAAATTCGAATATTATATGATTAGAAAGATACGAAAAAATTACATCATAAACAGGGATGTCAGTTGGATGTATTTCAATCGGAGAATATTGGAGGAGGCTGCCAATAAAACAAATCCTTTACTTGAACGACTTTGTTTTTTGGGCATATACTCCAACAATCTAGATGAATTCTTTCGTGTTCGTGTTGCAACTCTTCGCCGCATGGTAGAAATAGAAGAGA
>Ga0302215_10002039_pt1 | contig 14063 bp, 9 predicted proteins | sample II_Fen_N3_1_FD_194580 | JGI IMG/M metagenome (GOLD analysis project Ga0302215, IMG submission 194580) | Peat permafrost microbial communities from Stordalen Mire near Abisko, Sweden - II_Fen_N3_1 | ecosystem: Environmental > Terrestrial > Soil > Wetlands > Permafrost | place: Sweden: Abisko...
CAGGAACTCTTCCCCGTAGCGTTTTGCTTTTCCGGCACCTACTCCCGGGATATTTTGCAACTCATCCATGGTGATCGGGTAACTGGTTGCCATGGCTTCCAACGATGGATCCTGGAAGATAACAAAAGGAGGTACTTCCAGTTTCTTCGAGAGTTTCTTGCGAAGGTCTTTCAGGATAGAGAAAAGTACATCATCAGCTGCACAGGTACCACCTGCACTCCGTGAGGCAGCATCTTCTTCCTCATCTTCGAAGTCAGTATCCTTGACAATAGGGAATGGCTGAGGTTTCTTCAGGTACGCTTTCCCGCTTGGGTTCAGTCGCAGCAATCCGTAATTTTCAATATCTTTCGATATAAACCCGGCAATCATCGCCTGCCTGATCACAGCATGCAGCAATCGTTCATCTTCATCCGAAGCCGAAGCGAAGTTCTCCAGTTCATCGTGTTGATACGATTTCACATCGGATGTTTCATTTCCTTTTAAAATATCTACAATGTGTTCGGCTTTGAATTTTTCCTTTACAAGCAGAATCGTTTCCAGTACTAAGGACAATAGTTCTTGTCCTTCAATTGTTTTTCGTGGTTTCATACAGTTGTCACAACATCCGCAGTTGTCTTCCAGATAGTCTTCTCCAAAATAATGAAGCAGTAATTTCCGGCGGCATACTGAAGACTCAGCGTAAGCTTGTGTTTCCAATAATAGTTGATTGCCTATCTCTTGCTCGGCAACAGGCTTGCCTTGCATAAATTTGCGTAATTTATCTAAATCTTTATAAGCGTAAAAGGCGATACATTGACCTTCCCCGCCATCACGTCCGCCACGACCTGTCTCCTGGTAATAACCTTCCAGGCTTTTGGGCATATCGTAATGCAATACATACCGTACATCGGGTTTGTCAATCCCCATTCCGAATGCTATGGTTGCTACTATAACGTCTACTTTTTCCATCAGGAAGCTGTCCTGATTCGTACTTCGAACGATTGTTTCCATCCCGGCATGGTACGGAAGTACCGAAATACCGTTCATCCTCAGCGTTTCCGACAACTCTTCCACCTTCTTACGGCTCAGACAATAAATAATCCCCGACTTACCTGCCTGCGAACGAATGTACTTAATGATATCCTTGTCGACATTGGCTGTCTTGGGACGTACTTCATAATACAGGTTGGCACGGTTAAACGACGATTTGAACACAGCGGCATTCAGCATGCCCAGGTTCTTCTGAATATCATGTTGTACTTTTGGCGTTGCAGTTGCCGTTAATGCAATCAAAGGCGCAACACCTATGTCATTTATGATCGGACGAATCCTGCGGTACTCAGGGCGGAAATCATGTCCCCACTCCGAAATACAATGCGCTTCGTCCACTGCATAAAACGAAATCTTAAGTTGTTTCAGGAATTCAATGTTCTCTTCCTTTGTAAGCGATTCGGGGGCCACATACAATAACTTTGTTTTCCCCGACAGAATGTCCCCCTTTACCACATCAATAGCCTGGCGGGTTAAGGACGAATTAATAAAGTGTGCTATCCCATCCTCTTCACTGAAGTTCCGCATAGCATCGACCTGATTTTTCATCAATGCAATCAGTGGAGAGATTACAATAGCAGTTCCTTCCATCATTAAAGAGGGTAACTGATAACATAATGACTTTCCACCTCCCGTAGGCATCAACACGAAAGTGTCATTGCCATCAAGTACATTTTGAATAATCGCTTCCTGGTTACCTTTGAAATTGTCGAAACCGAAGTTCTTTTTCAACTGCGCAGTTAAAGCAGATAGTTTAGCCATATCAGAATCTTGTGTAAAAAATGAATGCGAAAGTAGTATTTATTGTCGAATTAAATGCACGGATTAAAATGTTTTTTTACTGTATATTGCAAATAAACACTAAAACGGCAACTCGATTAATTTTTCTTTTCTATAACAAAAATAGAAACAGATTTTAAATATACAACATCTTTCTCAAAAAAAAACAGGTTATTAACTAATATATTTAGTCAATATCCTGTTGATTATAGTTATTTTGCAATATACTAAACAGATAGCTGTTTACGACTACGCAATTTTTAACCTGTTTACATTTGTCTTCTCAATCTTGCTTTGGGCATAAGGCAGTGAAATCTCCAATTTAGCCAGATTCTTCGATGGCATTTCGAACATCTCGTCCATCATGATGGTTTCGGCAATCGAACGCAGGCCACGTGCCCCTAACTTAAACTCAATAGCTTTATCTACAATATATTCCAAAACATCTTCATCGAATATCAATTCAATTTTATCCATTTGGAATAATTTGGAGTATTGCTTAATTATTGAATTTTTTGGTTCAGTCAATATCCTCCTGAGTGCACTCCTGTCGAGTGGTTCCAGATAAGTCAGTATTGGCAGACGGCCTATGATTTCAGGGATTAGCCCGAATGATTTCAGGTCCTGAGGTGCGATATACTGAAGCAGGTTGTGTTTGTCCACCTGTTCGTTTTCTTTTGCAGCTGTATAACCAACAACACGGGTATTCAGGCGGGAGGCAATTTTCTTCTCTATCCCGTCAAAGGCTCCACCGCAGACAAACAGGATATTCTGTGTGTTCACAGCTATCATCTTCTGGTCCGGGTGCTTGCGTCCTCCCTGGGGTGGAACGTTCACGATAGCGCCTTCCAGCAACTTAAGCAGTCCCTGTTGTACCCCTTCCCCACTCACATCGCGGGTAATACTTGGATTATCGCCTTTACGGGCTATTTTATCAATCTCATCAATAAACACGATACCCCGTTCAGCAGCTTTCACATCGTAGTCGGCTACCTGCAAAAGTCGTGTAAGGATACTTTCAATATCTTCGCCCACGTAGCCTGCTTCGGTCAACACAGTAGCGTCAACTATCGCGAAAGGTACATGTAGTTTCTTGGCTATGGTTCGGGCCAAAAGGGTCTTGCCGGTACCGGTAGATCCTACCATGATGATATTCGATTTTTCAATCTCCACATCATCATTCGAGTTTTCCTGCATCAACCGTTTGTAATGATTGTACACCGCTACTGATAGATAGCGTTTTGCCTCATCCTGCCCAATCACATACTGGTCCAGGTATTCCTTGATTTCAACCGGTTTCGGAAGTAATTCTTTTTGAAGGTTTGGAAGATTCGACTTTTTGGTGAGGTTTTCCTTTACAATATCCGCTGCCTGAACAGCGCATTCATTGCAAATATGAGCACCATCCTGACCCATGATAAAGAAATCAACCTGCGACTCAGGACGTCCGCAAAAGCTGCAATGCTTGGTATTTTTAGCCATGTTTATTTGTTGGTTCCGCGTTCCACGTTCCGTGTTCAGCGTTTGAAAGGTTTGTTTTAGTAGGTAGTGGGTAGTAGGTAGTTGGCAGTTGGTAGTTAATAGTTGGTAGTAGGTAGTTTGTAGTTGATAGTAAGTAGCAGGTAGTGCAACTTTGCAAACTTTCAACTTGTACTACCTTCTACTTACTTTTTTTCTTTCTACCCACTACCTACTACCCACTATCTACTACTATCTACCTACTTCTTAAAGACTTTTTTTCTTTTCGTTGAATAATACTTTATCAATCATACCGTATTCCAAAGCTTCGTCAGCAGTCATCCAGTAGTCACGGTCCGAATCTTTTTCGATACGTTCATATGTATTATGCGAGTGATCAGCAATAATCGTATAAAGTTCTTTTTTGAGTTTCTGTATTTCACGGGCTGTAATTTCGATATCCGAAGCCTGTCCCTGTGTACCACCCATTGGTTGATGAATCATAATACGTGAATGTTTCAGTGCCGAACGTTTGCCTTCTGCTCCTGCTACCATCAGTACTGCTCCCATCGAAGCTGCCATTCCGGTACAGATAGTGGCTACATCCGAACTGATAAACTGCATGGTATCGTAGATTCCAAGACCTGCATAGACCGATCCACCGGGGGTGTTCAGGTAAATGGAGATATCCTTTCCGGGATCGGAAGAATCAAGGTACAACAGTTGCGCCTGGATTACATTGGCGGTATAATCATCCACCTGCGTTCCCAGGAAGATAATACGATCCATCATCAGACGTGAGAACACATCCATTTGTGTCACGTTCAGTTGACGTTCCTCCAGTATCGAAGGCGAAATATAATTGTTACTGGTTATATCGGCATATTTATCTAACGCCAATCCATTCATTCCAAGATGTTTGGTCGCATAACTGCGAAAGTCATAGTTGTTCATATTAAATAAGTTTGATGTTTAATAAGTTTGTTGTTTGAAAAGTTTGTAGTTTGAAAGGTTTGAAGAGTTTGATGTCTCAAGAAACCAGTATCTACACCTTATTTCGTTTTAAAAGAATATTCATTGCAAGGTATTCTCAATTAATATGCCAATCATCAACTTTCATATTTCATATTTCCTGGCACTGTCATTCTGTCATTATCATCATAGTCTCTCATCATATCTTAATATCATGAAATCATATCTTTTCAAATCATATCATGAAATAATATCTCTTCAATCATATCATGAAATCATATCTCTTCAAATCATATCATGAAATAATATCTCTTCAATCATATCTCTTTAAATCATATCATGAAATAATATCTCTTCAATCATATCATAAAATAATACCTCTTCAAATCATATCATGCAATCATATCCTGAAATAATATCTCTTCAATCATATCATGAAATAATATCTTTTTTAATCATATCATGAAATCATATCTCTTCAAATCATATCATGAAATCATATCTCTTCAAATCATATCATGAAATCATATCATGCAATAATATCCTTAAAACGAAAAAGGCTTTTAACCTTTCCCAAAAAAAGAAACAAAGATACGACTGTTTTGTTTTATTTTTTAGCAGTTAAAAGCCTTTTCGGCAAAATGAGTGAAGAAAAGTCTTATTTCTCGTCAAACATCTTGTTGAATTCTTCTATGGTAATTTCCTTGTTTTCCAGTTTCACGGCTTCTTTTACAGCGGCCAGTACTTTTTCTTCAGAAACTTTGTCCATGATGTTCCGGAAGGTTTCTTCCTTTTTCATCATGTCCTTCGCATAATTGGCAATGATCTCATCGTCCATCCCAATCATTCCGTATTGTGCGAATTGCGCTTTTGCCATTTTGCGGGCGTAGTTGTCAATATCTTCTTTTTCAACCTTCACATCGTTGGCTTTTTCCAGCTTGTTCTTGATCAGTTGCCATTTCAGGTTTTCGATCATCTTTGGAAAATCTTCTTCCAGTGTTTCAGGAGTGATGTTTTCGTTCGACGACAATACCCAACGTTTCAGGAATGCATCAGGGAACGCCAGGTCGTTGTATTTCTCAACCAGCATTTTCTGGGCATCAACCCCAAATTTATATTCGCTGTCGGCAGCCAGGTTTTCCTGGATGTTTTCTTTTATCTTCGTGCGGAATTCTTCTTCTGTTTTTACAGTGCCTTCGCCGTATACTTTGTCGAACAATTCCTGATCGATTAGTGATTCGTGGTAACGGGTGATGCTTTCAATCTTCAACTGAAAATCGGAAGTGATTTCTTTGGCAGCTTCTTTCGATATTTTCAACATCGAGCTGATTTCAGTTTCATTTTCGAATGCTTTCGTAGGGTTAAAGGTGACGATATCTCCCTTTTTTGCTCCAACAAAAAGTGCCTTCTGGGCATCGTCTTTCATGTAAGCAGCAGTCAGGGTGGCATCCGTTACCTTAAGTCCCGATTCGTTTACTTTGCCGTCTGCCATTTCAAGCAATTCGCCTTTCAACATATCTTTTTCTTCTACAACCTCTTCCTGGATGTATTTGCCATAACGACCGGTATACGATTTCACCTGATTTTCAATCATTTCGTCGCTAACGGTGATGGTGTAGAATTTCACTTTATCTTTCTTGGTCAATTCCACATCAAATTCAGGAGCAATACCCAAATCAAATACAAATTCGAAATCTTCCTGAGTATCGAAATCAATAACCTTTTGTTCCGTCACGTTCGGCAGCGGTTCGCCAAGCACATTCACATCGTTTTCACGGATATAGTTGTACAGGCTGTCCGAAACCATTTTGTTGATTTCTTCGGCAACCATTTGTTTACCGTACATTTTCTTGATTAAACCGGCTGGCACCATACCCGGACGAAAACCCGGGATGTTTGCTTTCTTGCGGGTTTCACGCAATTTCTTATCTACTTGCTCCGAGTAATCTGCCTTTACAATGCTTAATGTTACAATTGCATTGTTTTGATCGAGGTCTTTTTTGACAATATTCATATTTTTAATAATAGAGTAATTTTCTGAACTTTATCTTTTTGTAATGGGGTGCAAAGGTACGAAAAAAAGAGATAAGTAGAACAATATACCCTTAAAAAAATCTAAAACCCTCAAAATTGAATGACAGGCAGTTACAGGGTATATACCTGGAACCTCAACCGTTCGGCACCTGTTTATGCACCTAGTCGTACTTCCATATCAGATACTGAAATGATTCTTTCTCGCAAAAAACCGGAGAGCAACCCTGCAACCTTTCATTTCTCATGTTTCGGGATTCAGCTTACTTATTTATAAACAAGTTTTAAATCCGGACTACCTTCATTCTGCATTAGGTCTACGTTCATTCTCTTTAAAAAGGGGGTTCGGAGAGATTCTAAAGTCTAATCGACTATGGTCTACCGATGGTTTACATTTAGTTATCTTAACTTATTAATGATATGGGTCAACTATGGGCTAACTATGGGTAAAGGTAGGGTTAAAGTAGGATAAACCCTCTCCGAACCCGTTCCATAGGCTGAAGGAAGGGTGACTGAATGCAGACCCAATTAAAAGAGGTAGCCATTCCCGTGAAAGTCAAAAAAACGGGATTGTTATTCTTCAGTCATCACTGACCTAACATCGTCGAAGAGATGTCAGCGTCAAAATATTCAATTCATAGACGCTGTCATGTGAAAGCACGATGACAGGTTTGTGATGACAGGGCAGCAGTTCCTGAATCGAAAAACAAACAGAAGCACTTATGATTTATTGACTTGCTTATCGTACTTTCTCTGACTTTACTTAACTGATTATTATTTTAGAAGAATATTGGGCTGCAAAATGTTGGACCTATAAACCGGGCTTCCTGCCCTGCATATTTACAAAACAAAACGTAAAATTAATAAAACAATTATTCCTATATTTGTAACGAAAAAATTGTGCAATCGCAGATTGTGAATGACATCTTCAAATAATTTATATTGATAACTCTATCAGTGGGTAAGCGGCAAATTCTGCAATATTGGGAATTTGCTGAATTTGTATGAAAGGAAAGATATTGCAAAAAAGCTTGGCTAGAAAGGTTTGTTGATAACAACTGAAAAATAAAATTTGACTTTACATTACAAAAAAATAAATATAGTTTATGAAAATTCCCGGATTCCCATTTCTAAAAACAACAATCGAATCTCATTTGGATGTAGTCCAATTTCAAGAAATGCTTAGAAGAAATACTATTTCAAAACAACCATGGTTTAAAGATATAAGTGAAAATTATTTATTTGTAGGGAAAATTACCAACAAGTCATTTAGACTAATTCCGACAATAAAAGGGCGGAACACATATTTGCCTTGGATTATTGGAAGTTACGCCCCGGATGTAAATGGCTGTTCTGTGAATATGATTATGACAATTCATCCAATGGCAGTAATTTTAATCTTGTTTTTCTTTGTTTTTCCACAATATCTTTTTATTTCCAGTGGTGGCAGTTTCAATATATTATATGCAATCGCTATTATTGCATTACATTTTGTTCTGTATTATACAGGCTTTCTACCCGAAACAAAACGAATAAGAGAATTTATAAAGGATGCACAAAATAATTAGAATCATTGGCTCAGTATAGCCGAATAACTTAAATTACATTATCGGAGAAGTCTAAATTATTAATGATGCTGGAGTCCGAATGGTAAAAATCAAAACCATCTCATAATTATAGAGTGTTTTGGATAAAGCCAATACACTTATTTTTTCATTCTCCTCCAGCTAAAGCTGGAGTCAATTGATAAAACGAGATTCGACAGTTGAATAAATTAAAAAGAAAGAATAATTGATTAAGCAAAAGTGATTTTAAATCAATAGGATTGGGCTTTAGCCCATTCTTGAGAAGAGAAACAGGAATTGGCTTTAGCCAAAAGAGTAGGGGTAGGAATAAAAAAAAAGAGTGAATCATATCGATTCACTCTTTTTTGATATTTATAATTTTATCAATTATCCTTTAAAATAAATACACCAGGTTTACTGAATACACACGGTTCGTAGCCTTGGTGGGAGTAGGCAATCCAACTATTGCAGTTGAAGTGTTCTTTAACCCCCGGCTTAGTGTAGCCCCGAACTGAATCTTTTTGAATAATTCAATTCCGGCACCGACATTATAGCCGAAATCCATATGATCCATCAGGGTGGCAAAGGTTGCATTCTGAGTGATGTTAGTGGTTTCATCCACAGTCCTGCTACTCAAGGCATACGCCCCGTACAAACCCCCAAACCCATAGACTCCGATTAACCCAAGAATCAAATGATAGCGCACATTAAAAGGAACTTCCAGGTAATTTAATTCCTTGTATCCCTGCTTAATGACGTTTTCAAAATGGATACTATCGCTGAAAGAACTTCCTTTTTGCGATAATAAGGCTCCGATTTCTATTCCGAATCCTGACTTCTTTGGCATTGCCTGATACACGAATCCAATCTGATATCCGGTTAAATTGGCAGAATTAAATCCCGCGTTAACGTCGGACTGACTAAATGAAATCACTTCATTTGCCACATTCACACCGGCTTTTATACCGAGTTGAGCAAACAGACCGGTTGTGCAAAACAGCACGGCAATCAAAGCACTAAAGAGCTTACAATTCATAATCATAAAAATATTATCAAACAAGTATGCTTTTAAAACGCCTGTTTCAGTAGTATAGTATAATCCGATGTGTAAAAGTTCTTTTAAAATAATAAAAGATAGTTGACCAGATTTATTATTTCCGGGTCATGCGTTTACGTTCGTTCTCGTCGAGATAAATCTTACGCATGCGAATACAGGTTGGAGTAATTTCGACATACTCGTCTTCCTTGATATATTCCAATGCTTCTTCCAGACTGAACACTACAGGTGGAATTAATTTAGCTTTATCATCAGCACCCGATGAACGCATGTTGGTTAATTTCTTAGGCTTGGTAACATTTACTACAATATCACCATCCTTGGCACTTTCACCAACTACCTGTCCTGAATAGATTTCATCCTGAGGGAAGATAAAGAAACGTCCACGATCTTGCAGTTTATCCAATGAATATGCAAATGCATTTCCACCTTCCATAGCAATGATCGAACCGTTCGCACGTTTTTCGATATTACCCTTGTATGGTTGATATTCCAGGAAGCGGTGAGACATAATGGCTTCACCTGCCGAAGAGGTCAGTACTGCATTACGCAATCCGATGATACCACGTGAAGGAATCTGGAATTCAAGTTGAATACGATCGTTAACCGAATCCATGCTCAACATCTCACCCTTGCGGATAGCCACCATTTCAATAATCTTACCGGAACACTCTTCGGGTAAGTTGATTGAAAGCTGTTCGATTGGTTCACAACGTTTGCCATCAATTTCCTTAAAGATTACCTGTGGTTGCCCAACCTGTAATTCATATCCTTCACGACGCATTGTTTCAATCAGAACTGACAGGTGAAGTACGCCACGTCCGTAAACGTGCCAGATATCAGATTCCAGGTTCTTTTCAACACGCAAGGCGAGGTTCTTATCCAGTTCTTTCATCAGACGGTCATGAATGTGACGGGAAGTCACATATTTACCATCACGGCCATAGAATGGTGAGTTGTTGATGGTGAAGACCATGCTCATGGTTGGTTCGTCAATGGCAATTGGTTTCAATGGTTCCGGGTTCTGCAAATCGCAGACGGAGTCACCAATTTCAAAGCCTTCAATACCTACCAAAGCACATATATCACCTGATTTTACTTCAGTAGCGCGGGTACGACCCAGGCCGGTAAAAGTATGCAGTTCCTTGATACGCGATTTAACGACTGTACCGTCACGTTTCACCAGACTTACATCCATATTTTCACGCAACGTACCACGGTGAACACGTCCCACTGCTATACGTCCTACATACGATGAGAAATCGAGTGAGGTAATCAGCATTTGGGGAGTTCCTTCCAGGTAAAGAGGTTCCGGGATATATTTAATGATCGCATCCAACAAAGGAATGATATCAGTAGATGGGTTTTTCCAGTCTTCCGCCATCCAGTTATTTTTAGCTGAACCGTAAATGGTATGGAAATCGAGTTGTTCTTCGGTAGCATCCAGATTGTACATTAAGTCGAACACAGCTTCGTGCACTTCGTCAGGACGACAGTTCGGTTTATCTACTTTATTCACCACAACAATCGGTTTGAGGCCGATTTGCAATGCTTTTTGCAATACAAAACGTGTCTGAGGCATTGGACCTTCGAAGGCATCTACTAATAAAAGTACGCCATCCGCCATGTTTAATACCCTTTCCACTTCACCTCCGAAATCAGCGTGACCCGGAGTATCAATGATGTTGATTTTGTATCCCAGGTAGTCGATGGATACGTTTTTTGCTAATATGGTAATACCTCGTTCACGTTCCAGGTCATTATTATCCATGATTAACTCGCCGGCGTTTTCGTTATCGCGGAACAGGTGTCCTGCCAATAACATCTTATCTACCAGGGTAGTCTTACCGTGGTCAACGTGGGCAATAATAGCAATGTTTCTAATTTTTTGCATGTAAAACAATCTTTTTTTTTGAGGGTGCAAAGTTAGTCAAAATAATCCAATATCTATTTAAAATTCAAATACATCTGAGTAAGAGGGAATAAACAAGTGTTTTTTAATAGATAACAGGGTATAATTTTAAAATTTTATACGAAAAAGGAGGCCAACTATTTGCATAATAGAAAAAAAACTGTACTTTTGCAGTCCAATTTTAGCGTAATCTCTGACAGAATAAATAAGGTCTGTGAATATTGCGCATAATATTTATTTAAACAACGCACAATAATGGACTTAATTAAAGTTGCAGAGCAAGCATTTCTTGTAGAAAAAATTCATCCAGCATTTAAAGCCGGAGATACCGTTACGGTTGCTTACCGTATTATTGAAGGTACAAAGGAACGTATCCAGGAATTTCGTGGTGACGTGATTAAAATTGTTGGACACATAGGTAAAAAACGCTTTACCGTTCGTAAGATTTCAGGAAACATCGGAGTAGAACGTATTTTCCCATTGGAATCACCATTTATCGAAAGCATTACCGTAAACAAACATGGTAAAGTACGTCGCGCTAAATTGTATTATTTACGTGCCCTTACCGGTAAAAAAGCAAGAATCAAAGAAAGACGCGTTTAAGCATCACCTTCTGAGAAGAAATAAAAAAAGAGAAATCCGGGAGACGGGTTTCTCTTTTTTTTATGGAGAAATTAGGGACATTTACGACTTTGGGGCATAAGGATAGTATGTACTATTGAGGTTTAGTAATCGAAAATGAGGTTATTTAAGAATAAAACCTTATTTTTGCGGTTATTATTTAAGTGAATTCCTCACATTTGGACATTACAGTTACCTATTTATCCGGTAAAGTGTCCGTTAAACAGAAATACATTCTACCGGTTAAACTATAAAAGATGAATTGGTCTTTTAAATCTAAAATACTATTGACTATTCCATGAAAAAATCAGGTTTCAAAGAAAAAGCATCAGTGATGTTTCTGCTTTTGTTTTTTATTCAGTTTTCTGTTAGTGCAAAGGAAAAGTCCATGTATCATCAAGGTTGGATTGATTTCAATAAGAACGGGGTGAAAGATGTTTTTGAAGACCCCACACAACCCATCGACAAAAGGATCAGCAACCTGCTGGAACAAATGACAGTGAATGAAAAAACCTGCCAGTGCGCCACTCTCTACGGTTATAAAAGGGTATTGAAAGACGAAATGCCAACACCGGAATGGAAAAACGAAATCTGGAAAGATGGGATTGCCAATATTGATGAAGAATTAAACGGACTTGTAAAAACCCAATACTCCTACCCATTCAGCAAACATGCAGAAGCCATCAATACTATCCAACGCTGGTTTGTAGAAGAAACCCGCCTGGGGATACCCGTTGATTTTTCAAATGAAGGAATCCATGGATTAAATCATGACCGGGCAACACCACTACCATCACCGATTGCCATTGGCAGTACCTGGAACAAATCCCTGGTACGTCAGGCCGGAATTATTGCCGGGCGCGAAGCAAAAGCACTGGGTTATACCAATGTCTATGCCCCAATATTAGATCTGGCACGTGATCCACGCTGGGGTCGGGTACTGGAATGTTATGGTGAAGAACCATTCCATGTAGCCGCTTTGGGAAAAGTAATGGTGGAAGGAATCCAATCACAGGGAGTAGCTTCCACTCTAAAGCATTATGCCGTTTACAGCGTACCGAAAGGTGGACGTGATGGCAATGCACGTACCGACCCGCATGTTGCTCCGCGCGAAATGCATCAACTTTATCTATATCCGTATCGCAAGATCATCGCAGAATCACATCCCATGGGAGTTATGAGCAGTTATAATGACTGGGATGGCGTTCCAGTATCATCCAGTTATTACTTCCTGACTGAATTGTTGCGTAAGGAATTTGGCTTTACCGGGTATGTGGTTTCGGACAGTGAAGCGGTGGAATTTGTATATTCCAAACATCATGTAGCCGGAGATTACAAAGAAGCAGTAAGGCAAGTGGCAGAAGCAGGACTGAATGTGAGGACCAATTTCACGCAACCTGAAAATTTCATACTTCCGTTGCGTGAATTGGTCAATGAAGGAAAACTTGCCATGAGTACGCTGGATCGGAATGTGGTGGATGTATTGCGTGTCAAGTTCCAACTGGGACTCTTTGATGCACCGTATGTAAAAGACACCAAGGCAGCCGACAACATCGTAGCTTCCTCTGACACAAAAGATTTTGTCATGCAAATGGCAAAGGAATCGCTGGTATTGCTGAAAAATGAAAATGCACTCTTGCCATTAGACCTGAAATCACTAAAAAACATATTTGTTACCGGACCGCTTGCAACCGACAAAACGGCGTATGTAAGCAGGTATGGTCCTCAGAATTTACAGGTGATCAATGTATTGGAAGGAATCAAAAACTATGTGGGGAACAAAGTAACTGTGGAATATTCAAAAGGTTGTGATGTGGTGGATGTCACCTGGCCGGAGAGTGAAATTATCCCGACCCCATTAACTGCCGAGGAACAAAGGTCAATCACAGAAGCAGTAGAAAAGGCAAAACTCTCGGATGTCGTGATCATGGTTGCCGGTGAAGATGAACATCGATGCGGTGAAAGCAAATCACGTACAGGATTAGGGCTTCCCGGCCGACAATTCCAACTGTTGCAGGCACTGAAAGAAACCGGCAAACCAATCGTACTGGTCCTTATTAACGGGCAACCTCTGACCATCAATTGGGAAAACAGGTTTATTCCAGCTATCCTGGAAGCCTGGTTCCCCAATGCCGTCGGGGGACAAGCCATTGCCGAAACCCTGTTTGGGGATTACAATCCGGGAGGCAAACTGACTGTCACATTCCCGAAAACACTGGGACAAATTGAGCTGAACTTCCCATTTAAACCTGCGTCCCACGCAGGACAACCGGGAGACGGACCGAACGGGTATGGCAAAACAGCAGTCTATGGGGCATTATACCCCTTTGGATATGGATTAAGTTATACTACTTTTGCATATTCCAATCTGGTTATTACCCCTACTCAACAAAAGACACAGGGAGAAATAGCTGTCTCGGTGGATATTAAAAATACCGGAAGCAGAAAAGGGGATGAAGTCGTGCAACTTTATGTGAAAGACAATGTAAGCAGTGTCATTACCTACGATTCGCAGTTAAGAGGATTTGAACGGGTATCCCTGTTACCCGGCGAAACCAAAAATGTGAAGTTTATCCTGAAACCGCAGGACCTTGAACTGCTTGACAAAGATATGCATTGGATTGTAGAACCCGGAAGT
>Ga0302215_10002045_pt1 | contig 14051 bp, 12 predicted proteins | sample II_Fen_N3_1_FD_194580 | JGI IMG/M metagenome (GOLD analysis project Ga0302215, IMG submission 194580) | Peat permafrost microbial communities from Stordalen Mire near Abisko, Sweden - II_Fen_N3_1 | ecosystem: Environmental > Terrestrial > Soil > Wetlands > Permafrost | place: Sweden: Abisko...
TGAAATACAAGACAATATCTATTTTGGCTTTACAATTGAAAAAAATGGGAAAGGTGGAATTTCAGATAACGAGGAAATGAAATTTTACAGACAAATTATAAAGGATTGTGATGACCTTTATCAGGCAGATTCTGAAAACTGGTTAGGTTGGATGTACACTACGCCAAAATTGAATTTTAGAGATTTTAGTTCTCAAGAGATATTTGCTCTTGCCGACAGAGCAACTCTTGAGAAAGTGACAAATCAGATTGCAGAGAAAGCACTTGGAGACATTACATTTATTCTGGAGAAAATCGACAAAACAAACTGAAAAAGAACGAGGGTATAATACATAGGACTTCGTGTGGTCGGAATAACACAGCATGAAGTCTCAGTTGCACTACGTTGGATATGCTAACTTGTGTGAAAATTGACTTGTTTACTATAGATTGGAATATAAGCTATATAATCAGGAATATACAAACCTATACAGTAAAATTTTTCAAATCAGTACTTCGCATACACAACTGAGAGTTCGCATATATAAGTGTTAGGGGCAATTTTATGAGAAAAAAACTAAGCATATTATTACTGACAATTTGTACCATTGTATACGGACAAAATCAGACTGTACTTGAGAAAATCTTGACGTTCAAAAATGATATGTTGCAGAACGTAGAAATGAATAAAGCAGATACTCTTTATACCTCGACTGTTATGCTGACAAGAGAAAGACATTCTGAGCTAAGATGTGTTACGACATTTCCAAAAAAACTCAACCAAAAAATTGTTGAATATTACTTCAATGACACAAAAACATTAGAAAGCAGCGATATCTACGATTTAAGTGACAACCCAATTGGAATTACAAAGAAATATAACAAGAAGGGACAACTTGAATTTGTAGTTGATTATGATAAAGGAATTTGGAATGTTGTAAATTTTGACAATTATCCTCATTTTCATATATTACAGAAAATGAAACAACGAGTTGACCGTTTGCTTATTTCAACATATGGTCAAAAATTTTTCAATAATAATATTATCTGGTCACCAGACAGAAGTTGCTTTTATAAAAACGATGGTACTGGAGCTAATTGGACTGACTACTTTGAATGGACTCCGAAATCATATTTATTGCGTTATTCTATAAAGTTATCATTAAGTGAGATTTACCATGACCAAATTGAAATTAATTTAGACTCGATTGGTCAGATAATCTTTCCGTCAGACAACTATGAAGAAAATAGAGGCTTCGAGAAAGCTGTTAGTAGAAACGGATTTATTCTATCAAAACAATTGGCTATTAAAAAAGCTAAAAGTCAAGGATTACGTGAAAATAATTCGATAAAGGCTTTCACATATTTAGACTGGGAATTTCACAAAAACACTAAGAAGACAATTTACAATGGAAACTTTACATACAATGTGGGAATAAATACAAAAAAGATCACATATAAGCCAACTGATGGGCGAAATATAGTTGAATACAAATTTGACATATACGTATATAATCCTTGGACTAGTCAATTTATCAAAAAGAAAAAGATGAAATCGTATAACGAATGGGAAAGAGACTCAGGACTGTCGACTGAATTAATGCCTGACAAATAAAAAAACTTGTGCAAACACACGCCCCTGACCTTCCGGATATGTTGGTCAAATAGGATAACGGTAGTGCTAATGTTGGTATCCAGTAACAGACCGGAGCTTTAATAAATGGAATATCAGTTATATAATCAGGAATATACAAATCTAGACAGTAAATATATGTGTTAGCTGCAACCATAATAAAAAAAAACCAGAATGAATTGGAAAGACTACGAAATAGAAATACTCGATTATTTTACTAGTCAGTTTCCGAATGCTGAAATTCGACATAATGTATTTATCGAGGGACGTTATTCAAAAGTTCAACGACAAATCGATATATTAATTGAAGATTATGTAGCCGGAAACCGAATGAGAATTATTATTGATGGGAAATACTATTCAAAAAACATTGATGTAAAGGATGTTGAAATGTTTATTGGAATGCTAAATGATTGTGAAGCTAATAAGGGACTATTGATAACTCAAGAAGGATTTTCACAAGCTGCAATTAATCGCGCTTATTTTGACGCTATCGATATTGAACTTGATATTTTTAACTCTAAGGAGCTCTTAGAATTTCAAGGATTTACAAGTATTCCATATTCAGATAACAATGGTGTGATTTTACCAGCGCCATTTGGTTGGATTATTGATTCAATACAGCGTCAAGGTGCATTATGCACCTTGTATCAAAGAGGACTTTCTTTAGAGAAAGCCCAAAAACAAAAAGAATGGATGTATGTAAATCTATATAAGAAGGATGAATCTGTAAATAGTATTGACGATTTGCTAAACATTCAGAATAAAGACATAATCAATGATTTTCCTGATGCTGATATAAAATATTTACCTACAATTAAAAGAAATGATGCTCAGACAAAGCTAAGAGTTTGTAATATAAGTTCCTATCCTACTAAAGAATATACTGGGTTTGTTGAATTTAAAGAATTCATTTTTTTCTGTGTTTTATTTAGCCCAGAAGAATTAAAGAGAAAAAATATCAGAAAGTTAGAAAGCATAATGCAACAAGTAATGAATCTTCAAGTAATTGTAGATTCATTTGTCTGGGACATAGAAAGACATGAAAATGGTGCTTTGATGTATCTAGAAGTGCCATATACTTATGGCACTGAAACCGATGTAGAATATATGACATTAACTGTAGCGAAAAAATATTCTAAAGAAAGACCTGATTTTATTTCGATTATTCTTCCAAACAATATTCTTTCTGAGCTTGGAATAAGAATCTTATTCAGTAAAACAGAAAAAACTGACTCAGATAACATGACGTTAGAAAGAGATAACAACATAACTGAAGTACAGATTGAAAGTAGCAATGAAGAAACATGCACTTTTAGAATTGTAGAAGGTTTTGTTCTGAATACAGAAACAAATACGAAGATAGATTTATTCGCGAAACTACTAGAGTTTGACCATTTATTTGTCAATTTTACACTAAACGACGGACGTCAAAAATCAGTGTCAGTACCATTATATTCGCTAAAAAAACAATATAATGAATTAAAAAATGGCAGCCGCTAATACTTTGGCTTCCTGTGGTCTGAAAGACCCAACAAGGAAGCGTGGGTTGAACCGGATTCCCTTCTGTCCTTCCGGATATATTGGTCAAATAGGATAACGGTAGTGCTGGTAATTGGTTACAAGTAACAGCCAGAGCTTTTATACATTTAATGAGTATATCGGGAGAACGGGTAATGTATGCTATTAGTACTTCGCAGACACAACTGAGAGTTCGAATATATACCTGTTAGGGGCAGGCTAAAAAATGAAACAGACTTTGTATATGAAGAAGATATTAATATCAACATTGCTTTGTATCTTTCTGACAAATATATTTTGTCAGGAAGGCAATATTCAAAAGCCAAATTATAGTGGAATAAGGGATATTATTACGAATACCGAATCAGAATTCTTTTATCCGACTTTATTCAAAAGATATCTAAACTCTGATTCAACACTTACCGTACGAGAATTTCGTGTTCTATATTATGGCTTTTTGTTTAATAAATCGTTTACAACTTCTGTTAGTGACAAACTTTTTAAGAAAGTCAACCTGAGTCTTGAAAAGGATAAATTGAGTGTCAGCGATTACAAGAAAGTAATCAAATACGAAAAAAAGATTTTGAACAAATATCCATTTAATTTGCATGACTTAAATATATTAGCTTATGCCTATTCGAAAACAGAAGACTCAACAGCATACAATCAGACAATAAAAAAGTACAATTTGCTATTTGAGACTATTCTTTCAACTGGCGATGGAACTAGCGTTGACAAAGCCTATCATGTTATTTCTATAAGTCACGAATATGACATTTTGAGAGGATTGGGTTATCATTTTGGAGGTTCTCAGTCATTTGAAAATGGTTGTGATTATCTTACGGTAGAGAAAAGTAATGATAATATAAATGGACTTTACTTTGACGTAAACATGATAACAAATCATCGATTAAAACTAGTAGACAATGACTTAGAACCATTATGGATTTTAGACGGTGTGCCATTATATACGCATGATGAATGGAGTAAAATTGACATGAAGAACATTTCAATAAACATTCAGAAGCAAAAAGTAATTGATTGCAGTGGGCATGCCATTTATGGTGGCTTTATACACGCAATTATGGCTGACTCTGTGCACAAGGGATTAAAATACATACTCAAAAAGACGAAAAATTGGATATTAATTCACCCATTAGCTGATTATGAAGTTAATGGAATTATCGTTAACAAGGATATAACATTGAAAGAAAAATTATTTGCCATTAAACCAGAGGAAATTGAGAAAATTGAGATTGTAGAACCGAATACCGTTGCTGAAAATTGCAGTAATGGTTTAATCCGAATTAAAACAAAATAAAGCCCAGCCCCTAATACATAGACTTTCGTGGGGTCTGAAAGACCCAGCATGAAAGACAAGTTGAACTTAATTCCCAGTTGCTGGATCTCTGTCCTTCCGTATATGTTGGTCAAATAGGATAATGGTAGTGCTGGCAGTTGGGAACCAACGGTCACGACTGGAGCTTTTATACATTTAATGAGCATACCCGGGAGGACGGGTAAATATATTATTAGCGGGAATTTAAATAACCCTACATTCGATGAGTATTAAATCACCTTACAGCGTTTTGATAGTTGACTTCATTTTATTTTTATTCGTTGGGATACTCCTCTGGATAATAAATATCATTGGACAAATGAGTTTTCCAGGAAATAATTTGTTTCCGTTTTTAATGCGTTCGTTAATATTAGTGTCTTGCTTGATAGCTGCTTACTTTTTGAATCACAGGTTTAGCAGGAAAAATCGATTTACTCTTAATACACTGCAATTTAAATCCGGATCCATTAAATACTATTTGGGCGGTATTGCAGTAGGGTGCTTATTAATAGCTACCATTTGGGCTATTATTTATTTGATTTATCCATTTGAAATAATAAAAAATTCCTATTCAAAAATCAATCCGGGTAATGATATAATCTCCTATAGTTTGGGCAACACCCTTGAAGAGTTATTATTCAGAGGCTTTATATTGGTAGCTTCTGTAAAGTTATTTCAAAAAGTGGGTGGTGTACTTTTTGTATCACTGTTGTTTGGAGTTTTTCATTTGCAAGGTACCGGAATGACAGTTGAGGGACTGAGCATGGTTATGACGACTTTTACCATGTCATTGCTCTTTATTTCCGTGATATACTACACAGGATCTATTTGGACAGCAGCCACACTTCATATAACCGGAAATCTTCTGTTGCATACGTTCGGGTTTGATGGAACGAACAATGGATTATATACTATAAGATTTGCTACTTCAAATGCAAATGGACACATTAGCGTTCTGATTTATGAAATTGTAGTGATTGCTTTTGCCATGGTAATATTTAGAAAAGCGAAGAATCAACTATAAACAGCTACTAATACATTACGCGATGTGCATTGGTTGGCTAACGTGCATTCAACAGGTTTTGTATACAAGACATTGAATGGAATTATGGAAACCTGCACAAGTAGAATCCGAAATAAAGGATAATAAGGTTAGGATCAGGGGGTATCGATTTCTACGAAGGTTAAGAAAGGGGAAAAATAAGGTTTTAAAAAAACAAAACCCGGAAGCATGAATTTCTTCAGCATAACCGGGAATAAGATGATGCAAATAGAATCCATTAATTGAAATACGCTTTACTTCCGGATATGTTGGTCAAATAGGATAACAGTGCTAACTAGCACTTCGCAGACACAAGGGAAAGTTCGGATATATTAGCGTTAGGGGCAAGCTTAAAAAATGAAAAAGAAATTGCAAACGTGAAACTTACAACGAAAATCCGATAGCACATTTACGACAAAACAAATTAGAAATTATTAATTATTCACTTGAAAATGAAGTGTAGAAAACAAAAGAAATATAGTATACAAACCATTTAAATTATGAAAATTATGAAAAAGAAAGACATTTACGAAGTTAGTATTAAAATTCTTGGAATTATTGCAGCATGGCAACTTATTGTATCTCTGATTGCTTTTATCTTTATTTTTATTTCTTTTCTCTCCATATCAACAAATACGAAGTTTGATTTTATGGGAGTATTTCAAACAAATTACTATATTTGGTATATTCTTCCTGTTGTGTTGTATAGTTTATTCAGTTTTCTGTTTCTGTTTAAGACTGACAAAATATTAAGTGTATTAAAATTGACTTCTCAGGATGAAGCGACTTTTCAAATTGAGAAGAAAACATTTTACCACATTGCAGTGCTGATAATCGGATTTTTCATGTTTGCTTATAGTGGAAATCAACTATCGAGCAATACATTTACTAATACAAAAGCAACAACTACTACTACCGGAACGGCACCTAATCAACGTATTGAACAAGCTACAATAAGTAGTGAACAAATCAAAAATACAGCAAATATCTCCACAACAACTACCACAACAACTTTACCAACTAGCAGTGAACAAATTAAAAATTCAGGAAATATTTCGACAACAACTTCGACAACAACTTCACCAACATTTAGTACAACGGTTAATTACATTAGCATTTTAATATTTCTGCTTTCAATTCTAATTATTATCAAATCAGAAAAATTCTCCACTATGCTTATGCCAAAAGAAAAACTTATTGATTAAGATTTCATTAAGTACGATTGTAAAAACAGAACAATATAAACCATTGACGACTAATTTCTGTCCTTCCGGATATGTTGGTCAAATAGGATAACGGTAGTGCCGGTTGTTGGGTTCGGATAGTTATCGGGATTACTCCCACATTCACTTTGTCGGTTGTTCGGAGTGAGGGCTTACGAAAAGAGGCATATAAGCATAGGTTCGGGCGTTGGTTGTAAGTATCTGTCAATATTTCTATAACATTAAAAAAAATGAAAAATAAAATTTCGACAATTTCACTCATTCTAACAATAGGAATGTTAGTTATGTCATGCTCGGCTACGAAGAACATAGCATCAGCCAACCAGAAGCCTTACATACCGGTATCTCAAGAGTTATATGACACTATTATGCGAATGGACAGTATCGTTTTTGATGCTGCTAATAAGGGCGAAATAGATAAAATGAAAGCTTTATTTACAGAAGATCTTGAATTTTATCATGATGCGGGAGGACTAGATGGATATGCGAAAACAATGGAAAACTTTCAGCGGGTTGCAACCAATTATGGATATACGAGACGGGTTCTTCTGAAAGAAAGCGTTGAAGTTTATCCGATTAAAGATTATGGAGCTATACAAACCGGGTTACATAAATTCTGTCGACTTGAGAACGGAGAACTAATAAATTGTGGGACTTTTAAATTTCTTCATATTTGAAAAAAAACACCCACTGGCTGGAAAATTTCACGAGTCGTTAGTTATGGACACTAAGAACAAGAGATTACAAAACAAGATATGCCTACAGCCAACACGGGTTTTGCGTCAGGCGGGGTGACGTTCTGTCCTTCCGGATATGTTGGTCAAATAGGATAACGGTAGTGCTACTGTTGGAATCCGAAAACAGATGGAGCTTTTATACATTTAATGGGCATATCCGGGAAGACGGGTGTGATGACTAATGCTATTATTTATCATGCAATGGGTGGCATGCAATGGCAATAATCTATATACAATGGGCGATGCCCAATGCTATTATATATTAGCCCTTCGGGCTGAAACGCAATATGTATTTTGCCCGAAGGGCTTTTTTGAATAATATAGGGTGACACCCTATGATGTGTCCGTAGAGGTAGGTTTTCGATGAAAGTTGAAAAGAGAACGATAAGTTTATAAAAAAACAAAACCCGGAAGCATGAATTTCTTCAGCATAACGGGAATAAGATGATGCAAATAGATTGCATTAATTTGAAATACGTATCTTCATCTTCTACTGAGCATATATGTCTTACTAACAAGACGAAAAAAGAAAATACAAAGAGAGAGTAATGCAACACTCAAAATCAGGAATATAAACGCTCGACCATTCGATATTTTACCTAAAAAACAATATTGAATGAAATTAAAAAACAATTTCATATCTTTGTAATTCTATGAATTGAATTTAATATTACAAGAACATGAAACAACGAATATATATCGACACTTCAGTTATTGGCGGGTACTTTGACGAAGAATTTAAAGATGCAACCAGAGATTTATTCAAGCGTTTTGAAAACAATGAAATTACCTTTGTAGTTTCTGACTTACTTGATTTAGAATTAATTGGAGCACCTAAAAACGTTAGAGAACTGCCCTATAAATTTTCTGCTGATAAATTTGAACGAGTAGAGCTTACTAATGAAGCTGTTATACTTGCCGATACCTATATTTTAGAAAAAGTTGTTGGAAAAACAAGTTTGGAAGATTGCAGACACATTGCTATTGCAACTATTAACAAAGTGGATGTATTGGCAAGTTGGAATTTCAAACACATTGTGAACCTCGACAGAATTAAAGGATACAATTCTGTCAATTATCGGCTTGGGTATCCTATGATTGAAATACGAAGTCCTAAAGATTTAATCCATTATGAAGACTAAACAAAAAGAAAAATCATTTGATGCAGTGAAAATGATGCGAGATGCTCGTAATAAAATAACTGATGAAACTCAAAACATGAAGTTTGATGAGTTGAAAAAATACATTGACAATCAATTAAAAAATAGTGGTCTGAAACCTATCGGTCAATAACACTAAATTTATTGTTCAACTCTATGATTCAGAAAGTACGTATGACAATGACAATACTTGTGAAATAAAGAGCTCATTGAACAAGCATCGAAATAATCTAACTTATATAAACACAACCATTAAATTCGGCTGATATTCCACGAAGAATTTCAGCCGATTGTAGTTATAATCACATTTCCTTTCCTATAGTGTCAGTAACAGACCGGAGCTTATACATTTAATGAGCATATCCGGGAGGTTGGGAGTAAGCGGAAAGATTGTTATGTATATTACTGCAAAATAATTCACATCTAAAAACAGACCAAATGAGAAACAAGATCCTGACAACAATTCTTTTGACAGTTCTTTCAGTTGTGGCAGTTTATGGTGAAAACATTAACAGACCAAAACTTGACAGCCTGATGAATATCCTTGCTGAAAAAAACAAGGCAATGGGTAGTCTGACAATTTTAAAAAACGGGAATGTGGTTTATTCAAGAGCTATCGGATATAGCTTTTTATCAGACAAAGAGAAAATTCCTGCTACCGAAAAAACAATCTATCGCATTGGATCCATCTCAAAAATGTTTACTGCAACAATGATTTTTCAACTGATTGAGGAAAGAAAATTAAAGCTTACTACCACATTGGATCAATATTTTCCCAACCTACCAAACGCAGACAAAATTACAATCAGCAATCTACTGAATCATAGAAGTGGCCTACACAACTTCACATATGACCCTGACTATGTGACCTGGATGACGCAACCAAAAACCCAGGATGAAATGCTATCCATCATTGCTAAAGACAAGGTTGATTTCCAGCCAAATGAAAAAGCATCGTACAGTAATTCAAACTTTGTTCTGTTAGGGTATATTATTGAAAAGATTACGAAACAACCTTATTCCAAAAATCTGAACGACAGAATCACTTCCAGAATTGGTCTGGCAAACACGAGGTACGGAGGAAAAACGGACTTAACAAAAAATGAGAGCTTTTCATATCAATTTGAAAACACGTGGAAACAATTACCTGAAACAGATATGAGCATTCCCGGTGGAGCAGGTTCTATTGTGTCAACACCAACTGACTTGATTCAATTTATTGAAGCCTTGTTTTCAAACCGATTCATCTCGCATAACAGCCTGATACAAATGAAAACGATAACAGATGGTTTTGGTATGGGGATGTTTCAAATACCTTTCGATACAAAAAAAGCCTATGGGCACAACGGGGGCATTGATGGTTTTGCTTCTAATTTAGCCTATTTCCCTGAAGATAGTTTAGCCATCGCCTATTGTACCAACGGCCAGGCATATCCAATGAATGATATCTTAATAGGCGTTTTGAGCATCTGCTTTGACAGGGCGTATTCAATACCGACTTTCCAGTCCAGGTTCATTTCTATAAACCCGGATGAATTTACTAAATATGCAGGCATTTATTCAAGTACACAAATACCGTTGAAAATTACAATCACAAAAAATAATGAAACCCTTATTGCTCAGGCAACCGGACAACCCTCTTTTCCACTCGATGCCGTAGAAAAAGATACCTTTAAATTCGATCCGGCAGGTGTAATATTGGAATTTAATCCAGAAAAAAACGAAATGACATTAAAACAAGGGGGTGGTGTTTTTTTATTTAAGAAAGACCTGTGATAACAGATTAACCACGGCTTTAAACTTTGAAGAGCATTCACTTTATTGCTTGGCTACAGTGAATGCTCCCACTAACCGACAAATGCTCATAGCCTCGGTCGTTAGTGGTGATTGTAAAATAATAATAATAATTCAAACAGAAATGAGAAAAATCTTTAATATCCGACTTATAATACTGATCTTTTGTGGATATACTTTATCGACAATATCAGTTTTTGCTCAAAAAACAGAGGAAGATAAGAACCTGAATATAACTACCGAGAAAATGAAAGATATAATAAAAACACTATGCAATAGATTGGATACGGTTTATTTATATACTGAAAATGTAAATACTATTCGCAAATATCTGACTCAGAAAATGGATCAGGGGGAATATACTAAATTTAAAACGCCTACAGATTTTGCTTTTCAGCTTGATGCTGATTTGAAATATATTACAAATGATAAACACATGGGAATTGTGTATGATCCAAAGAAAGCTACCGAAATGATTTCGCAGCCAACAGAAAATTATTATACAAAAGAAGTGATTGAAGACCTTAAACAGAAGAATTTCGAATTCAGAGAGTTGAAAATTCTGGAAGGGAACATTGGCTATATGGATTTAAGGGAATTTTGTCCTGTAAAGTATGCGGGGGAAACAGCCGTTGCAGCAATGAATTTTCTTTCAAACTGCAGTGCATTGATTATCGATCTTCGTAATAATGGAGGCGGAGACGATAATATGGTACAGTTTTTAATGAGTTATTTGTTGGATGGTGATATTCAATTTTCCACAAGCTACAATCGCTATACGAATAGTTATTATGTTTCGCAAACCTTCCCCTATGTCCCTGGTAAAAAATTGTATAACATTCCATTATATATTCTTATTTCAAAAGCTACATTTTCGGGTGCCGAAGCATTTTCGTATAATTTAAAAGCTATGAAAAGAGCTACGTTAATTGGAGAAAATACTCGTGGAGGAGAAAATCCGATAGAGATTCAAGTTCTAACTGACGGCTATATTGCTTACATTCCTGCCGTAAAAATTTTAAACTCCATAGCTAAAACAACTATCAGATGGGAAAATATTGGTGTAAAGCCCGATATTGAAACGGATGCAAAAGACGCATTATTTAGGGCACAGATAAAAGCATTGGAAGAACTATCCAACACAAACATTTCGCAAAAAGTGAGTTATCAATGGATTCTGGAGGGAATGAAAGCAAGACAAAATTCATTTGTAGCAGATAAAAGAACTTTAAAATCGTATGTTGGAACCTATGGCGAAAGGAAATTGATTTTTGAAAATGGAATGCTTTTCTACCAGAGAAACGGAACGGAAAAATTGAACTTAATTGGCATAGATAGTGACACTTTTTTTATAGATGGAATCGATTATTTGCGATTAAAAATAGCGAAAGAGAATGGAAAGGTGAAAGGCCTTATACGGTTTTACAATGATGGGACTTCAAAACAAGACTTAAAAGATAATTAAAGAAACAACAAACTGTCCTTCCGGATATGTTGGTCAAAACAGGATAACGGTAGTGCTGGTTGTTGGGATTTGTACTCCCAACTGTCTGTATTATGAGTTTTTTTTAATCCGAAACAAACAAATTCTCTTTGCAACCAGTTATAATGCTGGATTGAAAATACAATGAATACTATAACCGGGAATCCAATTACTCCCTTCACTCTTGACCGTTTGTTCCCGGTAACAGACCGGAGTTTTTATACATAGAATGAACATATCCGGGAGGACGGGAAAATATATGCGGACCAGTACTTCGCATACACAACTGAGAGTACGCAACTATAAGCGTTACAGGCAATGTTAGATGAACTCACAACAAGGCACTCCCAAAGTCAGATGTTAATATATTTACAAAATGGCATTAACAAAAATAAACGGCATTGATTTAAACATAAATACAAAGGGAAACGGAAAGCCATTGTTGCTAATTCACGTTCTAGGTGGTAACTACAAGCAATTAGACATCATCACAAATCCTCTTTCTAAACATTTTAAAACAATTACCTTTGACATTCGGGGACACGGACAAAGCGAAAAACCAACGGAATACACGTTGCAAAACCACATAAATGACGTGTTGGGCATTATGGATTTTTACAATATTGAAAAAACGTATTTGCTTGGTGTTTCAATGGGAAGCTATATTGCACAAGGTGTTGCTATTGCTGCACCAGAAAGGATTGAAAAGCTGATATTAACTGTTCCAAAATCAAATGGACTTACATCATCCGTACAAGCATTATTCAGTGAACACGCAGAAGAAATTAAGGGGAAAAATTTTCACGAAACTATTTTGACTTTACTCAAATATCTTGTTTACAATACAGAGATAATGCAACACCACCTTGATGTTTTTGAAACAGATTTAACACCTGAACAATTTGTGGCTGCCAATAAAGCCTTAACAAACTTTGATTTCAGGAAAGATTTACCGAACATAACAGCCCCGGCACTTGTAATAAGCGGAAAGTATGACAGTTTAAATCCTCCGAAAGACGGACAAGAAATCGCCTCGTTAATCCCCAATGCAACGTTTCAGGAAATGCAATTTTCAGGACATGCGCCAATTTATGAAGAAACAGAAAGGTATTTAAAACTTGTAGAAGACTTTTTATTCAATTGAGTAACAGTCGGACAAAAAGCATTGTTCTGTCCTTCCGGATATGTTGGTCAAATAGGATAACGGTAGTGCTACTGTTGGGATTCCAGTAACAGATGGTGCTTTTATACATTCAATTAGCATATCCGGAGGACGGGAGAGATATATTCGTTTTACCGATTCAACCACTTCGTGGTTGGTGATTTGCGAGTATCATTGTCCATGCATTGCATACATGGCTATTCACATTCTATTCCTTCGGTGATTATAAAAAACAGAATAACATAAATAATTATTCAACCCATTAGGAGTTTTTCCGGATAATCATATTATTTTTTTAAAAGTTCTTCCAGGTTCTTTTTACCCTCTTCATTGTTAGGATTTAAAGCAATTGATTTTTGATACATGATAATGGCCTCTTGTTTTTTACCTGTTTCTCTTAATCCCTCGGCATAGCTGTCATAGGTATTAAAGCTGGCAGGAAACAAAAAGGTATTCATCTTAAAGACCTCCAGTGCCAAACATCCATGTCCGTCAAAAGATGACCCGTACAATAAATTTCCTCCCGGTTGATTGAATTCCCATTCACTCAGGTAATAATGAGTAGTATCGCTTCTGACTGCATTAAAAGCACTGGCAGCTGCATCAGGTCCCTGTTTCACTAAAGTGCTTCCATAAACAAAAGCCAGGGAGTGCAAGTTTCTGATTTCCATAGGTTCATTCCCGTTAAGCAAATAATTTGCAGAAGTTACCATACGTCCGAATTCACTACAATCACTATTATTGAAAGTGATGATCGTCTGTTTGTTTTTCAGGTGGGAAATTTAGTAACGCCGCAACGATACAATCGTGCGGCGCTCAGGTGCTGGTTGTTTTATAATTAGATTTAAACGAGATATTTATTTTGAGCTTCTGCTTTGTTCTTCGCTGGAAGCACTGGAACGGTTGCTGCGGGTTTTAAATTCGGATTTTCCAAAACGGTAGTTGAACGTTATTCTGAACTGACGTGAATCATTTTTAT
>Ga0302215_10002046_pt1 | contig 14050 bp, 12 predicted proteins | sample II_Fen_N3_1_FD_194580 | JGI IMG/M metagenome (GOLD analysis project Ga0302215, IMG submission 194580) | Peat permafrost microbial communities from Stordalen Mire near Abisko, Sweden - II_Fen_N3_1 | ecosystem: Environmental > Terrestrial > Soil > Wetlands > Permafrost | place: Sweden: Abisko...
AAAGATGGTTCCTTTGAACTTCACATATGGTGTTGAAGGGAGTTCTGCCGATTGGAAATCATTTGGAAACTGGCAATGGAGATTAAATGAAGGTTTAGACATATTGCCCGAAAATGAGAAAAAAAACATAACTGAACTGACAAAAGGGACTACAGATAAAAAAGAAATAATAAAAATACTTTATCATTATTTACAGGATCACACCCGCTATGTTAATGTAACATTAGGAATAGGAGGTTATAAGCCTTATCCTGCAACCTATGTTTCCGAGAATAAATATGGAGACTGCAAAGCATTGTCAAACTATATGAAAGCTATGTTAAGTTATCTGAATATTGAATCGTATTATACATTGGTGCACGCAGGTGCTCAACCTGAAGATTTAATAAAAAACTTTGCAGTGCCTCAGTTTAACCACGTGATTCTTGCTGTACCGACAGGTAAAGATACCATTTGGCTGGAAAATACGAATAACATCAATCCATTCGGTTATTTAGGTACCTTTACTCAAAACAGGGAAGCATTATTTGTCAGGGATGATGGAAGTTACCTGGTTAGAACTCCGGTATTAAAAAAAGAACAAACTGTTTCGGTAAGTAAACTTGAGTTTGAACTAAGTATTAGCGGTAAAACAAAAGTGATATTGAAAAGCACATTCAAAGGCAAATTATTTGAACAGTTTAATGCCTTACATTCAGATTATAATAATGATTCCAAAGACAAATATTTTCGTGACAATATGCCCTTTGAAAATTACGAAGTCGTAAATTGGGAATTGATTAAACAGCATCGTGATTCGGCAATAATTGAATTAAATGCAACATTGAATCTTTCGAAATATTTAACTCCAATTGGAAATGAATATTATTTTAGTCTTTCATCAACCGGTATACCCTCTTTTACGATTCCGGCAAACAGAAAACTCCCTTTAGATTTGCCCTATCCAATTTGTAATAATGACACACTTATCTATATCATGCCAATTGGTTATGAATTGAAATCCAAGCCTGATTCAGCATCAATAACAACCAGATTTGGAAATTATAAAATGAAAGTAAAAACCCGTTTTAACAAAGTATATGTTTTAAAAAAAATGGAAATTCACACAGGATCCTATTCTCTTGAAGAATATCCTGAATTTTACAGTTTTATAAAAGCAATGAAAAATATTGATACGAAAAAATTAGTAATTAAACCTATACAATAACAAATCAAACAACTACATAAATAAATGAATAAATATCTATTCGTACTTATTGCTTCCTGTTTATTCCGGACATCGATGGCACAAGACTTTTCCCATGAGTATGGGAATATCAGTAAAGAAGAACTGCAGCTGAAAAGGTATGAAAAAGATTCGACAGCAGAAGCTGTAATTTTGTATGACATGGGTAAATCTTATTTTACTGAAACAAGCGATGGCTTTGATATGACATTCGAAAGAAAAACGAGAATTAAGATACTGACAAAGGCAGGAGTGGATAAGGCTGAAATTTTAATTTCTTATTATAAGGAAAATGAGAATCAGGAAAAGATTCTTGAATTAAAAGGGAACACGTACAACTTAGAAAACGGAGCTGTTAAGATTACAGCTTTGAATACGGATAACAAATTCAATGAAAAAATCAGCGAACATTGGTATAACCGCAAAATTGCCATGCCCGATGTAAGAATAGGTTCGGTCATAGAATTTTCTTACAAAATTCTGAGTCCGTATATTTTCAATCTGCGTAATTGGGCATTTCAACATACAATACCGGTAATTTACAGCGAATATACTACCAGTATGGTTCCGTTTTTCGATTATGTTTCAAACCTTCAGGGTGCAGTCAAATATGATGAATTTACAAATTATAGTGATAAAGGGCTTCCGCATTCAGCTTTTGGTTTAGAATATCATGAAAGTATTTATACCTATGTGATGAAGAATCTTCCCGCTTTTAAAGATGAATCGTTCATTACCTCTCCTGATGATTACATGATTAAGTTGAAATTTCAATTGGCAACTGTTCGACAATCAACCGGAATAGCCAAACAAATAATGAGTACCTGGCCAAAATTGGCGGATGAAATGCTGGATGAAGAAAAGTTTGGTGATTATTTAAAGGAAAGTAAAAACAAAAGTAATAAAATTATAGAATCAATGAATCTGAATGGATTGTCAAAACTTCAAAAAGCAACATCCATCGATCAATATGTAAAGACAGGTTTTTCCTGGAATGAACAAAACGATAAATATACGTCCTCTAAATTGAAGGATTTTCTGGTAAAGAAAACAGGAAATTGCGCAGATATTAATTTATTTCTGGCCGGAATGCTCAATGCAGCTGGAATAGAGGCGTATCCTGTACTTTTAAGTACCCGCAACAATGGAAAAGTAAAGACAACCTATCCTTTCCTTTATTATTTCAATTATGTCATAGTGTATGCCAAATTAGACAGTACAATAGTATTGCTTGATGCCACGGAACCCCTGTGTAAGTTTAATGAAATTCCTTCAAGGTGCTTAAACGATTATGGCTTTATTGTTCAACACAAAAAGGAAGATGAATGGGTTCAGTTTAAAAGCAACTACCTTTCAAGTATTAAACGTGAATTTGAATTGACACCTGTACCTTCTGAAGACAGTATAACTGCAAACTGCAAACTTATTACTACAGGATACGAAGCAGTGAATTATAGGAAAAAATTTACAACCGGGTATGATAAGCTCAGGAAAAAATTGCTGTCTGAAAATTCGGAATCGAATGACTCAATTCATTCTAAAAATCTAAAGGATATTGGAAATCCTTTTGAAATGAACTACATGAATAAGATTCAACTGGAAACCATTGAAAACAAAATATTAATAACCCCTTTTTGTAATACTGTTATTACTGAAAACCCTTTGAAAATGCCGGTAAGGAATTATCCGGTAGATATGATATATAAAAGGGGTAATATGTTTCAATCGGTTATTGATATTCCGGCCGGATATAAAATTCTCTCAAAGCCGGAAGATGTTAATATAAATAACCAAATTGTAAAGATCAATTACTTTACTGACATGTCGAATAAAAACAAGTTACTGGTTATCGGGACATATGAATTAAAAAAGGATGTATACCCTGTTTCGGAATATGGTGTTTTGAAAGACTGTTTTGATAAGATAGTTGATAAGTTTAATGAAAAGATTGTATTTGTAAAAGAGTAAGTGATTAGTTTATAGTAGGTAGTAGGTAGTCGATTGCAGGATGTACATGATAAGAGAAGCTCTCGCTAGTGAAGTTATCAGTTTATACTTAAATTTTATACAACCATAATACAAGTATATTATATGTATTGGTACGAAGATGAAGTAAAGGAATTGGAAAAAAAAATATTTCCGGATAAGCTTAAGAAAAAAAGAGTTGTATTTTACGGTAGCTCTTCATTAAAGCTGTGGAATTCCATTGAAAACGATTTTCCCGAATTTGAAATTGTTAATCAATCATTCGGAGGATCAACACTTGCAGCTTGTTGCTGGTTTTTCAAAAGGTTGATTCCACAAACAAATCCGGATATTGTCATACTCTATGCAGGTGATAATGACCTGGGCGATAACCGGCATCCGGAAGAAGTCTATCTTTTTTTTATTGACATAATCGAACTTATTAAAGAATGTTGCGGTGATATTCCTGTAGGATTTATTTCTATAAAAAATTCGCCTTCCCGAAATCATTTGTCAGGATCAATCTATTATACCAACAAAATAATTTATGAACTCATTGAGCAGAAATACCCCCAATGTAGCTTTATAGATATCAATCAGGCAATGTCACTCAACAATCTACCAAACCCTGAATTATTTGAACCCGATGGGCTTCATTTGAGTAAAGCAGGTTATTCGGTATGGAAAAAAGAAATCATGGACAGCTATTTATTCCGTTTTCTTGCAGCTGACTCAAAATAATGGAGAGAGAATACCATAAATGGTTTAGTCCCAATCTCAGACGAAATATGGAACTTCTGGTCTTCGGTCATGCAGGAGCAAAGGTGTTGTTGTTTCCTACCCGCACTGCACGCTTTTACGATTACGAAAACTGGAAAATAATTGAAAGCCTGCGTCATCAGATTCAACAAGGTTGGATTCAGGTGTATTGCCTTGATAGTATTGACCAGGAAAGCTTTTATTGTTTTTGGGCACACCCTCAGGGGAGGATTTTCAGGCATATAGAATATGAGGAATATATTCTGAACGAAGTAATACCCCTTGCCAATCAAAAGAATCAAAACCCGTTCTTTATGTCCGTAGGGTGCAGTATGGGAGCATTCCATGCGGTGAACATTGCTTTTCGCCATCCATATTTGTTTGGTAAAGTTGTAGCATTAAGCGGCAGATACGATCTGACTCTGAACCTTGGACTCTTTTATGATTTGATGGACGGATATTATTCCGATCAGGTTTATTTAAATTCACCAAGCCATTATTTGCCGAATCTGCCCGAAGGTAAACAACTGGATCATATTCGAAGACAACAGATTATAATTGTGTGTGGAAAAGAAGATGTCTTTATTCAAAATAACAGGGAATTTAGTCAATGTCTCTTAAATAAAGGCATTGATCACCGGTTTTACGAATGGGATGGTCAGGCTCATAAAGTAAAGTACTGGAAGCAAATGTTGCCAATGTATATTTGAATTTTATTTGTTTGTTGTGAACTGATCATTGAATTTTTATTGAAATAATCATTTTGTCGATATTTATTCCTACGGTGTGATTTGTATCATGATATTTTATTGTAACTGCCAATAGAGTGGTAGATTCAGAAATAATTGAAAGTTGAGACCAAAGGACGATAATCATAAAAAAAACGCTCACTAAATTTTTTGGTTCTAAAATAATTAATATCTTTACACCTTATTTTACAGACCTATAACACTCAAATGATTTTCTTATTCTAATAATAATCAATTAAAAAAATGTGTTATGAAAAATTACTTTAAATTTAATCTGACGGGTAATAAATTACTTCCTGTATGGTTGCTCTTTATTGTTCTTTACATTATTCCTTATTCTATTGTTCAGAAACAGATCCAGGGGGTAAGTAATTTTCAACCGGGGGAACCTTTGACTGATATTCTTCAGCGATTGGGAACCATGTTTTCATGGCGGATCTTGTCACTTCTTCTTTTTGTAGTGGAATACGCCATTCTGTTTTTTATGTATAAAATGACCATTGAAGGCGTTGAATTTAAGGAAAAAGTATTCAGGTTTGGTGGTAAGTTCGGAGATTTTATGTTGCTTTTCATCGGCAATCTGCTCTTGACCATTATTACTTTAGGAATTTACAGTCCGTGGTTTATAAGCAACATGTATAAATTCTTCGCCGGAAATGCAACCTATAATGAACATCCTTTTGAATTCAAAGGAAAAGGTTCGGATTTGTTTGTCATCTTTCTGGTTGCACTTATTATACCCATGTTATTTGTGTGGAGTATTGTCATGATAGGAGCATTTACGGGTGGATTTACAAAAGTGCTTATGCATTACGAGATGCCGGAATTCAGTGGATTAGTTATCGGATTAATCTTTTTTGCTGTTGTATCTGTTATCGTGATTTTAATTTGCTTTATGTACTATTACTATAAATGGTTGGTGAATCTTTCACATAAAGGCTATAATATAAAGTGGGAAACAGAGTTTTGGCCTTCGGCACAACAGATATTTATACAAACACTGTTGTCGGTTATCACATTAGGCATTTATTCACCGGTTGGGTCCCTCAGGTTGTATAAATACTTCCTCGAAAAAACGGTTGCCAGAAATGAAACTTCAGTAAAGAGATTTGGTTACGACCTGACAGCAGGTGATGATTTTTTATTTATCTGGGGTCAGATTCTTTTATGCATCATCACACTCGGAATTTACTTTCCCTGGGCATATTGCAAAATAAGCAACTATGTTTTTTGCAAAACATATGTAGAAGAATAATCTAAAATATTCGAAATAGTACCCGCGTGACAGACAATTCCTGTACGCGGGTTTTTTATTCCGGGTTTTTCTTCAAACTGTAACACCACTGAAAGACAAAAAGATTATTATAAACAAACATGCTAAATAAATAGCCGGTTCATTTGTGAACATGTGAAATATGGTTATATTTGCGAAAAGTAAGTACCTCATACATCTTTTCACTCAAAAATTTACGAATGAAAGCAGTAATTTATACCAAATATGGTTCGCCTAATGTTCTTCAAGTTAAAGAGATTGAAAAACCAACTCCGAAAGATAATGAAGTTCTTATAAAAGTCATTGCTACTACCGTGAACCGAACTGACTGCGGATTCCGGAATCCCGAATACCTGGCGGTTCGGTTAGTGGGTGGACTATTTAAACCCAATAAGCAGATTTTAGGAACGGAACTTGCCGGTGTCGTGGAAGCTGTAGGGTTGAATGTTAAAACGTTCAGGATAGGAGATGAAGTTTTTGGATTGAGCACATTTAATTTCGGAGCCCATGCCGAATACGTCTGCATTGCAGAAGAAAAATCCATTACCACAAAACCCGCCAATATATCCTTTAATGAAGCAGCCGCAGTGTGTGATGGGGGTTTCCTTGCATTGTCATACATCAGGAAAATTGATTTTACAAACTCTCCTAATATTCTCATTAATGGTGCCTCGGGCTCAATCGGTACAGCATGCGTTCAGTTTGCGAATTACTATGGAGCTAACATCACTGCTGTGTGCAATACAAAAGATTTTGAGTTGTTGAAATCGTTGGGCGCCGACGAAGTAATCGATTATACGAAAGAAGATTTTACCGAAAACGGCAAAATGTATGACGTGGTTATTGACGCGGTAGGCAAGAGTTCTTATTTCCGTTGCCGGAAAATACTAAAACCAACTGGAATTTATTTTTCTACAGAACTTGGTTATTTATCTCAAAACATTTTTCTGGCATTGCTGACTCCACTTTTAGGTGGTAAAAAAGTTCTTTTCCCTATTCCCAAAGACAGCAAAGAAGATATGGTATTTATTAAAGAGTTGATGGAGGCAGGAAAATACAAAGCGGTTATTGAACGAATATATCCATTTGAGCAAATTATTAGTGCTACTAAGTATGTTGAAACAGGGCAGAAAGTGGGAAATGTGGTGATAATTTTATTATGATTAATATAGTAGGTGAAGAATACTTCGGGAATAATAAAGGGATAAAGTCAGACAAACAAAGAATGATAACTCAATAAAGAAATAAATGAAAACAATTGTAGTTTATTATTCCAGAAAAGGCAGCAATAAATACTTAGCCGAAAAAATTTCAAAAAGTTTGTCCTGCGAAATTGAAGAAATCAGGCCAAGGTTGAATATTTTTCTTCTGTTTTTAATGAATAGTCACTTAGGAATCCGGCCACTGAAGCATAACATAAAAGAATATGACAGAGTGATTTTGTGTGGCCCTATTTGGATGGGTAAAATCATTCCACCACTTCGAAGTTTTATTAATACCTATTTTCACCAAATTAACACATTGATTTTTGTTACTTGTTGCGGTAGCACGTATGCAAAGAAAGATGAAAAATTCGGACATGGGTTGGTTTTCAGAGAAGTAGAAAAAATACTAAAGGAGAAATGTATTTTTTATCAGGCATTTCCGATTGGGCTTGTCTTACCGGTTGATAAAAAAGAAGATACAGACGCTTTTATGAAAACCCATTTAAATGATGAAAATTTTAAGAACGAAATTCTTGAACGATTTGAAAGTTTTATAAAAAAAGTGAAAGGAATTCCAATATTAAACAATTGATTTTAAAATAGAATGAGTAAGAAAGTAGTAATAATCGGAGGTGGAATTGCCGGATTGTCTGCCGGTATTTATTCTGCCATGAATGGTTTTGAAACGGAAATCATCGAAATGCACGATGTAGCTGGCGGGCAATGTACAGCCTGGGACCGTAAAGGGTATCGTTTTGACTTTTGCCTGCATTGGTTGGTGGGAACTTCAAAAGGGGCTTTTCATGAAATCTGGAAAGAAACAAATGTACTGAATAACGAAACCGAAATTATCGATCACGAAATTCATTCACGGATCATAGATGATGATGGAAATGAATTTATTATCTATTCCAATATCGACCGATGGGAAAAGTACCTGATTGAAATGGCTCCCGAAGATAAATCGTCGATTCAGAAAATGTGCAACGATATGCGTAAAAGTGCCTTGTTGGAACCATTTGCATTAGCACCCGAATTACGCAGCCCGTTTGATTATATAAAGATCCTTCCAAAAATGCTTCCGGTATTTAATGTTATTCGGAAATTCGGAAGAATGACCTGTGGAGAGTATTTTGATAAACTGAATTTTAAAAGCAAACGGATTAAAACCATTTTCTTTGCTATGTATGGCAACCGGAATTTTTCAGCTCTGGCATTTATATTTATGCTGGGTTGGTATCATCAGAAAAATGCCGGATACATTAAGGGGGGTTCTTATCCATTAGCACAACGAATGGTTGAAAAATTCAACAATATGGGTGGCAAATTAACCTACAAAAAGAAAGTTGAAAGAATTCTTGTTGAGAAGAATGTTGCAAAAGGAATACTGTTAAGTGATGGAACAACTGTTACGGCAGACTTTGTTATTAGTGCAGCCGATGGATATACAACGATATTCAACATGTTGGAAGCAAAATACATCTCAAAAGAAATAGATTATGCCTACAAAAACTGGGAACTATTTACACCCATTGTTCAGGTTTCTTTTGGAATAAAGAAAGCTATTTCCTCTGAAGCTCCAATTATCATTCATATCTCGAAAGGCAGGAAAATTGGGAAAACAAAACTGGAAAACGGATATTCGGTCATGAATTATTCATTCGATCCGACCATGGCCCCTAAAGGGAAAACAACGGTTGTGTTGAGATATGACAGTCCCTGGAAACTATGGGAAGATATGGATGAAAAAGAATATAAAGAAGAAAAACTGCAAATACAGAAAGATGCTACGGCATTTCTTGAAAAAGAATATCCGGGTATTACAGCATTCATAGAGGTCATTGATGTGGCAACACCAAAAACCGACGTACGATATACCGGAGTAAAGGATGGGGCTTATGAAGGATTTATGCCTTCGAAAGAAAATATGATGAAATCTTTGAAGATGCAGCTTCCCGGACTTCAGAATTTCTATATGGCCGGGCAGTGGCTGTTTCCGGGAGGAGGACTTCCACCTTCTGCTCAAACCGGCAAATGGGCTGTTCAGTTGATTTGTAAAAAAGAAAAACAACCCTTTGTCTCAAACAAATAAGTATGCGGAACAAATCAATGACTTATGAAACAAAAAATTAATTCCTTAAAGCGAATGTATATTAGTACTGACTCCTAAACCATCTGCTTCATAATGAAAAGTAATTCCTTTTTCTGAACATAATTAATAGAAAAAAAATAATGTCCCATAAATTTATATTAATTAAAATTAAACCTCAGATCTAACCCCTTCTCCTAGGGTGATGGCAGGTGGAGAGGTTATATTTTAATAAGAATAAAACAAGACATTCAATTATTCCAACTACTTATCACGAAGTATTTACAATAATAAAAATAATCGGACAGCAATGAACACAAAATTATCAAGAAATATTCTTATTGTTTTATTGGCATTTCTGGGATTAGGTGCTATAGCAGGAGGTGGTGCATTAATTATTTCTCCTTCGGGAGAAATGTTAGGAGGATTACCAATCTCAATTTTAGAACATTCGCCTTTTACTGATTTCAGAATTCCTGGTAGCATTTTATTTCTATTCTTAGGAGTTATTCCATGCATTTTAGTTTATGCTTTGATAAAGAAGCCAGCAAATAAATATGCCGAGTACTTTAATTTTTTCAAAGATATGTATTGGGGATGGTCTTTCAGTATCTATGTAGCTTTTACACTCATTATCTGGATACAAGTTGAATCAGTTTTTGTACAAAGTGTAGGGTGGCTACAAACGTTTTATATGCTTTATGCTATACCAATTATTTTAATTGCATTGCTTCCTAAAGTCAGAGCTTTTTATAAAGAGTGAAATCTATTATTCCAATTATTTAATTTATATAATGAATAGGATTTAATGATATCTTTTGCCTTCGACCCCCAAGCCCCCAAATGGGGGATGTTAAGACGTAGAATGAGAATTTATTTTAATCATAAGCACTTCTATATTTCATTCTTAAGCCTCCGTCAGCTGACGGATTGAGGGTCATAACTTCAAAAAGATGAAAAGATGAAAAGATGAAATATATCAATAAATATTATCTTGTACATATTTACTAATAATTAAAAAAACAGGTATGCAACTAATTTCAATCCAAAACATTGACAGGTTCCTGAATTGCAAACTTATTGCCGTTGCAGGAGCTTCCCGTAAGGAAAAAAGCTTCAGTGCCACTGCTATTACACATCTCAGGTCTCAAGGATACACAGTTCTTAGTATAAATCCTAATTTCGTTGAAAATAATGCCGGGCGAAATGAATTCAAATCAGTTAAGGATCTTCCTAAAGGTGTAAATAATTTACTGGTGCTCACAAATCCGACACAAACTTTATCAGTAGTAAAACCTGCAGTTGAAAGAGGTATTAAGAATATCTGGGTACAACAAAAATCGGAAACGCCTGAAGTAATTACTTTATGTAGCAGCAATAAAGTGAATTTGATCTACAATCAATGCATTTTCATGTTTACGCATCCTGAAGGGATACATAAATTTCATTATCACTTGAAAAAGTTTTTTGGTGCTATTCCAAAATAAACAGATAGGATTTCAAAGCTGGAAGTCCTGACAAGATAAACACGTCCCCGAATGACACATCACACTACTAAAAAATGAAAGCAATTGTTTGTACAAAATACGGTCCGCCTGAAGTGCTTCAAATCAAAGAAGTAGATAAACCAACTCCCGGGGATAATGAAGTACTGATAAAAATTTATGCTACTTCGGTAACAATTGCTGATTCAAGAGTAAGAGGTTTCAAAGTCCCTCTGTCTTTCTGGATTCCTGCAAGGGTAGCACTTGGATTAAGAAAACCAAAAAAAGATATTTTAGGTGTGGAGTTATCGGGTGAAATTGAATCTGTAGGAAAAGATGTAAAACTTTTTAAGAAAGGTGATAACGTTTTTGCTTTTCCGGGACACGACAGTTTTGGTTGTTATGCAGAATACAAATGTTTGCCCGAAGATGGAGTAATAGCCATCAAACCTGATAATGTTACATTTGAGGAAGCTGCTGTTATTTCTTTTGGTGGAGGAACAGCTTTGCATTTTATCAGAGAAGCAAGTATTCAAAGAGGGCAGAAAGTGCTTGTTTATGGAGCTTCAGGAAGTGTAGGTACATATGCGGTTCAACTTGCCGGGTATTTTGGGGCATTAGTTACCGGAGTTTGCAGTACCTCGAATGTAGAATTGGTAAAATCGCTGGGAGTTGATAAAGTTATTGATTACACCAAAGAAGATTTTACAAAAAACGGAGAGAGGTATGATGTTATCTTTGATGCGGTAGGTAAAAGTCCCTATTCGGGTTGTATCCGGTCATTAAAAAAAGAAGGTACTTATCTTCATGCAGTTGTTACTCCGGCACTGAGTATCCGAATGCGATGGACTTCCATGACAACCAAAAAGAAACTCATTGGCGGATCATTAAATCCAAAAGCTGAAGACCTGATTTTTCTTAAAGGAATTGTTGAAGCAGGAAAGATTAAGCCGGTGATTGACAGAGTATATCCTCTGGAACAGATTGTCGAGGCTCACAGGTATGTTGATAAAGGACACAAAAAGGGAAATGTGGTGATAACCATAATGAAAGAAGAAAATAAAGAACTTTTTGCAACAATTTAAATATTAATTGTTATGGAAAAGATGAAAGCAATTGTCTATACAAAATACGGTTCACCGGAAGTCCTTCAATTAAGAAAGGTTGAAAAACCAACTCCAAAAGTTAACGAGGTTTTAATTCGGGTTCACGCTACTACAGTGACAACTGCCGATTGTATGATGCGACGGGGCGATACTTTTTTGAGTAGAATACTACTTGGATTTACTCATCCCATGAATAAGTTTCAGATTTTAGGAACTGAGTTTTCAGGTACAATTGAAGCCGTAGGTAGTAAGGTAAAAAAGTTTAAACCTGATAATGAAGTTTATGCATTCAGAGGTTTTGGAACGGGTTGTTATGCCCAATATAAATGTATGGATGAAAACGGATCACTTGCCATAAAATCAGGTAAAATGTCATTTGAAGAAGCTGCATCCGTAGTTGACGGTGCAACAACTGCCCTGTTTTTCCTAAAAGAAAAAGCCAATATTCAAAAAGGGCAGAAAGTGCTTATAAATGGAGCATCCGGCAGTATAGGAACATTTGCTGTACAATTGGCTAAATATTTTGGTGCTGAAGTTACAGGAGTTTGCAGCACAAAAAATATAGCATTAGTAAAATCATTGGGAGCCGATAAAGTGGTAGATTACACAAAAGAAGATTTTACAAAAAGCATAGATAAGTATGATATAATATTTGATACCGTTGGCAAAAGCTCGTTTGTTCGTTGCAGTAAAGCTCTTAAAAGCAATGGCAAATATGTTGTAACTGTAATGACTTTAAAGCATGTTCTTCAATCTTTCTTCACAAGATTTGGGAATAAAAAGAAAGTGATTTTTGGAATGTCAGTTAATAAAACTGAAGCGTTAAATTTTATACGAACACTCATTGAAGAAAATAATTTAAGAACAATAATCGACAAACAATTTTCATTGGAAGAATTAACTGAAGCTCATGCCTACGTTGAAGAAGGTCACAAAAAAGGAAATGTTGTGATAACTGTAACACATTAATTATTAATATGACCTAAGAATATTAATTGTACCACTTGAGATGATACTTTAACTTAAAATTGAAAAGAATGAAAGCAGTTATATGTACAAAATACGGCCCTCCGGAAGTGCTTCAACTCACAGAAGTTGAAAAACCAACTCCAAAAGGAAATGAAGTGCTGATAAAAGTAATTGCTACCACCGTTCATATTGGAGATACCAAGGTAAGGCGTTTAGAACCCGGATTAGGACCCGTAATGGATTTCTTTTTCAGACCCATGATGCGAATCATGCTGGGTTTTAAGGGACCAAGAAAAAAAATACCTGGAATGGAACTTGCCGGTGACATTGAAACAGTGGGTAAAGATGTAACCATGTTTAAGAGCGGCGATCCTGTATTTGCCTCCACTGAATTTCAATTTGGTGCGTATGCACAGTATTGCTGTTTGCCTGAAGATGGTATTCTTGCACTTAAACCAACCAATATGACCTACGAGGAAGCTGCCCCGGTTTCTAATGGCGGATTAACGGCCTTACTTCATCTTAGAAAAGCAAATATACATACAGGTCAAAAGGTATTAATTTACGGAGCATCCGGTAGTGTCGGTACTTTTGCAGTACAGCTTGCCAGGTATTTTGGGGCAGAAGTTACAGGAGTATGCAGTACTGCGAATCTGGAAATGGTGAAATCTCTGGGAGCTAATAAACTAATCGATTATACAAAAGATGATTTTACCCAAAGTGGCGACAGGTATGATATTATTTTTGATGCAGTAGGCAAGATTGAAACGTCAAAACGTAAAAAGTCACTGACGAAATCAGGAATCTATACAAACGTTTTAACTTCGTCAAGTGACTTTAAGTTAAAGGTTGAAGATCTGATCTTTCTCAAAGAGCTCTGCGAAGCAGGAAAATTAAGATCTGTTATTGACAAACAATACCCCATGGATCAAATTGTCGAGGCTCACAGGTATGTGGACAAAGGGCATAAAAAGGGAAATGTGGTGATAACCCTGTAACACAAAACCCAACTATAAGCGTTCAAATAAACAATGAATAAATTGTTTAGAAATATCAGTGTTTCTGAAAATAAACACTGGAGCAAATTTCCGGGTGAAGAACTTATACACCATCCCAGAAAAATCATTACACACGACATAACTATTCATGCTCCATGGGAAATTGTATGGCCCTGGTTGGTTCAAATTGGATCAGGTCGGGCCGGATGGTATTCGTATGACCGGATC
>Ga0302215_10002048_pt1 | contig 14047 bp, 7 predicted proteins | sample II_Fen_N3_1_FD_194580 | JGI IMG/M metagenome (GOLD analysis project Ga0302215, IMG submission 194580) | Peat permafrost microbial communities from Stordalen Mire near Abisko, Sweden - II_Fen_N3_1 | ecosystem: Environmental > Terrestrial > Soil > Wetlands > Permafrost | place: Sweden: Abisko...
ATTTTTAATTGTTTTTTTCCACTCATTAATTGGTGAATTAATTAAGCTTAGAAGCGAAACTTCGGGTTTTTTTGGTACAACTAAAGAATAAGCTTCAGGAGTTGAAACATGAATGTCCGGTTTTACAAGTAATAAAAAATAACCTTTCAACGATAACTCAATGGGTGTGAACACGTTGCCAGTTCCGGCTGCGAATACAGGTTTATTATGAATGAAAACCGGGCAATCGGCACCGAGTTTGGAGGCTAGTTTTTCAAGTTTTTTAGTCGTTATTTTTAATTCAAATAGCTCATTTATACACTTTAACATAAATGCAGCATCGGACGATCCTCCACCTAATCCCGCACCAAATGGGATTTGCTTTATCAATGTGATATCAACCGGAGGAAACTGATATTCAGAACGTAATAATCTGTATGCTTTGACAATTAAATTGTCTTCCGGATCACCATCAAGTGTAATTCCGGCTGAAGAAAAACTATAATCCGAACAAGTTTCCGTAGTTTCAACTTCCAAAATATCGCTTAATCCGATTGGATAAAAAACTGTTTCGATATTGTGATAACCATCCGGTCTGCGTTCTACAACATTCAGCCCGATATTTATTTTAGCATTTGGGTAAGTAAGCATCTTTATAATTGACAGTTGACATTTGAGAGTTTAAAATTGTTTCAAAAGTAATATTTTTTCCTGAATTAAGAATCACGAAAGTTATCAACAATTGTTGATATGTTTATTTTCGGATTTCCGAACTATTTACTACTTTTGAAACCCCGCAAAATCGTAAATTAAAAATCGTATATTGTAAATTAAACCATGGCCGAAAAACGTAATTACAGCAAAAAACCAACAAGCCCCGCTCCTATTCCTGCTAATGAATTTGGCAAATTGCCTCCTCAGGCACCCGAACTGGAAGAGGCCGTGTTGGGTGCAATTATGATTGAGAAGGATGCTTATTCTCTGATTTCTGAAATTCTGAAACCGGAATGTTTCTACAAAGTGGCTCATCAAAAAATATTTGAGGCCATTATGATGCTTGCCATGCATCAGGAACCGGTTGACATGCATACAGTTACGGAACAACTGCGTAAAAGCGGGACAATTGATGAAGTTGGAGGACCATATTATATTACTTTACTCACAGCCAAAGTTTCGTCGGCAGCACATCTTGAATATCATGCTCGAATTATAGTTCAAAAATTTCTGGCGCGTGAATTAATCCGTATTTCTACAGAAATTCAAACCAAAGCATTCGATGACAAATCGGATGTTGACGATTTAATGCAAGAGGCCGAAGGAATGCTCTTTGAAGTATCACAGCGCAATCTGAAGAAAGATGTTACTCAAATTAGCCCTGTAATTGATGAAGCAATTCATCGCATGCAATTGGCTGCCACAAAGCAGGGTACAAGCGGCGTCACGTCAGGATTTCATGCGTTGGATAAAATTACATCCGGCTGGCAACGTTCTGATTTAATTATAATTGCAGCCCGACCTGCCATGGGAAAAACAGCATTTGTACTTTCGATGGCTAAAAACATGGGGGTAAATTTTAATACACCTGTCGCTATTTTTTCGCTTGAAATGTCTAATGTTCAGCTTGTCAATCGTTTGATAATGAATGTTTGCGAACTTGAAGGTGAGAAAATTAAAAATGGACAACTTGATAAAGGTGAATGGGAAAAATTTGATAAAGATATTGTAGAACTTATTGATGCACCTATTTATATTGACGATACACCGAGTTTATCAATTTTCGAACTTCGAAGTAAAGCTCGTCGGTTAGTAAAAGAACATAAAGTTCAATGTTTAATTATTGATTATTTGCAGTTGATGAATGCCAGCGGAATGAGTTTTGGTAGTCGGGAGCAGGAAGTTAGTATCATTTCACGTTCCTTAAAAGGATTGGCAAAAGAACTTGATATTCCGATTATAGCATTATCCCAGTTAAACCGTGGCGTTGAAGGTCGTTCAGGATTAGAAGGAAAACGTCCACAGCTTTCCGATTTACGTGAATCGGGAGCAATTGAGCAGGATGCAGATATGGTTTGTTTTATTCATAGACCTGAATATTACCATTTAACTGAAGATGCTCAAGGAAATTCATTATTGGGAATTGCAGAAATTATTGTGGCTAAACACAGGAATGGTGCTACAGGCGATGTGCAATTGAAATTCAAGAATACCTATGCAAAATTCCTCAATAAAGATGATTTTGATAAAGATTCCAATCCATTTGCATCAGATTATCAGGTCATTTCATCTAAAATGAATGATTCAGGTGCCGATTTTTATGGAGATTCTAAAGCAAGTCAACCTAACTCAAATCCGTTTATTGGCGTTGTGAAAAATGACGAAACTCCTTTTTAAAAAAAAGTTTATTTGAAAAAGAAATAGTCCTGAAAACATTCAACGTTTTCAGGACTATTCTTTTAATGGAAAGTTATTTCCTCGTATGAAACTATAAATTCAACCCGTCGATTCTGTGATCTGCCCCTTGCGGTTTTATTTGAAGCCACCGGCAAGGTATCACCATAACCATTCGCTGTTATTCTGCTGACATCAACACCTTTACTTACCAGATATTTCTTAACAGCATTTGCACGTTTAAGCGATAAATTCTTATTGGATTCAGACTTTCCAACATTATCTGTAAATCCTCGAATTTCAATTAAATAAGTAGGATTTGCAATTAAAACACCTGCAATTTGATTTAAAATTTTGTGTGACCAATTTAAAATTTTATCATTGCCGGATTCAAATTGAATTCCCTGTAATGCTTTTTGGAACAATGATTTTAATTCAGTTTGTACAACAGGTTTTGTAACCGGTTTAATTTCAGGTTTTACCTCCGGTTTTGTTTCAGCTTTTGCCTCTTCACAACCGTTTGTATCCACTTTTATACCTTTCGGTGTATTTGGACATTTATCCAGATAATCAGGAATACCATCGCCATCGGTATCAAGCGGACAACCGTTTTTATCCACAAATCCAATAGCTGCTTTTGGTGTATCCGTACATTTGTCTAAATAATCGGGAACGCCATCACCATCGCTATCAACAGGACAACCAACGCTGTCAACTTTTACATTTAAAGGTGTATTCGGACATTTATCCAGGTAATCAGGAATGCCATCTTTATCTGTATCGAGTGGACAACCGCTTTTATCAACATGTCCGATTGCCGCTTTCGGTGTATCAGGGCATTTGTCTAAATAGTCAGGAACTCCATCGCCATCTGTATCTTTCGGACATCCTTTTTCATCAACAGAACTGTAAGCTTCTTTTGGCGTTTTCGGACATTTATCAAGATAATCAGGAACGCCGTCGCCATCTGTATCGACCGGACAACCTTTTTTATCTACAATTACGCCAAACGGAGTTTCCGGACACTTATCTTTCCGGTCGACAACTCCGTCTTTGTCAGCATCTTTGCGATATCCAAATACAAGATTCACGCCCAAAGCAAAATTAAAACCTTGTGAATTATAAGCAATTGGAACAGTTACAGATGGAAAATTTGAACTCAACTGATTGATTGGAAGAGCTGCATAATTCAGAGGTATGTAATCTGCACTCAATAACCAATGAACAAAACCGGTTCGAATACCAAGGCCGGCTCCCATATTACTCAACCTTCCATTTAAAACAGAATAGGAAAGCGACATATTAAACCAGTCGATCGGACGACCATTTACTGAAGCTGTCAATTCTTCGGAATAGATATCCTGATGTTTCATGGTTCTTGAAAGTAAACCAACGCTTAGTTTATTCTCAAAAAAACCATATTCTAAACCAAGATTTAATTTAGGAGTAGTATAAGTTGTATAGGCGTTTGAAGTTTGTGTGTTAGAGAATGAAGAAGAAAGTTTGTTCAAAATCGTATCTGCGAAATTTTGTATATTTGGAACATTATTTATATCAAACGATCCGAATCCGGTAAATGAGAAATCAGCTTTGTATGCTACATTTTTTACATTTTGATTCCAGTTTATGAATCCAAGATCAGTCAATGCACCTGATATGGTCAGATTATTAATCGGTTTGAATGTGAATCCTAAATCAACACCGGCTCCCATTCCCATTGGTTTTAGCCAGTCGCTTAGTGTTGAAGTGCCTAAAGTTGTTGATTGAAAATCGTTTCCAAATGTCACTGGAAGCGGTGAAGTGTAATTTAAAACTCCATTACCCTTGAATTTCCATTCATCAATATTGGCTGATAAATCGATATTTTGGTTAACCGTTGAAATATTAGCTGTTCCATAATTAAATTTAAGTTTTCCACCAATCGTCCATTCATCATTCATTTTCCTTGAAAATCCTATGCCGGCTTCGGTATAAACTGACATATCAACTCCAAAATTCTTAAAATCGAAAATATTATTATTTAAATCCGGTGTTCCGTAAATTAATAATTTCATGAAATCTTTAGGAATTCCCAATTGACCGTCAACTTTTTCTGTGAGCGAAAAACTCCAGAAAGATTTTCCGGTTCGGAATCCGAAATCCAATAAATTTACCTGAAAATCTGAGTTTAATAAAATAGTCGGCTTTAAAGTATTAAAAAACTTAGTATAATCACCATTTGGGTTTTTAAACAGAATTGTTTGTCCGTTTTGCTTATAGATTATATCATTAATAACCAGAGAGTTATTTCCGAAACTAAATTGCGAATAACCTATTACCGGAAGTCCTATATAGAAATTTCCGAGTGGTTGGAAAGCAGGATTTAAGTAATTTCGGGTTGGCACATTATCCATGAAATACATCGTATTCACCTGCTGTGAGTTTACAACAAAAGTTGAAATCAAATAACAAAATACTAAAATGAATTTTATAGTGTATTTATTTTTCATTTATTACTCAATTATTTGGTTGTGCCAATATTTACAGTTGCATTACTCTTCACAAAAACTCCCAGCTTAACAGCAAAACTGTTCTTAGTTGTGAAATGAATCGGGCTTTCAACTGTAACTCCGTTTGTAATTGTTTTATTTCCTTCAAGATACAGATTAAACACAATGAATTTCGTAAGTTTTAATTGAAGTATATTCTTCTTATTCAAGCCAATCTTTAATATCTGAGGCGTAATTCCGGTTGGAATAACAATTCCATCTGCATCAACCTGAGGTGCATTAATCTGAAACTCACTATTTAATGATGCAACATTAGTATCGTCAATAACAGTCGTTACAATACCGGGTACTGTATCATTTGGTTGCTCCGACCGCCAATATGTCATTCTGTAGTTGGCTTTTACAGGTAATCCATTGTAAACTTTAATAACCAAAACTGCCGAATCAACATTATTGAGTATAGTTCCAACATCGAAATTATGAATTGTATCTGTCAGATTAAAATAACTTCCACCTTTTACACTAAAAGGAATCCGTGCATTTATATCCAGTTTAACCTTACTATCCGGTGTTATAAAATTCTGAACGCGTGATGGATCGGAAGTTACTGTATATTTGTATTCTATAGTATTTGGATATGGTGAATTGTCAAATATTTTATCAGTTTCACCATTTTTCGAATTTACCTGATCATATGTTTTTGTTGTCCAGTCGCCTAAAACTGTTGGCCCGGAAACTGTTTCCAATATTGAATTGCTTGTAGTTTTTAATACCGGGTCATAAAACATGGCATTATAAACATTTGCAGGAAACGCTGAATTATAAGATCTTACATAATCAATATTTACATTCAAATCTTCACCAACATTTGTTGTTGCAGTGACATCTACTGTTGGATTCGCAAGTTTAAAATGTGAATTCGGGAAGAAACTATTCAAATCTACCGGAATTTCATACCTTTTTTCGACATCATAATTCATTTTAAAATATCCGTATGCCACTTTGTAATCAACGTTGGAAAAACTAACCTTCAAATTAATAACAGAAGTTGGACTTATGACTACCGGACCTGATTGAGGATCAATATATACTTTAATTTTAAACGGAATTGATTCTCTGCCAGTTAAATTAACCGTATAACTTCCAACAGCAATCTGCCCAGTCACGCCATAATCAGTGGGTCTGATACTTGGCATTATTCCATTGTCAATATGCAAATCAGCATCGGCAAAATCAAATTCGATTTTTATACTCGAAGCAGGAATTCCTATTAAATCAGGCGAAACATCTACCTGAACATTCAATAAGGAAGAATTAACGACCAATTGATCAACTCTGTTTTCGTCACCGATAGCATTCGCGTTAAAAGTTAAGTCTGCATCAATTGGTGGTATTGCAACTGGAAAATTTGGTGGAAAAATTAGCGTAACCGGCGATAAGGTAATAATTTTTTCAAGGGGTTCAATTGAATCTCTGAAATTCAGGTTATCAAACTTGAATTCTGCGCTAAACGAATTTACATAACTAATTTCCGTATTAGTTGTATCAATGTTTTGTGGTAATCCGTATTTACTTAGAATATCTTTTATGGTTACTTTAGCATCACCAACCGGCAATACAAGAGATTCATCCAACTTTATATCTTTTGAAAAATTTATTAAATCTACATCCGACAAACAAGATGCTGTAAATAAACATATTAGTAAAGGAAATATATAAAATTTTAAAATTTTTCGTTTCATAAGATTATTTTGAATCAGAAATTGCATTTATAGTTAATGCCTCTGAAATGCATCAACTAGTTAAATTGCAGCTAAAAACGCCCAAAGATAACTATTTATCATATTATTTTAGCTTTTTTTGGGGTCTAATTTTTCTTAAAAATTTCAATTCCAATCACACCGACAGTCATTTGTCGAATTTGTATTATGCAATCCGCTGTTGGAGTTCAACTTTCTGCTATTTGTTTTAGAACGATATATATTTGATTTAGAACCTTTTAAAACATTATTTTTATTTTTTTTCTTATCTGCATTATTTAATCCTGCCGTTTCACTAACACGTTCAACTTTTTCATCTTTTTTCTCCTTTTCATGAGCATTAAATACCAGATTCATCCCTAATGAAAGATTAAATACTTTTGAATTATAAGGAATTGGAACATTTATACCCGGAAAATTTGAATTCAGATCGGTTAACGGGAAATTCACTTTTTGAAATGGAATATAATCGGCAGTCACAAACCACTCGAAAATTCCTGTGGTTAAACCTATTCCAGCTCCAATAGAACTGCCGTTTCCATTCAAAACTGAATAACTGAGTGTTGCATTAAACCACTTTACCGGTCGCGCATTAACCGAGGTAGTCAGTTCTTCAGTAATTGTCTTTTTAAATAATAGTGTTCGTGAGAGTAAACCCAAGCTTAATTTGTTATTCAGCATGTTATACTCAAAACCCAGATTTAGTTTAGCGGTTGTAGCTGTCAGATACGAATTTGTTGACTGATTAATTGTAACTGATTGATTAAAAGCATTTGTCACAGAATCTACTAACGAGTTATTTACCAAAAAATGATTATAAATATCATTCAACGTGCTTAAACTCTGATTACTGGAAAATTGACCCAAGCCATCAAATTTATAATCAATACCATAATTTATATTCCGGGCATTAGCCGCCCAATTAATAAAACCTAAATCTAAAATTGCAGCTGAAATATTAATTTTATTTGTAAGTCTGTAATCTACTCCAAAATCAATTCCGGCACCGATTCCTGAAGGTTTTAACCAACTTAAGCTGCTTGTTGGATATATAAAACTTAATGACTGAAAATCAGGAAAATTGACCTGAACCGGACTCGACTCATTAATTGATCCTTTTCCAACTAATGTCCATTTATCGAGTCCTGCATTTATAGTAATGCCGGAATTGGTATTCGACAAATTCGCCGAACCAATAAGTATTTTAACTTTGGCACCTAATGTCAATCGATCATTCAATTTTTTTGAGAATCCGAATGCAGCTTCTGTATAAAGTGTAAAATCGGACTGAAGTGTAGTAAGATTGAATGAATTATTTAAAATCTGTGGCGTGCCAAAAAGCAATAATTGGAAAATGTCTTTTGGAATTCCAATCATCCCTTCAAACTTCTCATTCAATGAGAAATTCCAGAATATTGAATTTGCCTTAAAACCAAATGAAAGTATATTTGTTTGCAAATCAGTTCTTATTACCGTATTCTGATTCAGCATATTATAAAACTTAGTAGTTCCTGCTAAATTATTTAGAAAGGTAACTGTTTGTCCATTCTGATTGTAAATGATATCTTTAAAAGTCACAGAATTGTTCCCGATATTAAACTGACCAAAACCGATTACCGGCAAACTTAAATAAAAATCATCATAGGGTTGAAAAGCAGGATTCAACATATGCCTTACCGGCACATTTTCAATAAAATAAAGTGAGTTTATTTGTTGAGAATTGACACAAAGAGACGTAAAATTTATAAGTAGAAAAATTAATACGTATTTGTTCAACTTATTCATTTTCTTTAATATATCATATTACTTTCCAATATTTGCACTAATTTTCCCATTTACAAACAATCCGACTTTGAGATTAAAAGTGCTTGCTTTAGTAAAATGAATTTTTGAATTTATACTTTCTCCTTCAACCCTCACAGTATAAGCAATTTTCTCTGCTTTTCTCAATTCGCTCAACTGATCATTCGTTACTTTAATTTGAAGCAATTGATTGGATTCTTTTCCCGGTTGAACCAAACCATCACCATCGACGGTTCCGGCATTAACGGTAAAATCTTTCACAAAACTTGAAAGTAATTCATTTCCTAAAGAATCTAACAATTTTATAATCAAATGAGTTTTAAACGGCAACCCATTTTCAATATTTAAAACCAGAGAAACTGTGTCAATTGAATTTTTTGGATATTTGTCAAGTGTATTTGCAACTACATCAAAAATATTTTGAATTGTATCTTTAAAGTCATAATAACTTCCCTGATTCAGATAGAATGGAATTGTTGTTACAATTTTCACTTTAATTTTCGAATCAGGTGTTATGAAATTTGGAGTCGGATCGCTTTTTGTCAATTCCTGATTAACTGATGCTGAGAATTTATATTCCAATGAATCAGCCACTTCCTCATCTTCAAACAATTGATTTGTTTCTCCCCAACTTTTGTCCATCGTTCGCATTTCAGCGTCAACCCACAAACCCGGTGCTTTAGGTTTTTTATTTATTTGAACTGTTGTAGAATTTGTTGTATGATTATCAAACCAGGCATAAACCGCAGCGTTTTGTTTATTCGATGCATATGCCTTTATATAATCAACCTTGAAATTCAAATAGGAACCAATATTGGATTGTGCTGAAATTTTCATCTGAGGATTTACAAATTTCAATGAACCATTGGGAAACAAATCGTCTAAATCTATATTCCGATGCAAAACATTTGAAGCATCAACATTCGGTTCAAAATTTCCATAGGCAACCGCATAATTCAATTCACTAAAACCTAATTTGCACGATATGGTTGAATTCTGAGTTAGTATAAGTGGTAAGTCTCCTGCTTTTGATTCAATGGTTATCAAAATTGGAATACCGGAAGAATTACCGGAAGTATTAACCATGAAATTATTCAGAATCAGGGTATTTGCTTGTCCGAAAGCAACAGGAATAACTGACAATTGATTTGAACTTCCATCTAAAAACCGAATAGAATTTCCTGGAAACGTTACTGTAATTTTGCAGAGTGATGGATCGATATTGGCCAGATCGGAACTCACATCTAACGTTACGTTTAGCTTGGCCGAACTAATTTTTATGCTGTCAATCTGATCAGAATTTTGATTCTGATTATGATTTATTCCCAGTTGTAATGTGTCATTTGAATAGACTGTGGGGATACTTTGATGAGATTGAATGTAAGAACTGCCAAAATTGGATGGATGAAAAATTTTAGAATGTTCCGAGATATTATTCAAAAGATTCAGGTCACGAAAATTAAATTCAGAACTGTCAACATTCAAAAAATTAATTTCCATACCATCGCTACCTATCTCAAAATTTCCATTGGTCATGTAATTTGAAATAATATCACCTAAAGTAACACTTGCACCTCCAAGAGGAACTACTAAATCAGGGCGAAGGCTAACTTCTCCCGAAATATTGTGAATATCTATATCTGCATCGCATGAATAGAAAACACCTGAAAATAATATTAGAAAGAAGGCTAGTGATTTTAACTTCATATATTTTAAGGCAATCTTGTCTGTTAACTTTAATTATTGAAAATGAATATATTAACTCTTCACTTTTCAATTTGATTCAAAGGTAAATACAATATTGAATCAAATACAAATAATTTAAACAAATAATGCTAAAATTCTCATTTATAGCTTTTTTTGAGGAAAATTAACCAAGAAAACCATTTCTGTTGCACGTGTAAGTGCCGTATACAACCAGCGATAAAAATCACTATTCAATTGTTCATCGGTAATTTGACCAGGATCAATAAAAACTTTTTTCCACTGACCGCCCTGAGCTTTGTGGCAGGTAACAGCATATGCAAATTTTACCTGTAAAGCATTATAGAACTCATTCTCCAATATTTTCTTGTAAAGTAATTTTTTAGTAGTGATTTCGGGATAATCTTCGGCAACAGCCTGAAACAATTTATTCGTCATTTCATTCATGGCTGCCGGTGATTCAGATTGTAGAGCATCCAACCAAATACGTGCATCAATTTCCCAATCATAATCCAATGACCGTAAACTTAAATCCACAAAACGAAAACCATATATTTCGTAGTATTTCCGAACCCTGGTAACTTGCAGAATATCACCGTTCGCAATGAAATCAATTTCCTTATAAGGCTTATTCCAAAAGTAATTATTGCGTGTTATCATAAGCAAATCGCCACTCGAAAGCTCATCCTCTTTCATCATAACCCTAGCGCGAATGCCATTATTATAAATATTAGCACGTTTATTCGATCGTGTCACAACGATAGTATCTTCTACTCCCACTCCATCGTACGAACGCTGAATTTCATCAAGCAGCTCCGTTCCGTCTAATTTGCAAATATCAGAAAAGCCCTCCAATTCGAAATGGGGAAATTTATCGGTTTTTTCTTCAATTAATTGCTGACGCAACAAAGTAGCGTTGTGTAAAATTCCACTTTCAAGTGCCTGACGAACCACATGAGTCAGCGTAAATTGTTGTAAATTTAATCCATATCCTAATAATTTATCGGGTTCCAAGGCAGGACTATGAGGCTGTAAAACCGGTGGAAGTTGGGCAGTATCACCCAACAGCAGCAAACTACAACCTTCACCACCATATACAAACTGAATCAGATCATCAAGCAAACGACCTGAACCAAAAGTAGTTTCAGTACCGGTATTTGAAATCATGGAAGCTTCGTCCACAATAAAAAGCGTGTGGGCATGTAAATTATCAGCAAGCTGAAAGCGAAATTCCGACATGGACTTCTGTCGATAAATCTTTTTATGTATTGTAAAAGCCGGAAAACCGGAATATCCGGAAATAACTTTAGCTGCACGGCCAGTTGGTGCAAGTAACACAGTTTTTTGTTTCAATTCATTCAATGCCCGCACCAAAGCACTCACCACTGAAGTTTTACCGGTTCCGGCATAACCACGTAACAAAAAAACTTTTTCGTTATCAGATGACATCAAAAATGCTCCAAGCTGCTCAATAAGTTGAGTTTGTTGCTCAGTTGGCTCAAACGGAAGTTGAGCCTGAATGCGCGATGCGATGAAGTTCTGTAACATGTTACAAAGATAGAAAAAGGAGTTGACAGTTTACAGATACCTGAATTTAGTTTCAGTATAAAGTTATTTGTGCTCAGTATAATATGAAAATCAAAGCATAAGCTACTATTTTTAACATTTAAAATTTTCTTTTCATACGCTATTCATAAATTGGAAAAGAATTTTTAATTTTGTAAACTCAAAGTTGATTTATTTATGCCAACATTTCTTTGAGCAATTCGTTTATTTTGTAAAGTTCGCATTCATTATGAAAAAACTAACCCTAATTTGTATGACAGCTATTTTGATGGCATGTAGTGTTGAAAAAGAAACTACTCCTGACGTGAAAGATTTCAAATATTCAGTTGATAAATTTGCTGATATTGAAATACTTCGTTACCGCGTACCTGATTTTGAAAAACTGAGTTTAAAACAAAAAGAACTGGTTTTTTACCTGAATCAGGCGGCTTTGGAAGGACGTGATATTTTGTATGACCAGAATAATAAATACAATCTTTGTATTCGCCGGACTCTGGAAGCAATTTACGAAAACTATAAAGGCGATCGGAAATCAACTGATTTTCAAAACCTAACCGTTTATTTGAAACGAGTTTGGATGGGAAATGGCATTCATCATCATTATTCTGAAGATAAATTCGTACCTGAATTTTCGGAAACATTTTTCAAAGAAGCTGTTGAAAGTATTGATTCTGCTAAATTACCATTACTCAAAGGTGAAACTATTGCAGAATTGATTACCAAGTTGACACCGGTTATTTTCGATCCCACTGTTTATCCAAAACGTACCAATCAGGCTGAAGGTGTGGATTTAATCCGTACTTCGGGCAATAATTATTACGGTGAAAATGTAACTCAGGCAGAAGTAGAAGCTTTTTATTCAAACATGAAAAATCCGGCTGACAGTATACCGGTTTCGTACGGTTTGAACAGCAAACTGGTAAAAGAAAATGGCATTTTGGTGGAAAAAACATATAAAGAAGGTGGACTTTATAGTGCTCCTATAACTAAAATTGTAGCTTGGCTTGAAAAAGCAGCTGAAGTAGCTGAAAATGATAACCAAAAAGATGTAATAAACAGTTTGATAAAATATTACAAAACAGGTAATTTAAAAACCTATGACGAATATTCGATTAAATGGGTTGAAGATCTGGCTTCAAACGTTGATTTTGTAAATGGATTCACCGAAACATACGGAGATCCGCTGGGAATGAAAGGCAGTTGGGAATCGATTGTGAATTTTAAAAATATTGAAGCGACAAAACGTACAGAAATTATCAGTTTAAATGCTCAATGGTTCGAAGATCATTCGCCGATTGACCCAAAATTCAAAAAAGAAAAGGTAAAAGGAGTTTCTGCTAAAGTGATTACCGTTACCATGCTGGCCGGCGATTGCTATCCGGCAACTCCAATTGGCATTAATTTACCAAATTCTAACTGGATTCGTCATGAATACGGTTCAAAATCAGTAACGATTGAAAACATAACTGAAGCGTATGATCAGGCTTCGTTGGGCAATGGATTTACCGAAGAATTTATGTGGAGCGATGTGGAACGCCAGCGTGCAAAAGATTTTGCATCCATGACAAATAATTTACATACCGATTTACACGAATGTCTTGGACATGGTTCCGGAAAATTGCTTCCGGGAGTAGATCCGGATGCATTAAAAGCTTATGGTTCAACAATTGAAGAAGCGCGTGCCGATTTGTTTGGGTTGTATTATATGGGCGATCCAAAAATAGTAGAATTAGGACTTTTACCCGATAAAGATGCTTACAAAGCTGAATATTATCAATACATTATGAACGGTTTGATGACTCAGTTAACACGCATTCAGCCCGGAAAAAATATTGAAGAAGCACATATGCGCAACCGTCAGCTAATTGCTGCCTGGGTTTATGAAAAAGGGAAAACGGACAACGTAATTGAATTGAAAGTTCGTGATGGAAAAACGTATGTGATTGTCAATGATTATATAAAATTACGAAAACTCTTTGGTCAACTGTTAGCTGAAATTCAAAGAATTAAATCAACCGGTGATTTTGCCGGAGGACAGAAGCTGGTGGAAAATTATGGTGTAAAAGTAAATGAGCCTTTACATGCAGAAGTATTGAAACGATATAAAAAACTGAATCTGGCACCTTATCGTGGATTTGTAAATCCTGTTTATTCGCTTGTGAAAGACGATAATGGCAAAATAACTGATGTTACCATTTCATATGATGAGAATTACCTGGATCAAAATTTACATTATTCGAAAGAGCATTCAAGTTTGCCAACGTTTAATTAATCGTATAATCCTTTAAACATTGAATAAAAAAACGAGGTTGCTGATTGGCAACCTCGTTCATTTTTCGGTCATAACTGATAATTGGT
>Ga0302215_10002050_pt1 | contig 14037 bp, 9 predicted proteins | sample II_Fen_N3_1_FD_194580 | JGI IMG/M metagenome (GOLD analysis project Ga0302215, IMG submission 194580) | Peat permafrost microbial communities from Stordalen Mire near Abisko, Sweden - II_Fen_N3_1 | ecosystem: Environmental > Terrestrial > Soil > Wetlands > Permafrost | place: Sweden: Abisko...
CGGGAGAAGCAGATTTGGCAAATGACATTCCATGGATTTCTGCCAAAACAGACTTTCAGCAAACAAGCTTCACTGAAAAGCATCTTCAGTTATATTCTACTTGCTTCCAGTTGCTCAACATTGTTGAAGTAAACGGAGCTGTACAAAACCGTCGTAAAACGGAGGATCAAAAATCGATGTCCGACATCAACGGATTATGGTCGTATAACCTGGAGTTGTTGAAGCAAAAAGGATTTACCCCCGCACAAATTGTAGAACAACTGCATGAAATTCATGTAGAGCCTGTGCTTACAGCGCATCCTACCGAAGCCAAACGAACCGTTATGCTTGAACATTTAAGGGAACTTTATCTATTAGTTGTAAAGCGTGAAAACCAGATGTATAGCCGGATAGAACAAAACCAGATACGGAAAAACATTAAGATTATTCTCCATCGCATCTGGCGAACATCCGACATTTATACCGAAAAGCCCGACGTTAGCTCAGAACTTGACAATATTACCCATTACCTGACACAGGTCTTTCCGGAAGTAATCAAGCTGCACGACCGAAGATTGATTCAAGCCTGGCAGGAAGCCGGATTTGATCAACAGTTGATACGTAAAGCCAACAATTTTCCCAAAATAACTTTTGGAAACTGGGTAGGAGGGGATCGTGACGGACATCCGCTTGTAACAGCCGATGTGACACGCCGAACATTGATGAAACTCCGCGAAAAAGCTTTTGAAGTTGTAAAAAAAGAATTATCGGCATTGCAGAGAAACCTGAGTTTTAATGTGACAATTAATCAGACCGGATCTGAGTTTCAAAAAAGATATGCACATCTATATCAGGAGATAAAAGAAAACAGAGATAGCTTTAAGGCCTTGTACAAGAGTGAGGTATTTAAACAGTTTTTGGATTTTCTGCTTGTAAAAATACCTGTGTCAAACGGAAAAGGACGATTCAATGAAGATGAAATCAGTTATCGTTTGCCTAACGAACTGATTGCCGATCTGTATTTGTTGAAGAAAGCATTGATTGATTTTGGTGCTTCTGAAATTGCATATACGGATATCAACGATACCATACGTATAACAAGTACTTTTGGATTTCATTTGGCTAAGTTAGACATTCGCCAAAATAGTCGTTTTAATGAACTGGCCTTGTCGCAACTAATGAAAGCTGCACAATTGGATGGTGATGAGTTTTTGGATTCGGAAATAGCTCAACGAATAGAATATATTAATGCTGAGTTGAATTCAACCCGACCATTTACCTTGCCTGGTACTGAACTGGAGAATGAAGCCAATGCAACAATTGATTCGTATCGCATCATAGCTAAACACATCAATCGTTATGGTGGTGAGGCTATTGGTTCTCTTATAGTTAGTATGACGCGTAATGTGTCCGATTTGTTGGTAGTTTACCTGCTCGAACGTGAGGCGGGATTATTAGTCAATTGTACAAATGGGCTGGCGTCACAGGTTCATGTGGTACCACTTTTCGAAACTATTGAGGATCTAGTTCATAGTCCGCAAATTCTGGACGAGTTTCTCTCGCATCCGGTAACAAAAAACAGCCTGAAATGGCAACAGGAACGCGATGGAGCGACCACTATGCTACAACAAGTAATGATTGGGTACAGCGACAGCAACAAAGATGGTGGTATTTTTGCCAGCCAATGGTATCTCTACGAAGCACAATCGCGCATGATAGAGATTGGAAAGAAACACAATGTGCAGATTTGCTTTTTTCATGGAAAAGGTGGTTCTATTAGTCGTGGAGCCGGTCCAACGCATTGGTTCCTGAAAGCATTACCTCCGGGATCTGTCAATGGTAATGTGCGCTTGACCGAACAGGGCGAAACAATCGAGCGAAAATATGCCAATAATTACAATGCTGTTTATAATATAGAATTGTTGACAGCCGGAACGCTTTCGGCAACTTTATTACAGAAAAACAATGAAGTTGCTGAGCACGAACTTGCCCCGGAGCTGAATTATCTGGCAAACAAAAGCATGGTTGTGTACAAAGACTTGACCCAGCAGCCCGGTTTTATTCGCTTCTATGAAAAGGCGACACCTATTGATGCAATTGAGCAAAGTAAAATTGGCAGTCGACCTTCACGAAGAACAGGAACACGTAGTTTATCCGATTTAAGAGCTATTCCATGGGTTTTTAGCTGGAGTCAGTGTCGGTTCAATATCACAAGTTGGTATGGCGTAGGTACAACATTAGAAGAAATGTATGAAAAAGAACCAGCCAAATTCGACAGGTTGAGAAAGTCAGCCGAGTCCGATCCATTTGTTCGTTATTTATTGACAAATATAGATTCAAGTCTGGCAGCCTCCGATGAAAGTATTTTCAGACAATATGCGAGTTTGGCAGTCGACGTACCTGAAAGTCCTGTTTTCATTAAGCTTATGACTGAAGAATTAATTCGTACCAGACGTATGATTGATGTATTGCTGAATGTACCGTTGGAAAAAAGACGTGAAAACCATTATTATTCTACAATGTTACGTTCCGAAGCCATGGATCCTTTACATCTGCATCAGGCATTTTTACTTGATAAATGGCGTACTTCTACAGATGAAGGAAACGCAGCGGAGGCAGATTATACATTAATTGAATTATTGCGCTGTATTAATGCCATAGCGGGTGCCGTCGGGTTTACAGGATAAATTCACACATACATATCAAAACAACAAAGGAGGTCACAAAGCCTCCTTTGTTGTAAATACCTATTGCAAAACCGTGAATATATCGTAAATATATTTCCTGAAATATATTTTTTACCAAGTTTGGCACATAAAATGATTAGACATTAACCGAAACAAAGTAATAAAACTAAAATGAAAAAGAATATACTTATTCTACTTACTATTTTTTCAATAATAACTATCTCGGAAAAAATGCAAGCCGAACAGTCAGTTGAAAAACAACTCGTTAAGAATATAAATATCGGCTGGGATGTAAACTCCACAAACAATTATCGATGGAGTGATTTTCATATTGGAACGGCATACGGGAAAAAATTTGAAACTAATTCTAAACTTTCATGGCAGGTAGGAGTGAATTATAACTGGAATAAATATACCTTGTTTGCAAACGGAAACTATGCTCAGGGCAATTACAATGCGACATATAGAAATCAATCCTTATCAATTCCATGCATTGTCAGTTACGAGGTTTATAAGACATTCTTTACCGGGGTAAAACTATGTACAGGCCCTGTTTACGAAATGATATTTACCTCCACAATGGATAGAATTCCGTTTTACAACTACAATCCGGCACAGTTTGGATGGACAGTTGGAACAAAGATTCGCTTTCTGGCTATATTCAATACCAAAATAGCCTACAATTTTTATCCCACACCTATATTTCGTGACGGAACATTCGAACGATCGGCATTGAGTGTTTCGATAGGGTTTTAAATAAAAAAGGTGTCTGGAAATTTCCAAGCACCTTTTTTATAAATTCAACCAAATGGTCGAAACGATATTAATTAATTATTGATAAGAGCAACTTTCGTTGATTTTACTATACCATTTTTATAGGTTACTTTTTTAATCAATACACCGTTTGTATTATTTTTTGGTTCTCTAACCTGAACACCATTTACATTGTAATACATTTCAGAAACGACTTCTGAAGATTCACTCACTTTATTTACAGCAGTTGGCAAACTTGCTGGTGTGTTTGGAACAGATAAACCTGCAAGGATATAAACAGCATTTCTCCAGATAGTTAGTCCATCACTTGTTATGTTTTTTCCTCCATTAGCACAAATAGCTCCAAAATTCATTCCTACAAAAATGGAAGGTGCTAATGTTGTTTCAGTTCCTTCAAAAGTTGTACCTGCAGGGAAACTATTAATACCGACTGTACAAGTAGTGTTAGCGCTCAAAATAGAAGGTTGTGCCAATAAAGTACCACCAGAGAGTGTAACACCATAATTGTAGTTTAATGCTTTTACAGAAGTTGCAACACTTATATCTCCTAAATCAGTTGATAATGCATTAAATAGTTTAATTTGGTTTGTATTTACAAGGGTACATCCTTTGAATAAATCATTAGTCAATGCAGCAGCATCAATAGTAATTGTAAGTGTACCGGCGGTCGTTCCATCAGCTTCTTTTCCTGCAGCAGTTGATGTCGTTGATGTTAAAGCTCTGCTTTTTTGCAAAGCATACATTTTATTGTAAATAAATGGCTTAGGAATAGTTTTAAGAGCTAATGCACCAGTAGGTTTTAGAGTTGCATCTCCACCTCCATTACTTTCTTGAACTATTATTACATCGTAGTTTGACAAATCAGAAATAGCATCGCCTGCAGCAATAACTTTTACAGTCACTAACAAATTGGGATCAGCACTTAGCACCTGAATAATCGGGTCAGTTTGAACTGTTGTTGGCGCAGGTGTCGCAGTAGTAGTCAGTGTCTTGTTAAGAGTTACGTAAGCAACTTTCTTTTGTGCCTGTACACTCAAAATACTTACAATCATGAGAGTAAAAAGTAATGTTTTTTTCATAAGATTAAATTTTAAAAATTAGTAATAAATTGTTTTTGGGGTTTGTTTACAAATTAAGGAGTTTATAAGTAAAAGAATACTGTTTATTTTGATCGTACTACTTCGTATTTTGATATTATAGAAAACTATCTATTCTAATTCAAATACAAATAGTACAACAAATGTAAGAATTTATAAAATAAGAGTATGTTCATTAATTGATATAAAATGTAGAAAAAACAACTAATAGAATATTTTATTAATTACTCAACAGCATTTTTCGGGTAATTGTTTGCTGATTATTACCAACTTCAACACATATACGATAGAAGTAGATACCGTTAGGAACCGGTTTGTTACTTTGATTACAACTATTCCACGATGTCTGATATAAGCCTGCAGACTGTTTGGCATGAACAAGTGTTGATACTTTCTGTCCCACAAGATTATATACGGTTAGTTCCACAAATGCATTTTCAGGAATCTGGTAATCAATGTATGTGCTTTCGTTAAACGGATTAGGATAATTCTGAGACATTACAATTCCATTGCCCTCATAAAGCTGAATGGCAGGTAGGGCTGTAAGTGGAACATCATCAGCACCAGGTGATCCACCAACTTTGTACGATGCACGCCAGGTTGCTCCATCGGTTTGATTGTTTTTAGGATTATAATCGACGGGAACAAGTGAATAACCTCTACCATCCGGCGACGAAGGCCAAATACCGGAAGTAGCATAACTTATATTAGATACTACATCGCTTGTTGGCGAAATCAATACCAATTGTTCACCACCATTGTCAAGCTTACCGCTGTATTCGGCAAAAGGTCTGAATTTATAACGCGAAAAGAAGTTATTGCTGTTGGATGCCAGTACAATAAACTCACCTGCACCAAGTTGTGTTTCAACCGGAAATGCGTAATCTATCCCATCGGTAAATTTCAGTCTACCTATATCCAGTGCTGATGTACCTGTGTTTTTTAATTCAATAAATTCAAAACCACTATCGTCAATCAGGTTTTCGCCCAGCGGATGATAGTGTATTTCAGTAATTTTTATATCGTTATAATTCGTAGGAACAACATAGTAACGATTGTTCGATGCACTCCATTCACTATTATAGAAAGTTCGGGCAACCAGGTGCGACGATTGTGTCAGTGGTACAGCCTGTGAATACAGAATAGCCGATTTGCAGACAGTTCCTGTTTTCCAGTCAACAGGATCAGTCCCGTTGGTAGTATAATACATGGTCCCTTTGGCTGCTGTCATTGTTAGTTTATCGGTGACTGAAACAATATGTTGGTAGGCACTTTTTCCATTGATAGAGAATACAGGAGCATCTATCGAAGGAAATAAACCTGCCGTTCGAAGTTGACTTACAAATACGCCTGTACGCTGTGGAAAATAAGTGTTCAGCAAAAAGTTTTGTTGTGGAGTCCAGTAACCTTCTTTGGTATAAAGCGCATAAGGTGAAACCTGATAAGTATGCACATCGCGACGATAATCACCCCAGCGGGCCGATTCGGCATAAATTGGATTCTCAACCTGTGCTTTTCGTTTCAACCAACAGGCAATAACCGAATCGGGTGTAAGAACACCATCATTAAAGCAATGACGTTGAATTCTATCGGCTAATAAATGTTTAAAATCTGTATTCTTCAACAATTGCTGATAAACTCTGCTCGGGCAATTATCATTGTTTTCGGCCAGGACATTTCCTGTAAGTGTTGTAAACATTATTTCGGCATCCCAACACATAAACTTAAAACCCTTATCCGGATTCAAGCGGTTACGCATAGCCGACCAGTTGTGATGATCCCAGTCGGTATTTCCACCATAGAAGTTTAAAAGCATATAATCGGCCAGGTTTACAGCATCTACCAGACTTTCGGCATTGTAATTGGGTGTTCCATCCGGATTTTTCCCCTGAATAAGCTGGTATTTTTCAGTAGTTTCGAGTCCGGCATTAGCCATGGACATCATGCTGTTCCAGGCCAGAATAGTACCATCCGATACTTCGGCATAATCTTTTATTACATCGTAATCGTCTTCGTTTCCGCCCATATGACTTGCAGCAAATTCTTTATCCATGCGTTCGGAAGGAGCATACATACCCCAATACATGCCATTGATATATAAGTGAGCATAAATTGAATTACTGCCCGGATGACCCATGGACCGTTGCGTATCTTTTGTCCAAATATCTTCCTGATAAGTAGCTTTTGCCCGGGCAGCACCATCTTGATGCACCCAGGTATTTCCAAAACCTGCCCTGAGAATTATATTTTCAAATGCCTGAGTACCATTTTTACCCAACAGCGGATAATTTAGTTTTGAAGGACCGTATTTACTGTCGAACACCAACAGAAACGAATGCTTTGGTGATTTTTCGGGTCGACGACCATGACCACCCTGAAGTCGGATGCCACAATCAATCTGAAAAGTTGTGTCTTTAGCCATATATTCAAACGAAACGGGCCGTTCCCAGTCGCGACCGGTATCGTAGGTAGTGTTTGTTATTGGTGCGCCGGTGTAGATATATATTCCTCCGGTATTGGCGTCGATTGTGGAGGAGAACAGATGCGATTTATCGGTTACAATAGATATTGTAGGTAGTTCTGCCAATGTTTTTTTTACGTTTGCAGCAAAAGTAGCATCTTTCATCAGTTCAGGGTCCATTTCGTAATCGGCAATGGCATTTCCCGCAATAGCTGTGTAAGGTCCCCATGCCGTAGGATATCCGGCGGGAGTATTCGATTGTTTCAATACGTCATTCAGAAACAAATAGCTTTGAGTTGCTGTTTTTCCGGGAACTTCGCCTGCAACATAGGCCACTGCACGGATAATGGATGTTGTTGAAACAGGTATTGCCGTAGTGTATAAAGTTCCATTCGTATTGGAAGGTATGCTGCCATCGGTAGTATAATAAATTAGTGCATTGCCTATTGAAGAACTGATTCCAAGTTGAAACGGACTTTCGTAAAAGCCATGTTTCTGACTAAAAATGGGAGCAGGGATTATCCTGCCCGCCGAAAGCATATTGTCTTTTCCGGGAGTGGGATCGCTGAAAACGGTGTAAGTGTCTTTGTAAAATCCGTACGAATAGTTACTTTGTTGTGCTGGAAAAAGAGGATTGAATTCTGTAGCAGCAATACCTGTTGGATGAACCAATGCCAGGTATTCGCCTGTAGCTTTCAGGCTGAAATTGGTATGTAGTTCATGTCCGGCAATGGTACGGTCTTTCGACGACGCAAAAACCAGGAGGTAATTTCCAGGAGCAATAGAAGTTGCCGGAAACCTCCATTTAAAAGGCAATGCAATATCGTCGGTCAATGCCCAACCATCCAGGTTGATGGAGGTAGCAGTAGGATTATAAATTTCTACCCAGTCGGAAAAAACACCATCTTCATCGGCAAGTACCGATTCATTCTGTGCCATAAACTCATTGATACGGAGAGTTTGCGAGTTGGCGGTAAGATGTATGAAGAGTAAAATAACGGTAATTATTCCTGCATAACTACCTGATTGTGATTTCTTCATTAAAATGGGTATTAGATTTTAAGTCCCCAAATATACTGAAATTCATCGAAACTACGCTTTTTTAATCCTCTATTGCCTCAATACCAAGTTGTTTTAGTCGCTCAAGGTTTTCCTTCATGGCTTGGAGTAAGTCAGGAGAATGTCCCTGCCAGTCGGTAACTTCGCCTATAACCCGAAGCGGACTCTGTGTTCGGTACGACTTAGTTGGATTTCCCGGAAACTTCTTATCGGTCAAATTTGGATCATCCTCATAACTACCTGTTAGTTCTACCAGGTAAATTCTTTCGGGTGTTTCTCCTAAAGCAAGTTCGGCTCCCCAAACAGCAGCATCCAAAGTAGCAGTCAGATAGACATACGAAGCTTTTTTCCTCTTCCCATAATTCGAACTATAGCCGGGTTCAATCAGGTCACCCGGTTTCAGGTTGGCTTTTGTACCGTGATAAAAGATATCTGAACTAAGTATATTTACAGGTTCTATTGAGTCATCCATATCTAAACTTTTATATAATTAATCTAGGGCAAATAGTTTCTTTGCGTGCTTCCAATCTATCAATTCAACATTGTTTATTCGATTTGATTGAATTTTAGAAGAAAATAATTTAGCTTGTTTCATTGCTTCCAGATGTGTTCCATTACGATAGAAATCGTTAATGTCATTGTCATTTTCCCATAAAGACATTGTGTACCAAACTTTCAATTTTAAGTTGCTCGTCAAATTAAATTCTTTGCACTTCGATTGTTTTAATTCTTTGATAATTTGACTATTAAACTTAAAAAAGGGGATAAGTTTTGAATACGAGTTTAATTCAATTTTAGTGATTGATACTATCATTCGTTTTTGCTTTGGTTGTTGATTATTACACGTTTCCCTAACAAAAACGGACACTTCATTGTTCGGTATCGTGAGGAGACTAAAATAGCGATTAGTAGTATGTTCCTTTTTTTATTGAAATTTTGTTTTCTCTCTTTCTATAAATTCAATCAGACTTGTTGGCTTCTTTCCTGTAATTTTCTCGTACCAATCCGAGATTATCGGCACTTTTTGAAACCTTGGTAGAAAGTGTAACATGATCATTACAATAATCATCCCCTTAACCATGCCTTCTTTTTTCTTAATCTTATAAAATTCAAATGGGCTTACGTTCGAAAAATAAATTGGCTTTTCGATCGAATCATTTAGCAGGTCTACAACTTTATAAAAGTCTTTGTTCTCGTATCCAGTTAGCTCAATGGAGAGATTTCTATAGTCCGAAAATCTATTGAGTAAAATAGAAGCAACCTCGCCTATATTTTCAATATCTATCCAATTAAATTTCGCTTTTCCCGCTGGTAAGATTATTTGTCTTTTCGTTTTTATGTCATCGAGCAAAGTTGTAGTCAGGTTTTGCATAAAATAGCTAGGTCTTAGAAAAATAGAATCCAATGCATATTCTTGTATGAGCCGTTCTATTTTATTGTGAGGTATTACTTTGCTTTTCTCAGCTCCCTGCACTGATAAAAACACAACTTCATTTACAATATGTTCTTTAATTTTTCGAATTAGTGGTTTAAAGTATTTATCAATATTTGAGATGTGAGGGGGGCGGAGTAAGAATATTGTATCAATGTTTACTAATGCATTATCAAAGGTTTCAGAATGTTCAAAATCAAAATTCACGAAATCAATGTTGGGAAAGTCTTTAAATACTCTTTTAGCACTTTCAATGTTTCTCACACCAGCAATTATTTTATTCGGAGTTCCATTTTGCTCTAAGAATCGAATAACCTCAAACCCCACATTCCCTGTTGCACCTGTGATTAAAATATGTTTCATCTCTTTTATTTTTTTTGATAATTCCTACCGAATATGCCGACAATCTGCTTATAACCCGTATTTATTTTCTCCTTCTTCTGCAATATCGTCAATCATTTCGAGAATGTGTTCATTCTTTAGAATTGTCAATCCAAGTCTTTCGGAAGATATGCCGTTCTTGAGTTTGTAATTATAGACTGTCTGTTCATCCTGTAATTTCGATTCAAAGCATTTAAAACAAATTGTGCCTGATTTTTCAAGTTCCTTTCCAACTTCAACAATATGTGTCGAAATAAAAAAGACAGAGTTTTTAATTCTTGCAAATCCCTGAGTAATCATAAACGTTGCATCAAATGCATCCTTTACGTTTGTACCCCGAAATAATTCATCAAATATTACAAAAACTCTTTTTCGGTCTTTAATATGTTGAGTAATATCTTTTACTCTTTTCACTTCACTGAAATAATGACTATAGCCTTTACTGATATTATCCGAAATATTAATGGTTGTATATAGTCCATAAAATAAAGGGGTTTCCATTGTTAGTGCCGGCACAGGAAAACCAATATGAGAGAGGTAAATACATAATCCAATTGATTTTAAGCAGGTAGATTTACCGGCCATATTTGCACCCGAAATAAAACAGAGATTTTGGTCGTTGCTAAAATGAATGTCATTTTTTATAGGATGCTCAATCAATGGATGAAAGAAACCTTCAATTTTTATTTTTGGTCTTGTTGTTTCGATAAATGTTGGAAATCCTAATTCTTTTTCTTTTGCAATGGCGGCTAATGAAGCATAACAATCGAGAATGTATGTAAATTCAAGTATTTTCAGAATCAGTTCTTTCTCACTTTTTCTAATCAAATAATCGAACCGGTTTATTTGTCTGAAGTTAAGTTTTTTTCGGTCTTTATCGACAAACAATTTAAAATCAGGATGATATTTTATCCTTTCCACTTCGCTTTTAAATTCGGCTAAAAAACCGGAGAGTTCCGGCATGTCATCATTTTCAAAAAAATCAAACAGATTTCTGAAATGTTTATAAAGGCATTTTAGACCCCGGGAAATAAGATAATATTCGTTACTTGTTTTTACACGATCCGATAAATAGGTATAGAATGAATCTATAATATTATCTTTCAAAATAGCTTTATCCAAATGTAGATAGTGTTCGATGGCATCTACGTCTTTTCTTTCAAGCTCGCAGTGTAAATTATTGTCGTGTAGAAATTTAATTGAACTTATTCTGGAAGTAATTTCAGACAAATCGTTTAAAGGAGTACTCATGATACTTAAGAGAAAATCTTTTCCTCCTTTTGTTTGGGTTTGGTTGTAATAATCAAACACAGATTTAATCCCTCTTTCTTTTGGGAATATATTTAAATCAGATAGTGTTTGTTTGTCAGTATCAAAAGTCATTTTTTCCTTTTTAGTTTAGATTGTAAAAACCGCACCGAATGGGTAGACATTACGCCGAACCGAGTAAATTTAATGATTGCAAATATAGTATTTTAATTTAAAATATTGAAGAAGTAGATCAACAACAGATTCTCATAATGCAAGACGGTGGAATTTGCGATTCCACCGTCTTAAATATTCTTTGCTCATATTTTAAACCGATCCAAAAAGACTGTGCACAATTTACATTTAATAAAATTTCGCAAGTAAATTTCGAAATATGGTTTCTATAACATTTGAGTTGCCTTAGTTACAGTTATTTCTAAAACTCTTGTCAAAAAGGAGAATTTCTCTTTCATCATGTCATACTCATTACCTGAGCTAATGTATTTCGCCGTACCCTTAACAAGAAATCCGGTTCCGGGATAATCTTTATACCCCAAAACTTCTCTTGTTCCTAAAGTTAGCAGCACATTGTCATTTACATTCACGTTTTTCTCTGTTTTTCTGAAACCGTATGCCGGAATTAAGATACGCTCATCTTCTGTAACAACCAAAAATGAATTCCAGGTATTTACAACATGTGTTTCTACACCCCATGATGTAATTGATACAATGCCTTCACATTTTACTACTTCCAGAAATTTTTCGGATAATTTTTTTTCGTCAGTCATAATTTATTTGAATATAATTTGTTTATAAAATCATTCAGATTGTCAGTGGCACTTGGGGGAGAGATAATAGAACTTTCCTGACTTAGCGCCTGACTTCCTTGTTTTATAATGCAAAATTATCCATTTATTCGTTTCAAAAAATTAAACTGGTTTAAGAAATTGCAATTACAACTTCTTTTTTCGAAGTCCGCTCACATATTCAGGCGTCAAACCGAGGTAGGAGGCTATCATGTATTGTGGAACACGTTGAACAAACTCGGGAAATGAACTGACAAAATGGTTGTAAAAATCTTCTTTTGACATTCCATACATCAATTTGGATTTAAACTGAGCAGCAGCCAGTTCTTGTTGCATAATAATTCTGAAATACCGTTCCAATTTTGGCAATTCATTCAGCAATTGATCCAGCTTTTCATTATTAATTGAAATAATCTTTGAATCTTCAATAGTTTGTATATAGTAATCGGAGGGGGTGTTATTGATAAAACTCTTTAAGTCCGAAATCCACCAACCATCCAAAGCGAATTGAACAATTTGCTCAACAGCTTTTTCATTTATAAAATACATGCGCAAACAGCCTTTTTCTACAAAGAATAAGTTTTTACAATCATTATTTTCTTGTAATACAAATTCCTTCTTCTTATAGCTGCTTTGCTCCACATACTTTGACAAAATCATTGACTCACTATCACTTAAGTCAATATATTTTCTTATATGTTTAATCAGATTATGATTCATTGTTATTATAATAGCTAATAGTCAGTAACTTGATAACCAATCAGTTTCATGAATTATTGTTTTACTATTTTTCCGGCATTCTGTAATGCGCCATTAGCAGAAATGCGATACAGATACAATCCTTTTTCTAAGTTTGATATGTCTATCGTGTTTTCGTTGAGACTTAAATTTGATTGAATCAAAATACTGCCTTTGATATCGAGTAATTCAAATTTATATTGTTGCATTGATGTAACCGAATAAACACTTATTTTATTGCTTGTTCGATTTATACTGACTTTAAAAATATCTTCAGCAACTTTAGCGTTTGCCATTAACACATCACAGCAAGTTCCATCGGAGCACCAGGTATTATTTGTATATAAATTTGTATTCCTTTTTTTAAAGCAAACCAATACATTACTGTATTCAGGATCGCAGGTACATATATCACCACCATTCAAAACACTGAAAAATCCACCGGGGCTTCCTATTCCTTCCATATAACTGAAATAATTCGTATGAAAATTTTTTCTTTTTACACCGTTTTGAAGGACGATTGTATCTATTCGCATAATCACAGGTTTTTGCGACAGAAAACCTGTAGGATAAGTTGAATAGAGTGTATCACCAACGTTTAACGAAAAATCATACATAAGATATTCATTGTCTGTTGCTTCGGAAGTGTATTTATAGTAAACTTTCCCATTCTCTTCACGTATTCCTCCTCCGTAATTTGTAGGATGACTTTTATCATTCGGAGTGCGGTTAATAATTTTATGGTATGTTTTTCCAGCAAGCAAAGTATCTGCACTTAAATAAAATTGATACCGTTCTTTTATATAACCTCCATTTCCCCATAAATAAGAAGTTACAACCAAATCTTCAGACCATGTATCATTTTCATCAAAGTATTTCTTATCTTCCCATCGGGTAGTTGAATCGGCATTCACATATGCGGGATTTTTATAAATTACGTGATTCGCTTTTTCAAAACTTACAAATTCCCACAAGGGCGGTTCTGAACAGTTCAATAATGGAATAACCTGATTCAATAATCCCGCCCTGACACTCCCAATGCCTTCTATAATATAATCATAGCTGTATTTTCCAATTGTTAGCATATAACCTTCAACAGCATATCTTTTTCTATATGTGTTTTGAATTAAAACAGAGTCTACAGCCAATATCTTTCCTGAATACATTCCGGAAAAAAGTGTATCACCCAAATTCTTAGCATTAAAGTCATACAAAACAATCTCGGTGTTAGAAGTTTTGACATACTGTTTCATGCAATTTTTCTGCTCGTTCGTAAGGGATTTAACTCCCCACATATTTCCTCCGTAGAAGTAATAGTCTATCCAGTAAATGCGTTTATTTTCCTCCCGTATTCCACCTATAAACCGGATTGTCT
>Ga0302215_10002052_pt1 | contig 14036 bp, 16 predicted proteins | sample II_Fen_N3_1_FD_194580 | JGI IMG/M metagenome (GOLD analysis project Ga0302215, IMG submission 194580) | Peat permafrost microbial communities from Stordalen Mire near Abisko, Sweden - II_Fen_N3_1 | ecosystem: Environmental > Terrestrial > Soil > Wetlands > Permafrost | place: Sweden: Abisko...
TTATCACAAAATCCAAATTTTTTACCTTTAAAGAATTTAACAGTAGAGGATGTAATAAGTGATATTAATACTTTTTATTGTTCTTTATCTTAAAGATTAAAACCCGACAATGTTCGGGTTTTTGTTTATTGTAAGAATTTAATTTTTTAATATCTTATCTATAATATTTTGCACCAATTAAGATTTTGATTCGTATACATAATTATATACGTCGAAGTAAATATTTAATATTAAATTAATAATAAAAATGGAAGAAATAAAACAGAGTATAAAAAGTCAGAAGTTATCAAGTAAAAAATGGCAGAAATATTTAATTTATATCGTTATATTACTTATTGTAATATTTTTAGGAATTAAACTTTTAGGTAATAAAAATACACAAGAAAATAATCAAAATAATGCAACTGGTAATTTAGTTGGTGGTGGAATGGGTGCACCAGAAGGTGATTTTGATGGAGGAGGTACTCCTCCACCAGATGGTAATATTGGAGGAGGAACACCTCCAAATGGTGGATCTTCACAATCAGGTCAAAATGCTGGTACTCCACCACAAAATTAATACTTAAATATAAAAATCACATTATAAATATAATGTGATTTTTATATTTAAAATACCTTGTATTGCTTTTATTAAAAAATATAAAGTATATAATTATAAATATAAAACTCTTTTGTATTTTATTGGTCGGTAAATTCAATAAGAGTTATTGATTAATAATTTATTTTAAATAAAAATGAAAAATTTAAATATAGTTGATTATATCGCGCTAGTTCTTGTTATTGTTGGTGGCTTAAATTGGGGGTTGGTTGGTATTTTTAATTTTGATTTAGTTGCTGCAATATTTGGAAGTCTTTCAGTATTATCTAATATAGTATATATTCTTGTAGCTGTTAGTTCAGTATACCTTTTGTTAATATTAGGAAAATTATCTCGCAAAGTATAATTTTCTTTACTAAAAATACCTTCCATACAGAAGGTATTTTTTGATATAATATTCTTATGAATAAAAATGATAGAAAAATGGTCGGGTTATCTTTAGGTTCTGGTGGAATAAGGGGTCTTGCTCATATTGGTGTAATTAAGGTTTTGTTGGAAAATAAAATTCCTATTGATTCTATATCTGGGGCTTCTGCTGGTGCTTTAGTTGGTTCATATTTAGCTATATTTGGAGAAGTAAATTCTCTTGAAAAATTAATTTTAAAAAATCCCAAAGATTTATTACCTATGTTTTTTGATTTTAGTTTAAGGGGCGGTTTTATTAGTGGAGAAAAAATGGATATTTTTCTTAAAAAAACACTAAAGAATACTGATTTTTCTAAAACAAAAATTCCATTTTTTACAGTATCAACTGATTTAATAAGTGGTCAACCTGTTTTTTCTTCTACTGGTAAGATAGCAACAGCTGTAAGAGGAAGTATTTCTATTCCAGTTGTATTTAAACCACTTAGTAATGAAGGAAAGCTTCTTGTGGACGGTGGAATAAGTGATCCTGTTCCTGTTAGTATTCTTAAACAAAATGGTGCAAATTTTGTTATTGCTGTTAATCTTTATCATCATAATGAATTTAATAATAAAAAGTTTACTGTTTCTAATATAGCTATGCGTAGTACTAGGATTGCATTACATAATTTATCAAAGTTAGCTGTTCGTAATGCAAACTTAGTTTTAAATCCAGATTTATCTTTTTATATTAATGAACTTAATATGGCTGACTATATACAAAAAGATAGAATTAAAGAAATGATAGCAATAGGGGAACAAGAAGCAATCAAATCTCTACCTCAAATAAAAAAACTTCTAAATATAAAATAGTTCTTATATAAAAAGCATAAATATTAAATTTATGCTTTTTATGATTCTATTGATATAATAAATAAATGCCTATAATTATAATAATATCACTTATACCAGTTGTTATTTGGTCATTTATGTTGCCTATTGGTGCAAGATTTTCTGATTTAAATTCAATTACCACATCCCTGGGTCAGATTTTTGGCTTAGTTGGTATGTCTATGTTTTCTATTAATCTTATTCTTGCTGGAAGATTTAAATTTTTAGATAAATATTTTAAAGGATTAGATAAAGTCTATGCTAATCACAGCAGACTAGGATCAATAGCTTTTTCATTAATACTATTTCACCCTCTCTTATTAGTGGTTAAATATTTAGCTATTTCCACAAAAGAAGCAGCTATGTTTTTTGTTCCATTTGTAAATATGCCAGTTACTTGGGGAATAATATCTCTTGTTTTAATGATACTTCTAATGTCTTTAACTTTATATATAAAGTTAAAATATAATGTTTGGAAAATATCTCACAAGTTTATGGTTGTAGCTTTTATTTTTGGAATATTTCATACACTTATGATTTCAAGCGATGTATCAAGAAATGACTTCTTGAGATATTATATTTTAATTTTAGCAGTTTTAGGACTTATTATAAGTATTAGAAAAGCTTTTTTTGATAAATATTTGGTTAAGAAATTAAAATATAAAGTTAAAAATGTTACTCAATTAAATGAAAGTATTCTAGAAATAGAAATGGAACCATTACAAGATAAGATGATTTTTACTCCTGGTCAATTTGCTTTCTTTTCTTTTATAGGAGAGGGTATAAGTTCTGAATCTCATCCTTTTTCTATTTCATCATCAAATATAGATAACAATTTAAAAATTACAGTTAAAAATCTAGGTGATTATACTTCACAACTTAAGAATTTAAAATTGGGTGATGGTGTTATAGTAGATGGTCCATATGGTCATTTTTCTTATAAAAATATTCCTAATAAAAATCAGATATGGATTGCTGGTGGTATAGGTATTACCCCTTTTATAAGTATGTCTAGCAACTTAGAAGAAAGTTATTCTGTTGATTTATTTTATTCTGTTAAGGAAAAAAGTGAAGCTGTATATTTAAATAATATGCAGAGTGTTATGCAGAAAAATAATAATTTTAAACTAAACTTATGGCTTACATCCACAAATGGATATTTGAATTCAGGTGTTGTGGCTACTCTCGCTAAGGATTTAAATAATAAAGACATTCTTCTTTGTGGACCAGCTATGTTTATGGAAAGTTTAAAGAATCAATTTGTTTCAATGGGAGTCGATGTTAAAAAAATACATTATGAGAATTTTAATTTTTAAATATTTATGAAAAAATTATCAACAATATCTTTATTTATTTTTGGAGTTGTAGTTATTGCTATTCTTGTAGCTGGTTTGGTCTTTTATCAAAATGGTAAGAATGGACAAATTACAGATTCTTCAAAAACTGGAAATTTAGTTCAAGGAACATTGAGTAAGATAGCAGCAGCTGGAAGCCTGACTTTGGATATGCCAGAAATTTCTAAACATAATAAACAATCAGATTGCTGGCTTCTTATAAGTGGTAAAGTTTATGATATTACAAGTTTTTTTGGTTCACATCCAGGAGGTAGTAAGGTTATGGCTGAAACTTGCGGAACCGATGCAACTGATGCATATATGACAAAAGATCCAAATGCAACAAGTGCGACTTCTGGTTCTGGTCATTCATCAAGGGCAAAAAGTATGCTTGCTAATTATTATTTAGGTGATTTTAATCAAAAGATTGGTGGACAAAGTAATAAAGCAACTCCAACAACTCAAGTTACAAATCAAACAAATACAGATTCTAATTCTAGTACAACCACTCCTGTTGTAACAACATCTCCAACTTCTACAAGTTTAACTTTAAGTGTTCAAGAAGTTGCAAAACACAATAAACAATCTGACTGCTGGTTTATTATAAGTGATAAGGTTTATAATATTACAAATTTCTTTGGTTCACATCCTGGAGGTAATTCTGTTATGGCAGCAACTTGTGGAACTGATGCAACAGTGGCTTATATGACCAAAGATCCAAATGCAACATCAAGTACAAGTAGACAAGCTCATTCATCAAGAGCGACAAGTATGCTCTCTAGTTATTATGTAGGGGATTTAAATCAAGTAGTTGGTAGTAGTACAACTAAAACAAGTTCTAATATTGTTACTACCTCAAATAGTAGAAATACAAGATACGAAGATGATTAATATTATAAATATTTAAAAATTATAAATAACACCCTTATTAAAGGGTGTTATTTAGTTATTGACAAAACATATATTATATGTATAATTAGACTAAATACATTAAAAAATATTGAACATTATGGACGAAAAGAAATGTTATTCTGACCAAGAGTTGGAAGAATTTAGAATTGTAATCTTAAAAAAGTTGGAAATTGCTCGCGCTAGAGTTAAGGAACTTACCTCTGAAATAACAGGTAACGAGAATGGAACTGATGACACATTTAAATCTTATTCACGTGATGAAAGAGAAGTAGATGTTGCATTTAAAGTTGTAGAAAGAACTAAAACACTTGTTTTTATTTCTAAATTAGAAGCAGCTCTATATCGTATCCAAATTAAAACTTACGGCATATGTTGTATTACTGGTGAGTTAATACTAAAGCAACGACTACTTGCTGCGCCTCATACAACTTGTTGTATTGAGGCAAAACCTTTAAAAAAATAATTTGATAATTCAAATTAGAATATCTAATACCTCAAAAGATAAAATCTTTTGAGGTATTTTTTTATATTAATTAATAGTATATAATCAGTGTATGTTTATGAATTTTGAATTAAGTAAATACTACAAGGTTTTTATTGTGTTTATTATTTGTTTGTTTAATATTATTGTGTATTTATTTTTATCAAAACAACTTGAAACATTTGTTACAAATAAAATAATTGATAATTATACTTTAAATCCTTAGATATATAATATGAAAAAAGAAGTTAAATTAACATTTGGGCAAAAAATAAAAAAGAATATTTGGCACAATATTTACCCGATTTTTCCTTGGATGCAAACACATTTTCTAAAATGGCATATTGTTTGGCACGATAAGGGTCGTCAACAGTATCATATAGGATGGCTTGCCCCTGGAAAAACACTTGAGGAATTAGAAAATCATCTCCATACACAATGGGGTTTTGGTAATCATTTCGTAGCTTGGGGTGATAATGGTCAAGTTTTATCATGGAGAAAATTAGAAGATTTTGATAATCAATATCATATTCGTGTATTTAAAGATGGAGAGATAAGAGGTCATTATGAATATACACCAGAAAGTAAACCAATAGAGCATTTTATTGAAGTCAATGAACAACCTCGCTTGGATGATTTTAAAAAGTTTCTTGGAGATTATATCGTTCAAAAGAAATATATATCACATTTGAAACCTGATGTAAGAATTGCTCCAGATTCAGAACTTACAATTGATAATATTAAGTAAAATAAAAACAACAATTAAATTTTTAATTGTTGTTTTTATTTTGTGTTTTATTTTATTTTAGATTCTGGATAGATTATATCCCATAAAGCTCCTGCTACATTTCGAGGTTTTCCTACTAGGGGATTGTGGTGTAGGTCTATAAATGGAGCAGAGTTACATTCAATTACTCCGCACTTTGGTTGATCACGCCATGATATAGATATATCTTCCATTATAAAATCTACTCCGATTAATGGGTCATTTAATATCTTCGCAATTTTTTCTAACATAGCTATATTGTCAGGATGTATTTCATCTGTAACATCTGTTATTCCACCACCTACTGCTCTGCTTGTTTTTTGTCCCAATGTTATGATTTCATTTTTTACTGGAATTGTATTCCAGGTATGTTTCCAAAAATGTAATTCATTTTCTTCTGCAGGTCCTGTGCAAAGATGATGGAATATTGGTCCTTGGCGAAGGGGATTTTTATTTTCTATATCAACTAATTCTCGTATTGTATGTATACCATCACCTATAACGTCTTGTGGTTCACGACGTAGACAAGCTATAAATTTACCCCCGATTATCATTCCTCTAAAAACATAACCAACAAGTTCTTCTTCTATCATAACCTTTGGAGAAAGTTCCCTTGCTTTTTTAAAAGCAATAATAAATTCATCTTCGGTCATTATATGTGTAGTTGTATGTCTACTTCTTGATCCTTGGTTTGGTTTTGTTATTATTGGTTTTTGTAATCTTCTAAAAATTTCTAATCCTTTTTTAACAGAACAAGTAATATCTCCATCAGCAATTTTGATACCTTCTTTTTTGAAATGTTTTTTCATTTCATTTTTATTATCCATCCATTCTAATCCTCTAGGGTCATATTTCTTAGGACGGGGAAGTACATCAAAAAATCTTTCATCTCCTTTGTAATTTGAAACAAATATATCATGCCCGATTCCAAATAATCGAAATTCGTACATATCTATTCCTCTTTTTATTGCTTCTTCCCAGAGGACTTTTGTTCTACCACTATCATCTTCTTCTGGTTTATGTGTAATTTTTCCTAGATGTAAAAAGGTTAATATTTTAGTTATAGGCGCACCAATAAAATCAAAACTATTTTCTGGAATTATTCTTGTCATCCAATTTGTCCAAGGTTCAACCAAACTTCCAATAAGTACAGTTGCATAAGCAAGTTTATGATTTACTTGAGCTCCTCCACAATCTTTACAATATATTTTTTCTTTCTTATTTGTCATTTCTATTAATTTATTTTTTATATTAGCGACATAATCATAATATCAGAATTTTATTTTATATAATAATTATTTTATTAATGAGCTACAGTAAAACCAATAACTTTTTTAGCCCCAGATTTTTTAAGAATTTTAATTATTTCTGATATTGTTCCACCTGTTGTTGTGACATCGTCTATCACGATAATAGTTTTTCCTTTTATAGCATCTGGTTTTTTAATTATAAAAGCACCTTTTATATTTGATAAGCGTTTATTTCGATTATTTAATTTTGCTTGTTGTTGTGTATTTATTTGTTTTATTACAATGTCATTTCTTAATTCAAGAATTTCCTTATTTTCATTTTTACAAAAACTAGAAGCAATTATTTCTGCTTGATTATATCCTCTATATTTTTGTCTTGAGTTATAAAGGGGGACTGGTATTACATAAATAGAATTTCCTTGTGTATAGAGTCTCATTTCAGAGATATCTTCAATCCTTTCTAAATATAATAATTTTCCTAATTCTGTTCCTATAGAGAAATGATTATGGTATTTAAGGCTCCAAATAGCCTTTTTGATAAGGGGATCTCTGTAATCGTAAAGAGAAATGATATCTTTTATTGTTTCTCTTTCAGTTTTTCTTATACTAAGTATGCAATTATTACAGATTATTTTACCTCTAGTTTTACATCCTAAACAATCTTGAGGCAAGATTACATCAAGAATCCAATAATAAGTAGATAGAATAATATTTATAATATAATTCACTTCTTTATTTTACTATATATATGTTATACTTAATAATAGTATATGGATTCTTCAATCAAGAAAATTATATCTTCTGGACTTTCGAGCTTATCTAATCTTTTTGCATCTGACAAGGCATCACAAAGTGTACTTGGAATAGATATAGGTTCATCGGCTATTAAAGTAGTACAGCTAAAAAAGAAGGGTGGTAAGGCTATACTTGAAACATATGGTGCTATTTCTCTTGGTCCTTATAGTAATACCGATATAGGTACAGTTACAAATCTTGGAACAGATGATATTGCCAAGGCTCTTTTGGATGTTATGAAAGAAGCAAATGTTACAATTCGTTCTGGGGCTATTGCTATACCATCATCATCTAGTTTAATTTTTACAATTTCTATTCCTAAAAATAAAAATACAGATAGTCAGATTTCTACTATCATTCCACTTGAAGCTCGTAAATATATTCCTGTTCCTATATCAGAAATTTCTCTTGATTGGTTTGTTATTCCACAAGAAGCAGAAGTTTTTGAAAATAATAATCAATCAAAACCATTAGGTATTCAAGCTCCACCAGAACCTAAGGTAGAAGTTCTTATTGTTGCAATTCACAACGATATTTTATTAAAGTTTCAGGAAATTTTAACAAAAACAGAAATAAAATCTGATTCATTTGAAATAGAAATATTTAGTAATATTAGATCTTCCTTGAGTCATGATATGTCTCCAGTATTACTTATGGATTTTGGGGCTTCTAAAACAAAGCTATCTATAGTAGAGGCTGGTGTTGTTAGAATATTCCATGTTATCAACAGAGGATCTCAAGATATAACAAAAAATATTTCTCAATCACTAAGTGTTTCTTTTGCTGAAGCAGAAAAAATGAAACGACACGTTGGTATTGATCCAAATCTTGATGCTAGAGCTTCTGAAATAGCTAGACTTTCTGTTGATTATATATTTGCAGAGACAAATAGTGTTGTGCTTGCTTACGAGAAGAAGTATAATAAGAGTGTTAGTAAAGTTATCTTAACTGGTGGAGGTTCTCTTTTGAATGGATTGTTACAATATGCTGTTTCAAGTTTTCACACAGAAGTAGTATATAGTGATCCTTTTTCAAGAATAGAATCCCCAGCTTTCTTATCTCAAGTTTTGGAAACAAGTGGCCCTGAATTTTCTGTTGCGGTAGGGCTCGCACTTCGTCAGTTATCATAAATATATAAAATATGGAAAATTCATTTCAAACATCATTTATACCAAAGAAACCAATAGTAGGTAATCCTGTATCTAATGGGATTAGATCTTCATCAGTTAGTCTATTTACAGTAATATCTGTTGTTATTCTTATTGTTGTAGGGGTTTCTGCTGGAGGATTATTTTTATACAAAAACTACCTTACATCTCAAGAAGAAGTTCTTTCTTCTTCTATTATAAAAGCTCGTGGTAATTTTGATAAAGATACAATAACAGATCTTGAAACTTTTGATAAACGTTCTTCTGCCGCAAGAACAGTATTAAAAAATCATATAGTCCTTTCTCCAATGTTTAAATTGATTGGAGATCTTACAATTCCTCAGGTTCAATACACAAAATTTGATCATCAAACAACAGATAAAGGTTTTACCGTTAGAATGTCTGGTATTGCTCGTGATTATAGATCTGTTGCACTTCAAGCTGATGTTTTCAATAGTGCTAAGGGTCGTTCTTTTAAAAATGTTGTTTTCTCAAACTTAACAAAAGATAAAACTAACTATGTTCTTTTTGATGTTACTTTTGATGTTGATCCAAGTCTTCTTTCATATCAGAATAATATTGCTGTTAGTCCAGCTTCTACTACAACTTCATCAAGCTCTACAACAACCACTCAGCAAGCTCCAGTTACAACACAAACACAAGTACAAACTCCTGTAACTACAGCACCAGCAACAACTCCTATTACACAACCGTCAACAAAAGCTCCTGTTACACAGACAGTAAAAACAGGCGTTACTAATAATAGTAATACAGTTCAATAATATGAAATTATTTTTACCAATATCATTTTTAACAATCTCAATCGTACTATTTATAGTAGTAGTAGATCCTTTTTATAATCAAGTTTCAGCATTAAGAACAAATATTGCTTCTTATAATTTAGCCTTGAATAATTCTACAAATCTTCAAAAGACTCAAGATTCTCTTATTGAGAAATATAAGAGTATTAAACAGGAGGATAAAGATCGTTTAAGTCATTTTTTACCAAATACAATAAATAATATTAAATTTATTCTTGAAATTGAGCAAATTGCGAATATTCACAATATGCAAATAAAGGATATTAAATTCCAAACAGAGGAAGCTCCTGCAGCAGATAATGTTAATAAAGTTGGAAATACTTCAACTGTTTCAAGTGGTGGACCAAATCTACCTTATGGAACATTTCCTATTGAATTTACAACAGACGCAGATTATAATACTTTCGTACTTTTCCTAAAGGATCTTGAACTTAATTTAAGACTTGTTGACGTTCAGTCAGTAGGTTTTATTGTTCCAACACCTACAACTAAACCAGTTGCTGGAGTAGATCCAAATATTTATAGTTATACATTAAAGGTCCAAACCTATTGGCTAAAATAATATGAATAAATTATTTAATAAATTTTTAATACTATTAATAGTTATACTAACTTCATTGGGATTATATTTATATTTTTCTAATGGTATAAAATCAGAGGCTGCTAATACTACTGATGGGGGACTTTCTTCTTCAAGTAATCAAACTGCATCAACACCTACAGAAATGGAACAAAGAATTGCAGATGATACATCTTTTATTTCTACTCTTATGTCTTTAAATGGAATTAAGATTGATACATCTTTGTTTTCAGATAAATCATTTATGAAATTAAATGACAATAACGTTAAAATAGCTGTTGATACTGTTGGACGTTCAAATCCATTTGCTGTTATTAGTGATGGTGGATCAAGTGTTCAACCTGTTGTTAGTATAGTTACAAATGAAGCGACACAGGTTACAGATAAAACTGCAATTTTAAATGGAACAGTAAATGATTCTAGTGCTACTGGTACATATTTTGAATATGGATCAACTGATACTTTAGGTAAAACAACTAATCAAAGTAAGCAATCTATGATAGGAGGTATCTCTGCTATTATTACTGGTTTAACATCAAAAACTACTTATTATTTTAGATCGGTTGCAAAAATAAATGGAACTTTAGTTTACGGAGAAACAATTTCGTTCACTACTAATTAAATAATATGACCCTTTTTGAAGAATTAATAAAAAATGGAGTCATAGAAGAAGGACAAGTACCTGAAATAGTTAGAACCGCTGAAGATAAATATAATGGCAATATAGATCAGGTTCTTCTAGACTTTAATATAAATGAAGATAAAATTCTTGCAGCAAAAGAAGCTGTTTTTAATGTTCCTTCTAAGGATATTAATCCAGATGATATTATGCCAGAGACTCTTAAATTGATTCCTTTAGAGACAGCAAAAATGTATTACTTTGTTCCTATTGGTTTTAATAATGATGTTATTGAAATAGGTATTCTTGATCCAGGCAATGTTCAATCTATTGACGTATTAACTTTTATTACAGCTAGATTAAATAATCCTTTTAAGCTTTTTTTGATAAAGGCATCTGTTTATAATAAATTACTTGCTAGATATGATGGACTAACTACTGAAGTTGACCAGGCTTTATCTGAGCTTGATAAGGAAATTGCTGATACTCTAACTGGTGATATAAATAAAAATAAAGAAGAATCTAATAAGGAAAAATTAGCAGCAGAAGGAATTATTGTTGAAGATGCTCCTATTATTAAAATTGTTGCAGGTATTATTCGTCACGCAACAGAGGGAGGTGCTTCAGATATACACATAGAAAATGTAGGGGATAAAGTAAAAGTTCGTTTTCGTGTTGATGGAATACTTCATACTTCTATTGTGCTTCCTTTGAATGTTTACAGTGGAGTTATTGCTCGTATTAAAATTCTTGCAAAACTTAGACTTGATGAAAAACGTAAACCTCAAGACGGTGGTTTTGGGGCTAAAATAAATGGTAGAAAGATTGATTTTCGTGTTTCTACAATGCCTTCCTATTATGGAGAAAAGATAGTTATGCGTATTTTGGATTCACAAAGAGGTGTTAAGGCCCTTAATGATCTTGATTTATCTGAAAAATATTTATCTCTTATAAGAGATGCTATTTCTAGACCTTATGGACTTATATTAATTACAGGTCCAACAGGATCAGGTAAAACAACAACACTTTACTCTATGATGAATGAGCTAGATAGAGAAGAATCAAACATTGTTTCTCTTGAAGATCCAGTTGAATATCAAATTCCAGGAATAAACCAGTCTCAAGTTATGCCAGAAATTGGTTATACTTTTGCATCTGGTTTGCGTTCTATTTTGCGTCAAGACCCAGATATTATAATGGTGGGAGAAATCCGTGATAAAGAAACAGCTGAACTTGCTATTCAGGCTGCTCTTACTGGTCACCTTGTTTTTTCAACACTCCATACAAATAATTCAATCGGAGCTATTCCTCGTTTGATAGATATGGGTATCGATCCATATCTTATTGCTCCTACTTTAATACTTTGTATTGCTCAGAGATTGGCTAGAAAAATTGCTCCAGGTTCTCAAAAAGCAACTCCTATGGATGAATCTACCAAAATGATGATAGATAAACAATTTGAAGATTTACCAGAAGAATATAAATCAAAGATTAATTTTGGTACTAATACTTATGAGGCTGTTCCAACAGTTGATTCTCCAACTGGAATGCGTGGACGTATGCCAGTGTTTGAAATGTTTAAGATTGATAAGGAAATGCAAAATGTAATACTTAAGAATCCAGTAGAACAAGAAATTTATAAATTAGCTCGTTCTAAGGGTATGATTTCTCTTAGAGAAGATGCGATTGTTAAGGGATTAAATGGAGATATTCCATTTACAGAGGTTTATAATTTCTAAGATAGCTAAACTTTTGCAGTTGTATTATAATTTAAGTAGAATTATCAGTTATATATAAAAAGTACAAATGGATTATAAGAAATTTATAGATGAATTATTAAAGAACTTAGTTGACCAAGATGCATCAGACTTACATTTAGGTGCAGGTCGTAAACCTGCGATGCGTGTAAATGGGCAGCTTCTTTTTCTTGTTAATAGTAATGTTTTAACAAACGAAGACATGATTGGTATTTTGAATTTTATTCTAGGAGAAAGTAGAACTCAAAAGTTTTTAGATGACAAAGAAGCAGACTTTTCTTATTCTCAAAATAGTGCTGTTCATTTGCGAGGCAATGCTTTTTTTCAAAGAGGTTTGATTTGTGTTGCGATTAGATTACTACCAAAAACAAAAACAATCGAAGAATTAAATCTTCCTCAAATACTAAAAACTTTTACACAAAAGAAACAAGGATTTTTCCTCGTTGTTGGTCCTGTTGGTCAAGGTAAATCTACTACTCTTTCAACAATGATAAATCTTATAAATAAAGAAAGTTCAGAACACATTGTTACGATTGAAGATCCTATTGAATTTATTTATCAACAAGATAAATCTATTGTTGACCAGCGTGAAATAGGTGCTGATACCAAAGATTATCCATATGCACTTAAGGCTGTTTTTCGTGAAGATATAAATGTTATTTTAATAGGGGAAATGCGTAACTATGAGACTATGGCTGCTGCTGTTACTGCAGCTGAAACTGGTCACTTGGTATTTTCTACTTTACATACAAATAATGCAGCTCAAACAATTGATCGTATTATTGACTCATTTCCAGCAAATCAACAAGACCAAATTCGATTACAGCTATCATCTAGTTTACTTGGAATATTTTCTCAGCGTTTAGTTCCTCGTATTACAGGTGGTCGTGTTCCTGCTTATGAACTTTTAATAAACAATACTGCTATTGCTAATCTTATTCGTGAAAAAAGAACTCATGAAATAAATACAGTGATAGAAACTTCTTCTGGAGAGGGGATGGTTGATATGAATAGATCTTTAATTGAACTTGTGCAAAAGGGTGAAATTAGTATGGAAAGTGCTTATCAATATTCTATTAATCCTAAGGCTCTCGAGCGAATGTTTTAAATTTTATGTTATTTAATTACAATGCAATTACAAATACAGGAGAAAAGAAGACAGGTAATGTTGAAGCTGCTTCGAAAGATTTAGCCGTTGGTGCTATTCAGAGACGCGGTTTAATTATTACTTCTATTTCTGAAGATGAGGGAAAAAAGGGTTTATTTAATTTTTCATTTAGAAAAAATATATCTTCAAAAGATGTTGTTATAATGTCACGACAAATATCAACACTTTTCGAAGCACAAGTTTCAGCTCTTAAGGCTTTTAATCTGCTTGCAACTAACACGGAAAATCAAGCCTTAGTTAGAGTTCTAAATAATGTATCAGAAGATATTCAATCAGGTCTTTCTATTTCAATGTCTTTAGCTAAGCACCCAGATGTTTTCTCTGATTTTTATGTAAACATGGTTAAGTCAGGAGAGGAGTCTGGTAAATTAACACAAGTATTTTCATATTTAGCAGATTATCTTGATCGCCAATACCAACTTACTTCTAAGACAAAAAATGCTCTTATTTATCCTAGTTTCGTTATGGGAGTATTCTTTATTGTTATGGTGATGATGTTTGTTTTTATCGTTCCAAAGCTTGCTGTTATGATAAAAGAATCAGGGCAAGTTGTTCCAGTTTCAACTGCTGTGGT
>Ga0302215_10002054_pt1 | contig 14032 bp, 6 predicted proteins | sample II_Fen_N3_1_FD_194580 | JGI IMG/M metagenome (GOLD analysis project Ga0302215, IMG submission 194580) | Peat permafrost microbial communities from Stordalen Mire near Abisko, Sweden - II_Fen_N3_1 | ecosystem: Environmental > Terrestrial > Soil > Wetlands > Permafrost | place: Sweden: Abisko...
TCCCGAAGTAAGTTGTACCTGCGGAGTGGTTGCTCCCGGAGTAATATCAAAACCACTGATATTCAGATTTTGTGTTGTGCCACCCGATGTGCCTGTACAGAAACTAATCTTTACAAATTTCCCTTTGGCAATATGTAGACCAGTTACAACGCTCGTGCCGCAAGATGCCTGTCCGGAAATAGTGGAAGTAATTTTAGTGGATGTGCTGGTCACATCGTCGAGCAATGTATATGTCCCGGCTTGGGTATCGGCAACAGAAACCTGAAATATGGTACGGTTTGATGTTGAACCCGAGCTCATTCCGTGAACAGTGATGGCTGATGCTGATGTGCTTTTCAGTTCAAGAATGATTTCTTTCAACTGAGCCCTTACATTAGCCGGACTGGCAAAGCAGGTGTTGCTGTTACTTCCCGAAAAAGTGGTTGCATCCACTGCATACATCACGTCGGTGGTCGAAAATGTATACGAAGAAACGGTGCCGGGCTTCGAGCTAAACCGAAGCAAAACGTCCTGTGCAAAAGCAGAAGGTACACTGAATAATAATAAACTTATCACTATTCCTAATTGAGTAAGATTTTTTCTCATAACGCTATTATTTTAAGGATTTCAAGAATATTTTTGTTTTATACAAATCAAAAAAAGGAACAAAAGCGTGCCGTCATCTCAACGCCACGCTTTCTCACTTACAAACCTAATAATTCAAACTATTAAAAAAAACTATTTTACCAATGTAATTTTGAGAGTTCCATTGATGCTCTTTACAATATAAATTCCTTTTGGATTTGAACTCATATTGATATATTTGTTTGAAGTTGCAACTTTACGGCCCGTTACATCGTAAACCTGCAAATCAAGATTTGCATTATTATGAATAATCTGACCATCGAAAGTCACTCCGGCTAATTTGGTTTGAGTTAAACCGGTGGTGGCATCCATTATTGTTACTGCATAAATTTTTGAATTTATACCATCACTTACGGTGTAACTTACCGGAGTAGATAATGAATTGGAAAAATCAGTTGCGATTATCGTTGCAGGACTTACTGCAGTTCCAACTCCGGCAAGCGTAATTGCTGGTTTCAATGCGGTTAAATCAGTACCTATTGGCAACGTGGCACTTATTGTTTTTGCAGTCTGATCTATAGTTGCATTAACTGAACTCACATTAAAGGAGCTAATCTGAAGACTTGGAGCAACAAACTGAGTTCCGTTTATTAAATAATCCAGTGTGTTATTAATTAAAGTAAGTGCTGCATCCGTCATTTTATCATAACTATCGTTGCTAATTGAAACCATAACGTATTTCGAAGTAATTGTACTGCTTGTATTGGTTGCACGAACACTAGCAGGAACATCGTGTATTGCTATTGCCGGATTATATGGTGAAGCATTTAAAGGCGCTGTTGCTACGCAAATACTACCCAATAAAGTAACATCAGTTGGTAGAATCCCTTTTGTTGCAGCACCCGAAAGTAAATCCAACGTTGATCCTACTGAGAGACCATTAAAAATCGGATGTGAAGGTTGATTAACAGTTACTGTTCCATTATTAGCTTTCCCAAAATCAGGTGTTGACCCCCAACCCCATTTTGGAGATGCAGAATACATAAATGATTTCAGATTTAAAATTGGCTTATCAATACTTTTAAGTGCTTGAGCTTCTAAATTTGCACTCCCAACAATTTCGTTCAATATTATCGCATCATAAATACTATACGTTGAAGTAGCCGGAGCAGTAGAAGCTGCTTGCTTCACCGTTACAATATAATTTGTGCTGTTGTTTAGCATTGGATATAACCGAGTATCCTTTGCGTCAGGTGCTGCTGCTCCCGCCAAATAAAGAATTTGATTTGCAGTTAATGATTTTACAACAATCGTTCCCGTTGCTGTTATTGCAGTACCTGAATAACCTGCCAAAGCGGTAGCTGTTACTGTAAATGGATATAATCCCGAGGTAACACTTGCATCAACTGTTCCTGAAATAGTATAGGTTCCCGCAGAATAATTTCCACTTAATCCGGTCGGTAAACCTGAAACAGATGCCCCGGCAGAATTTGTCAGTGTATAAACTATATTCGTAATTGCAGCAACACCCGGCTTAATGTTGGTATTTGTGTTTGTGCCGCCAGCAATAATCGGAGCTGGTGGAGGCGATACCACTATGCTTCCGTTTATAGAATTTCCACTGGTTTCATTCACCGCAACCACGTAGTAGAATGTTCCAATTGAAAGTGGTGTTCCACTCAATGTCATCGTTTTAGTAGTTGTATTTTGGTTCATTGATAATCCGGCAGGAGCTGTAGTGATAGTTGTATACGTATTATCGGTATACCAAACTGCAGTTATATCATTATCGTTAGCAACATTTACATAGTTGTAAACAACCGGTGTAATAGCAACATTTAAAGTTGCTAGTACAGGATTAGAGCCCGATGTAAGCGAAATAGTTGGCACTGGTGCTGTAACTGTTATTGCTCCTGAAACATTACTTGTGACACTTCCACAAGTTCCGGTAACAACACAATAATAATAAGTAATACCTAAGGATGTTGTAGGAGGAGTAAAACTGCTTGCCTGACCTACAGGTGCCAAAGAAGTTCCGCCTGTGTTTGAAGATGTTTTGTTGCTGTACCATTGATAGGATAAGCCGGTTCCTGTAGCAGCAACAGTCAGAGCTGTTGGTGTTGCACCCTGACTTAGAGATTGACCAGCTGTAGCAGGTTGTGTTCCAATACTTGGAGCAGAACAAGCTGGCGTTAAATCAATAGCAGCTACATAAGCATTGCCATTAAGTGTTATCGTTAAATATTTACCTGCTGTTATTATAGATCCAAAAGTAATCACTAATGGATCTGGAGCACAAACATTTGTCGATTGTTTTCCACTCAAAGTTCCAGTTGCAGTTGCTGCTGGAGATAAAGCAGTATATGTTCCACCTAATGTACTTGAAGTGCTTACAGAAGATAATGATCTGGTTGAACCGGTTCCTGAATTACCATAAATAACAATTCCCGATATATCCACCGGTGTAAGAAAAACAAATAAATTGCTACTCATAACGATATTTGAAGTAGAACCATGACAATCTGAGAGTCCTGTATTAATACTTGTGGTTGTCCCACCCGAAGTACTTTTAAAATATGTCCCGGCTCCAGTAAGTTCATATCCTTTTGAAACAGAATTATAGGTTGTACTACTACATAGCCAGGTTTGTGCACTCAAGTTCAAAACGCTTAGCAGTAAAAGCATTGTTACTGTCATTAATTTTGTAATTAGTTTTTTCATAACGATTAAATTTAAACGGTTTTGATAATTAGTTTATTAAGTTTTATTTATGGTGTAAATATAGTTTGTCTAAGAATAACACATGTGTAAAAAATGACGCAAATTGTAGAAAAAATGACTTTTCACGACAAACTACAATTATGCTCCTGACTGTTATTCCGGTTTGAGGGTTTATGCAATAAAAAAAGCGTGTCGTTGCAGTAACGACACGCTTTCCAATTTAAATACTTAGTGATTTATTTATCTCAAAAACACTTATTTATTTAGTGTGATTTTCAAAATTCCTGTATTAGATTTTACGATATAAATTCCGTTTGGATTGGAGTTCATGTTGATGTTATGGTTTGAACTAACCACTTGGCGGCCTGTAATGTCATAAACCTGAAGATCCTGATTCGCATTGTTGTAAATAGTCTGACCATCAAATCTAACTCCATTCAGTTTAGCTAAAGAAATTCCGGTTGGTAAATCGGTTGCTCCCGTAACAGCAACTAATGGGAATGAGCTAAATGAAGCTGAATATGCACCACTGGCAAGAGCTGCAGGAACATTTACATAATTAGTCCCATCAAAATAGGCAATCAAGGCATTAGCCCCTGTAGCTGTAACTGCCGAAGGGGTCAGGATTAATGCGGTTGATGATGGAGCGTCTGAATTCAAGTTCCATACTTTTGCATTATAATTATAACCTGATGCAGGTATTCCTGTAAAAGGATTTACCTTTGCAGAGAAGTTAGTTGCCAAAACAGGTTTTACTGAAACCGGATCGTAACTGGCTGCCGAAGCACCAATAGGGAATACCACTGTAGCTGCTGCAGCAATTGGCTGGGTTAACACTCCCGCACCATCCGTAACAACGTAGTTTGTAGCCGATGCACCTGAAATTGAAGCAACAGTCAGGTTATTTGCGCCTAAACTTAATTTACCACTTGTAAGAGTTAGTGCTCCGGCAATAGAACGTGAAGCTGACAATGTAACAGGTGTAGCATTTTGAAGCACAACATTAAATGGAGCAAGGGTTGAAGGCCATTCTAATGAAGAATTATAGCCACCGGCACCTATATTATAAACTAAAGATGATGCAGCACCATACTCCGGTGAAATACCACCAATATATCCACCTGAATTAATTTGTAATTGTCCGTTTACGATTAGTTTCTGACCTGATGGAATAGTTACTCCGAAAGCAGTTTGTATTAAACCATTAACCGTACGCCATGCATTTAATGTAATTCCACCTGTACCAACAGTTACACTATTTGGACCACCGGTATAAGGCCAATATTTCGCATCGCTTGCAACTCCATAAGAACCACTTGTATTATTAAACACCAACGTACTGGCAGGTCCGTAAACAAAATCAGTTCCTGTTGCCCAGCCACCTTCATCTATCTGGAAAGAACCATTGATTGTTGCAGTGCCATTATTTGTAAAAGTGAAAGCACCTGTTTTCAATAGTGCACCTGCATTAACGGTTGTTGCTCCGGTTGCTGTTGTTGCCTGACTAAGAGTTACACCGGTCGCATTGGTTACAATAAGATTATTGACAGTTGCAGGCATCGAGGTACCTGTAACAGCAGTTGCTGTAGGTCCATCAAATTCATAATTTGCTCCTGTACTTAAATTTGTTGTTCCTGTCCATGGAGTAGTAGTATTAGCAAATATTCCATTTATACCTGCTGCCAGTGAGGTTTTTATTGTACCACCTGCATTCAGGTTAAGAATACCGGCGCCGATTATCTGTTTAGCTCCGCAGTCAAGAACTCCGTTTGCTGCCACAGTTAACGTTCCTGAAACAGCTAGGTTTCCCAAGCTTATTGAAAAATTTCTTCCGGCCGTTGTTCCTGTTTGTACTACTAACGTATTTGCTATGGTAGAAGAACTACCGCTTACAAATCCAGGATATGTTGAGCTCGTTTTGGTGCTAGTACCATCTCCTACATATATTGTTCCTCCTGTGATATTTAGCCCAGTACCTGTTGCAGTCAATTTCAAATCTCTTCCTGTACCTGCTGCAGCAATCGGATTAACAATCGTTACGGAACCTGATGAAAAGGTAAAATTTGGAGTGCCACTGACTTCAAATGTGTTTGATGTAGCACCAAGTGGAGAAGCACTTGTCAATAGCGCAGTACTCATATAAGTACCTGAAGATGCACTCGGATTAGGATCAATAGAAATATTTGCACCTTCAATTGTTGTTGTTCCAGTGATAATTGTTAATCTACCATATATCTTTATCGTTCCTGCTTTTAAATCTATAGTTCCTCCAGTAGTAATACTATTATTCCCAACACCTATTTGAACATTACCAGTTGTATTTACTTCGAGAGTACCTACTGTCACTGCTAATGAGCCTGATGTGTATTGAGGAAATTGATAACTTGATCCAGCATAGTTTGTATATCCTGCTGTGCCATCAATTAATAGTTTTCCGGTTGCAGATCCAAGAGTTTTAGTCCCGTTACCATTAATCAGGTTCCCAGCATGTTGATTCCAGGTACCTGCCGTTAACGTAAATCCGGGTCCAATGTATGTATCAATATTCGAAATAACCTTATTGGTCACTACTGATTTTAACAATGTCACGCCTTGAAAACGAGTCAACGCCGTTGATGATCCTGAAATAGTCTGGTCACCGGTAGTATTATTAAATGTAACATTACAAGCCGTTGTGCTGGCATTAGCCGTGCTGGTAGCTTTTGACATATCAAATGTTCCATTATTAGTCAGATTACCACCAATGGTCAATGTTTGTGTTATTGCCGGCAATTGAATTGTAAGAGGAACTGATGTTCCAGCTACAGTTGGAGCGCCTCCTGCAAGAACAATTGTATTAGAAGTAACCGAAGCAACAGTAGCTCCTGACATATTATAATTATTTCCTGCAACCAACATTCCTGCTACAATACCAGTAGTTGAGCTTACGTTAGTAATAGTAAGATTTCCGTTTGTCAAATCTCCCGTTGGAGTAAGAGCTGTAAAATCGGTAGAAAGGAAAGAAGCACCAGTTTTAACCGTTACGTTTCCGGTTACAGTAAGTGCTCTTCCGGTAGTTCTGTCAAATAAGAGCATTCCACTTGTACCTTGTCCTACTGTAAGTGATGCAACTGTGATAGCTGCTGCATCTATCGTTACTGTAGCCCCATCGGCAATAACCACATCATTTGCAGCGGCCGGCAAAACACCACCCACCCAGGTTGAAGTAGCACTCCAGAGACCTCCGGTAGCGGTACTTGTAATTTGACCGAAAGCTGCGGTCCATGAAGTCAGCATTAACAGCAAGGTTAATGCGAATAATTTTGTAACTAGTCTTCTCATAATGATTAATTTTATAAATTTTATAATTGGAAAAATCGAATTTGAATCAGGTGGTAAATATAATTGTTTTTTAAAACATTAGATATAAAAATGGCATAAATATGAGAAAAAATTTCTTTTATTAGCTTAATAATTTCTTTTATTTTTATTAAACCTATGTTGAACAATCTCTTAATGCATAAAAAATCCTCTTGTTCAGAGGATTTTTTATGCGTTTATCCAAGGATCGTTTTAAACGGATCGTTGTTGAAATAATCGGGTACTTTTAAGTATCCTTCATCCGGACCTGCCGGCGGCGAAGATTCCAGTATCAACGAGATATCATTATCAAGTATAACCCGCTGCAATTGCGGGAAGTTGTATGTTCTTTTTTCGTTTATTGTGTTCATGCTATTGATTTTTTTCTGATTAAAAACTACTACTTGATAATCACTTTTTTGGTTGTTTTACTTCCTGCATTTGTTACGGTCACCAGATAAACTCCTGAACTCAGTGACTGACGAATTACTGTACCGGTTCCGTTTATCGGAGCACTTGCCAACCGTTGTCCAATTGCATTGAAAACGGTTACGCTTCCTCCGTTCATTTTGGAGCCATTCACCCTAATCTGATTATTGGCATCTATCCCAATGGATAAGTCACCACCAATGTTAGTATCAATACCGGTTACCGTGGAAGAAGTTCTGAAAATAACACTGAAACGATTACCTGTAGTTGTTTCCGGAGTAAATTCGTAGACTGAAGTGCCATCGGTAAGATCGGTTTCGGATAAAGTTACATTGTCTTTTAATATCACTTTGACATCCGAAGGGATATTGCTGATTTCATTGGCTTTCAAACTAAACGAAGTAGCTGAGCCCGGTACGAATCCCAACCCTATTTCCTGATTCAACGGAATGGCGTTCATTCCATTAATAACCAGTTTTTCTGTTCCGGCAGTGGTGTAAATCTCAGGAATAAGTGGGTTGACGTTACTCATTTTCGGTGAGTCATAAACATCAAATCCGTTTTGAGCATTCGGATCAGAATAAATAACAGTTTCATCATTGTTTGTGCCATTTGATATTTGCAAACGCACCAACTGTTGCGACGCAACTGCTCTTGCCTTCAATGGAGTTGTGGGCACAGTTCCATCACTTGTTGTTACATTTCCGGCATGTGAACGCATAGCATTAGTAAAAGTCACCGTTGTACCAGCATTGGTTTTTATCCAAAATGCCTGCATTGGTGGAATGCTTCCGGTAACCATTCCGGTTCCTGCATCATTTGTTCCAACACCGGATGTTGTATTTACAGTCTCAAAATAATACGTTGGCGAAGTTCCTGTCGATTGTGTCCGATACCAAACTGTTTTTTCAAGACTTGCATTTGCATTTAAAACAGACAAAACATTCAGGTACGAAGGATATGGATTTCCAATCAGGTTGTAACCGGGTTTAGAAACATTTCCCGTTTTTGAAAGTGATACGATAATATCGCCATTATTTAAATGACCTTCGCTTCCTGTTGCGAATGTAAGTGTGGCAGCATCACCACTTGGTTTTGCAATATAACCAACTCCCGGAGCTAATGATGAACCTGTGGTTACTCCCTGCCAATATGCCGTTTCGCCGGTATAACTTGTACTGACATTATCGCCCGGCTCACGGTATAAATAACTAGTATAACCCGAAGGAAGTACCGCATTATTTATCGGCGAAGAAACGTACCAGTTACGGGTGGTGGCAAGGTATTGTTCGACGATTCCCGTAACTGCTGTTGGATTCGAAGCTGTGTTGGCATCCACAAAAGTGGCTGTACCTGATGAACCACTTTTCAAAGTAACAGGAGCAGTCAGCGTATATCCATCGGCAAGTGTAAGTTTTCCACCAACTTCTACTGTAACCGAATTGTAAATTTTAGAAGAATTAACAGTTAACGAACCGCCATTGGCAACTGTAACATCGCAAGTGGCACAAGTGGCAATTGTCGAAGCGTTGCAGTTTCCACTAACTGAGGTAATAATACTTTGTGCACTTGATTCATTGGAATTTGTATATGTATCTCCATCACCAATGGCAACTACTTTATAATAATAGGAAGTAGCAGCACTTAATCCGGTAATTGGAGCACTGGTTGCATTAGCTGCTGCTGACACACTTGTTACCAAACTATTATCCGATGTTTTATATACATTTACGGTATAGCCTATTTCATTGCTGACATCTGACCAATTGGCTGTAAAGCCGGTTGAACTTATGCTGGAAGCTGAACCAATTGTTGGAGTAGTAAGTTGAGTGGACAATACGCCATTTGAAGTAGTTATATCAATAGAAGATAAATTTATATTTCCAGAAAGAGTAATTTGTAAATATGTACCAGATGATATAGCTGTAGCCATTGGAATGGAAATTGTACCACAAACAGAACTACCTAAAGTACCGGTTGCTCCTGTTACAACATATGGAGAATATGTTCCACTTAAACTAGTATTAGTGCCAATAGATGAAAATGTTCTGCCACTACTTGTTCCACTTGCGTTTAAAGCTATTGTACTGCCGGCTGGGATGGAAATATCTGTTCGATAAACAAAAATGCCACCAGTAGTTGTAACATTATTGGTATACCCTCCACAGCCACCAGTTGAATTAACAGTAGTTGAACCACCAGATGTATTTTTAAAGTATCCTCCAATAAAACTTAGTTCGTATCCTGAGGTACCTGAACTATAAGTTGCAGCATCAATACTAAATGTTTTTGTTGTTATTAAAGCTTGATTCGTTACGTTTACTGTATAAGTTTGAGTGGTTCCATCTTCAGCAGTTACAGTATAGGTTTTAGCCGTCCTAAAGTCTTGTGAAACTCCTGATGCAGGACTAACAACAGCTACATTTGAAACAGTAATCGTACTTGGTGTCAAATTCATACGGGTTGTGCCAGATGGCATGATCACATTAATTGTATGTGTGCTTTCGGTAATATACGAGCTGACTTGATTTAGAATAGTGAAAACAGTTATAGCTTTTCCTGTGCTAGGAGTCGTAGTAATTGTACCAGTTAAGTAATCACTGTTTCCAGCAGTCGTTATTGCATGAATTCTGTAATAATATAAGGTATTACCAGTTAAACCACTGTTAACCGTTACCGATGTGCTCGCAGAAGCCGATGTTGAAGAACCATAGGCAGTTGTGGTTCCATAATCCATACTGTAAGTTATAGAATAAGCACTACCACCTGTTGGAGCTGTCCAACTCACTTGAAAAGAAGCGAGAGAAGTTGTTCCATTCACCGCACTGGTTGGTGTATTAGGTTTAGTTGTAAAGTTAACTTCTGTACCATAACCCGGAGTTCCAGCAGCAGTGACAGCAAAAGATTTGAGATAGTATTTCGTATTAGCTGTTAAACTACTACCTAAGTCACTGTTTGTCCAAGCTACAGCAGTAGTAGGGCCATCCGAAACTTTTGAATCAGTAATTGTGGGTCCAGTGGCTGTTTTCCAACAAACACCACTGCTGGCAACTCCACTTCCAATATTAGTTATTGTACCACCTGCTCCTGAAGCAGAAGTGGTCCCAATTGTTGTTGGTGCAGTTGTTGTACTCAATGTAGGTGCAGTTTCACTAATAAGGGTAGCAGTTGTTCCATAGGAAGAAGACCATGCTCCCAATTGAGAACCGCTAAGGTTTCTTGCTCTTACATGATAATAGTAGGTTGTTCCAGCTGCTAATCCGGTATTAATACTTTGAGTAAGTGTACCCGATGCAATTGTTGCATTACCTGTAGTGCTTGCAAAAGTATTATCAGTACCATACTCTAAATAATAATCATACGGCGCCGTGCCGACTGTGGATGGTGCAGTCCAATTACAAATAATACTACTACTGGTAGCTGTTCCTGCAGCAGCAACTGCTGGTGCACCAGGAAGTGTGGTGAAATTACCTTCCGATCCATAAGAAGTTCCAGCTGTGTTAGTGGCATATGCTTTTATATAATATTTTGTATTAACCGTTAAGCCTGATAAATTAGTATCATAGGTTGATGAAGTGCTATAAGTTTGACCATTATTAACAAATGTTCCTGAAGCTTCTCCTCCTGTTGTAGTAGACCAGGCAATACCTTCTGCTGTAACATTTGCACTACCTATACTGGTTATATTATTGCCAGTTATACCAGCACCTGTTGAAGTTGGAGTTCCTATGGTTCCAGTAGTTACTGTTGGAGCAGTACCATTAACAACTGTGCATTTAAAATTGTCAAACTTAAAATAATAACTTGAGCTTGTTGAGGAGCTTACTCCTGCGAATCCAAACAAACTCATTGTAGTACCTGTATAAGTATTATCCATTGCTGTTCCAACAGTTGTATAAGTTCCAGCACTTGGATCAGTATATAGTCCAGTTGATGTAGTACCTGTAGCAGCTTCTTCCCTATTATAAAGTGTCCATGTATCAGTAGTATGGTCATAAGTTACTTTTATTGCTTGTAAATTACCACCACCAGCTGCTGTAAATGTTATTAATGCCGTTCCCGTAGTCCCAATACCAGCAGAAAATTTTACTAGACTCCAATCTTTACCTGAATTACCTCCAATGTTCACAATTGCATATCCAGTCCCAGCAGTAACCAAAGTAGAAGTTGTGGAATTTGAAGTACATAAAATAACGCCAATAGCCTTACTTGTTCCAGAATTCGTAAAAGCACCACTGGCAGTAGTACCTCCAATACCCACATTGAATGTCCATGTTACAAGTCCTGCATTATTATGAAGTATAGGGTTAAAGGTTGCATCCCAAGAAGCCAAAGGACCTGTAACTGTATTTGTTCCTTTAATAGATGCTGCTATTATTTGAAGCAATGTGCTTGAAACAGTACTTATAGTTGGTGTATTTGATAATGTGTTGTAAGTCGTGTAAGTTAATTGCGGAGTCCCTCCAGGGCTTACGTTTGCTCTTGCGAAATCATCTATAAATACAGTAGATTGCCCATACACCTTCCCACTCCCAATCAATCCCAAAACCAAAATCAAGCTCACCACGAGCCTTCTCTTCATTTTCATGTAATTTTTTCTCATATCATATTAAATTTTAAGGTATTCTGATTTTTTAGTGCATAATATCGCGATGTAAATATATGTTCTATTGATTTAATGAATGTGTAAAAAATGACTGAATATGTAGAAAATATGACAATGCAGGATTTATTACTACAAATGTGGCTTTGAGTGCCTTAAAAGCTTGTAATAAAGAAGATAAAGGTTGAAGTTTTTACGTTGTTTTCATTTTATATCATGTAAATACAATAAAAACTACGAATAGGTAGGAATTCAAACTATGTAATTTTCAAAAAAATTGGGTTTAATCAACACGGTGAATTGGCTTAAATAGGAGTTTTGGAGAAAACTAAAGTTTCTTATTGCTTGTCTAATGGTAAATTGACTTTTACAATTAGATATTTGTCGTTTATTGCTTTTTTGGAAGTCAACAAATTTCATTTGGAAGGCACCTAAATATTTTTGGAAGGGTCCTAAACTTTTTTGGACGGCAACAAAATTCGTCTGGAAGGCGCCTAAGTATTTTTGAACGGGTCCTAAAGTTTTTTGGACGGCAACAAATTTCGCTTGGAAGGCTCCAAAATATTTTTGGAAGGGTCGTAAACTTTTTTGGAAGGCAACAAGTTTCGTTTGGAAGGCGCCTAAATATTTTTGGACGGGTCCTAAACTTTTTTGGAAGGCAACAAAATTCGTTTGGAAGGGTCCTAACCTTTTTTGGAAGGCAAAAAAATGCTTTTGGAAGGCAAAAAACAACACAAAGAGGATCACAACACAAATTTCTCCGCCTTCGAATCATTTATTCTCAGGAAATAAATGCCTGAAGAATAACTGGCAACCGGAATGGATATTTCGGTTTTGTCGTTAACTTGGCGGTTAGTAAGTTCTTTACCACGGCAATCAAAAATCTGAATGTGGTTTATATTTGTTGTAGTGGATTTGACCGTCAGCAACTGATTGTGACGGATTAGCTGGAAATCGGACGAATTATTTTCGACATTTTTTACTGCAGTGGTTATCGACATTTCAAATTCCACACTTGCCAGAATAAATGGTCCTACTCCTTTTAAATCGTTGGAAACAATCAAGCCGGCATCGCTCCCATTCAGGTAATAATTAATGGAACCATCACGTGTTGGATTGGAAGCCGGTCCTACTCCGGCCGAACTGCAAATCTGATTAATAGACAGATTTCCAGACGTATCTTCGGTAATAAAATTGGTAATTAAACCCTGATACGCTTTTGTCCCAACAGTTTGATAATCGGCTTTGGAAATTAATCCAAGTCGGACGGCTTTCAGAATAGCATAGGTGAACATGGACGATGCTGACGCTTCCAAGTAATTATGCGTTCCATTTGAAACAAGCGTATTATCATATCTGAGCAATTGATACCAGCAACCACTTACAGGATCCTGCCAGCGTTTGATTCCGGCCATAACCTGATTGAGAATAGTTATCAAATCCTGCCGTTTGGCATAATCGGCCGGTAAAATTTCTAACACATCGACCAATGCTGCTGCATACCAACCCACTCCCCGTGCCCAAAACTCAGGGGAACAGCCTTTGAACGGGTCGGACTGTTTTGCCCAAAATGAGTTTGCTTCGGTTGGTGTGGCTGACCATGCATGGTAATTGAGTTGATAATTTGAATCGTACGTGTGTGAATGAATCAACGTGAATTGTTTCGCAACATCATCGTAACTTAATCCGCTATCAAACTGTTTTTCGTAAGCAGCATAAAAGCGTGATGCCATGTAAATTCCATCGAGCCACATTTGGTTTGGATACGAATTTTTATGCCAGAATCCACCTTCGGAAGTTCTGGGATGCCGCTGCAATTGTTTTTTCAACGTATCGAGCGCGATTTTATATTGAGATGAATTGGCGCGGTTATAAATATCCAGCAAAAACATACCCGGATTAATATTATCGAGCGTAAAATCGGTGAACTTATATTTGGTGCCTATCTTTCCTGTCGTTGCATTGACCGTTGCTTTCGCATAATTCAGCGCATAATTGTAATATGAACTTCCACCATACAGGGCATAAACCTTCAGAACAGATTCCACAAAAAGTCCATTCGGGTAATCCCATGATACCTGTGCTCCGCTGCGCACCATTTGAGCATCAGCCATTCGTTTTGAATACGGATCGGTTGTTGCAGAAATAGAAGTGGACGTAAATCCTATACTTAAAATCAACAGAACAATGAATTTTATTTCCCTCATTTGAACTATTTTTAGTCCTGATTTTATTTGATAATTAATTTTTGAGTTGCAACCGGTTTCATAAATGTATCAAAACCGACCAGATAATAGAGTCCCTGATGAAAAGCGGATACATCAATTTGTTTTTGCAATTTTTCAACGGAATAATTCCGAATCTGTTTTCCCATTG
>Ga0302215_10002055_pt1 | contig 14029 bp, 7 predicted proteins | sample II_Fen_N3_1_FD_194580 | JGI IMG/M metagenome (GOLD analysis project Ga0302215, IMG submission 194580) | Peat permafrost microbial communities from Stordalen Mire near Abisko, Sweden - II_Fen_N3_1 | ecosystem: Environmental > Terrestrial > Soil > Wetlands > Permafrost | place: Sweden: Abisko...
AAAATTGCTTGAGGCAATATCAACCGGTTCTTTGTAATGGCTAATCATGTAGCGGCGAATGTAGGTGGCACAACCCTGACTACCATGAATAAGCGGTACGCATCCTTCTATGCCTTTGAATACCATTGATGCACCCAGTGGAGCGCAGAGTTTGCATGAGTTGCGGGTGGATGTATATGTTTTTGCTTCAGAAGAACCCCTAGCCCCTAAAGGGGAACTGAAGTTAGTTTCGTCTGTTATATTTATTAGCTTGCTCATAATTCAATTTCAGTTATCGGTTGTAATCACTCTTTCTCCCCTTCAGGGGTCGGGGGTTCTCTTTTTAATTGTCAGGCGCACACCATGCGCCTTTACTTTGTAAACTTCCAAACTGGACTCATGGCGGTGGCATATATTTCTTTGGCGAAATTGATCATGCCTTCGTAGCCGGCCAGTGGTTCTTTGCGTTCGTGATTGTGGTCGCAGAATCCGAGACCAATTTTGTGAGCAATAGGCCTTTCTTTTACACCTCCGATAAAAATATCAGCCTGCTTTTCTTTCACGAAATGCGAAAGTTCCACCGGATTCGAGTCGTCAACGATGATGGTTCCTTCGTCACAGAGCTGTTTAATTAATTCGTAATCTTCGGTTGTTCCAGTCTGCGACCCCACAATCACCGATTGAACGCCAATCAGTCGTAATGCTTTTACCAGCGAAATGGCTTTAAATGCCCCGCCTACATAAATGGCGGCTTTCTTACCGGTCAGTCTTTCTTTGTACCATGCCAATGCAGGCATCATGCGCGATATTTCTTCGGTTACCAGCTCACGGGCTTTGGCCATCATGTCATCATCTTTGAAAAAGCGAGCCACATCGTAGAGCGCATCGCTCATATCTTCAATTCCAAAATACGAAACCCGCATAGAAGGAATACCGTATTCATCTTTCATCATCTTGGCCAGATAGTTCATTGAACCGGAGCATTGCACTACGTTAAGTGCTGCATTGTGGGCGTTGCAAATATCATCCACACGTCCGTCGCCGGTGATAGTGGCATTTACATGTACGCCCATTTTTTTGTAGTATTCCAGCAATATCCAAAGTTCGCCGGCAAGGTTGAAGTCGCCCAAAATGTTGATACTTTTTGCCGGAGTATAGGGTTTACTTTTGGTTCCCACCAGAGTAAATATGGCTTCGCAGGCTACTTTGTAACCATCTTTTTTCGATCCCTGAAATCCTGGAGCCTGAACGGGTATAATCGGAATGCCTTTTTCTTTTTGAATGGTGCGGCATATTTGTTCTACATCGTCGCCAATAACGCCTACAATACATGTAGTATAGATAAATGCCGCTTTGGGATTGTGTAGTTCTATCAGTTCGTTGATTGATTTTTGCAGTTTTGGTTCTCCACCAAAAATCACATCGCGTTCTTGCAGGTCGGTACAGTAACTGAGTCGGTGTAGTTCCGGACCCGATGAGAGTGAACCACGGATATCCCATGTGTATGCTGCGCAACCAATGGGGCCGTGAATAATGTGTAGTGCATCCACTATGGGATAAAGTACTACACGCGATCCGCAAAATACACATGCACGTTGACTCACACTTCCTGCCAAACTGGCCTTGTTGCAATCGATAGTGCGTTCATTCGCACCTGCCATCGATACTTGCTTTTGCCTTTCATCTAATATATGAGCCATATCTTCTCAGTTTTAAAACTTGGCTAATCCCTGAGGTGGAATTAGTTTTGTTTGGTTTTGTTCTCAATTATTCTTGATAACTTCAGAAACTTGATATTTTAGTCCCTTTTAGGGGTTTCTGCTTCTGCTTATTCATTTATCGTGCCATTAACATATTTCTTATGTTTTACAACATATATGCTGTGGCTAATGTGTTGTAAATGATAGTTGTGTAATTTTGTTTTTTAGCAGTTGGAGGGACAGATACAGTAAATATTCGGTTGCTAATACCTGCATAAACCTACATAAATGTAGGTTGGCAATCTTAAAATGTAGGAAAGATGTAGTGCTGCAAAAGATATGTAGTTGTGTTGTGTGAAATAAAATTGGCGACATCATTTAATACGATGCCGCCAATATATTTTAGAAAAATAATTAATGATTAGGATTGATAAATTTCCTCTATTTTTAAATTGATGATATGAATTGTCTCCAAGATTTGAATTGCCTCCTGCTGAATTCCCTCCAGCTTTAGCTGGAGGATGATATGATAAATAATTCATTCCAATTTATTGGCTTTAGCCAAATCATTATTTAGAATTGGGCTAAAGCCCAATTCTATTCACCAATTTTATTCACAAATCCAATTCGGCAATTCTATTCACGATCCCATTTAATTTTTATTTATTGAGAGAATGGCATAAATGCCATTCTATTCAGGAATCATTGTATGTATAATGCAACTTCGGCTGAATTCCTTTATTGAAATTCAGCCGAAGTTAATTCTTATCACGCTTTGTAAACGTGATAGCGGGTGATACTAGCATGTGTTGTTTCCTCTTCAAACTAAGAGTAGCTACAACGGGTTGAGCAGTCGACTGATTACATTCCTTGTTGTTTTCTCCTTCCAACTAAGAGTACTTCCAACTTCAACGATTAATTTATGGGAAATGCAAAAATGTTGTTTTTACTCTCCTAACTAAGAGCAGTTACAACACACTCGATCGAAGGTCGCACGGGAACAAAGTTGTTTTTTACCCGTCTAACTAAGAGCAGTTACAACTTGATGAAAATTAAAAAATGAGTCAAAGTTGTTTTACCCTTCCAACAAAGAGCAGTTACAACATGTCATTTGTAGAGGCCGTAAAATATTTAATTGTTTTACTCTTCTAACTAGTAGTAGTTACAACAAAAATTCTAACTATGGCAACACCAAGCCAGTTGTTTTTACTCTTCTAACTAAGAGCAGTTACAACAATAATTTTATCGAAAGACATTAAATCTAGGTTGTTTTTATTCTTCTAATAAAGAGCAGTTACAACGATATTGATTTACTTAAAGTATTAATTGACGTTGTTTTTACTCTTCTAACTAAGAGCAGTTACAACAATAATTTTATCGAAAGACATTAAATCTAGGTTGTTTTTATTCTTCTAATAAAGAGCAGTTACAACGATATTGATTTACTTAAAGTATTAATTGACGTTGTTTTTACTCTTCTAACTAAGAGCAGTTACAACGCGTTCTTTGAAATTTTGAGAGTAAAAATAGTTGTTTTTACTCTTCTAATTAAGAGCAGTTACAACACGATTGGTTCAAAGGCGCATCGGAATACAGTTGTTTTTACCCTTCTAATTAAGAGCAGTTACAACTTGACAAGCGATGGAACTTTTGAAACAGTTGTTGTTTTTACCCTTCTAATTAAGAGCAGTTACAACGCTTCCTGATTCGCAGGTAAACGCTGAATTGTTGTTTTTACCCTTCTAATTAAGAGCAGTTACAACGTAAATTTGCAGAGTACTTTAAAACAAAACGTTGTTTTTACCCTTCTAATTAAGAGCAGTTACAACCGCAAACGGAAGCGGTGGGGGAGGAAGTAGTTGTTTTTACCCTTCTAATTAAGAGCAGTTACAACTGCGGCTATAAGCATACCAAATAGTTGTACGTTGTTTTTACCCTTCTAATTAAGAGCAGTTACAACAGACCTTATAACTGAACAGATGGCGTGGTGGTTGTTTTTACCCTTCTAATTAAGAGCAGTTACAACCGCAAACGGAAGCGGTGGGGGAGGAAGTAGTTGTTTTTACCCTTCTAATTAAGAGCAGTTACAACCTGTGTTTTGTAACCATCTGAAGTTGAAGAATAACCCGATATTTACTACGTAATATATCGGGAGAATAGGCTATATTTTATCCACAATGTCAGCAATTAACTGACTGTAAACAGTCACTATTTGCAGGGCAAGTTTTCCTTCCGCCCATTCGGGTATCAATAGTTCCATTGTTTTGCGATGTGGGAACTGGTTATGCGAGAAACAATTCCGAACCTCGTTTATAAACTGTTCTTCGTGGTCGGCTATCAATCCTTTACGTTTCATCCATTGCACATAAGGTTTGTGTTGGATAGTACCCTTTTGTAGCACGCCGTCAGTGTTTATCATTACTTCAATAACACCCTCACGGTCGGTTTCTATAATTTTCTTTTCGAGCATAAACACCTTGTCGAACACCTGTTGTTTGGCTGTATTATACTCTTTTAGTTCGTTTTGCAACCATTCCAACTGTATTTCATCCGCTTCCACATATTCGAATAATTCGGGCAAACGGCGGTCGTGTATATACTTTCGGAGTTCGGTATAGTTTTTCTGCTTCCGTTCGGCAACAATGGTTTTGCTCAGTACCTTCTGCTCTATGCGGGTAGTATCATTGAGTAGCGATTCTATTCTATTCAGTTTTAGATTTTGTGAGTTATCCATAAGTTGTTCCAGCATCAGCACTGCCATGCGGTCTTCTTCCTGAAGCATGCGTATTTCCTTTTCGGTTTCGGCTATGGTATTTTTAAACACTCGTTCCACTTGCTTGTGTTCAATAGGTGGTAGCCGGTTATTCGTACGTCGTGCTGTTTCACGTTCTGCTTTTAGTCTGCTGTAGACTTTGCCCAATGCTTTTTGGTAATAGTCGGCAAAATGGCCGGAACTATTAATTTTAAATACTATCTTTTCATCATAAATTGAGTATTCGCGCTCTGCCCGATAAAAATCCTGAGTGTCATCATTACGGGTTTTCCACCAGAGTTTTAGTAGCTCGTTGTAGTTGGCTGCCGGATTGTAATTTGGTGCCAGAGTATCTAATTGTTTGCGAAGCAAAATGCACAAGGCCTCGTCGAACAAATTAGTAGGTAAATTCACCGCCTTTTTACCATCTTTGATGTTTTTGCCCACAGTTACATTGTGTAACCATGTTTCCAGGTTGTATTTTTCTTTTTCCTCCCACATACGTATGGTAAAAGGAATATGGGTTTTGTTTGCGGGTAGTTTTACAACGGTTAGTTGTTTTTTTATTTCATCGTTCCACTCTTTGGTGTAAAATTGTTGCATCATCCACGAATCATCCACTTTGCTTGTTTTATTTGTTTTCGGATTAAATTTTGACACCTGTTTATTGCCTTTTTCTTTCAGGTAGGCTTCGTAAAACTGTGATGTTTTGTGTAGTTGTTGTAAGTTGATGTTTTGAATAAATGGATGTCCACCGTTTTCGAACAATTTGAGTTCGTTGGTTACTATATGAATAAACAAGGCCTTCTTTTCGGCATCGGCAAAGAGGGCAAGGCACTCCTGCATTATGTCGTAGTAGAACGAAGTGATTTTCTGTTTTTTCTCTTTGCTCACTATCATGTCCACTATGTCTTTGGCCAGAAAACTTGCCATTTCGCCCACCTTTGGTGTTTTTACCGATTTGTCAAGCTTGTGTTTTTCCAATACTTTCACTCGTGTCATACAGTCACGTTTCATCAGTTTTATCCTGTCCGATACAGAACGGCTGTCTTCTACATCTTTTATATTCAACCAATAATCCAGAATTCGTGTTGGAATCTGTTTGTGGTTTAAATTATAGTCAATAAGTACATCGTTTACTATTGTTTTGCGTTGCAATAGATATTTCATGGTAGCATTCGAATATGCTTTTTTCTTTTTAGCGTCGCTGCGTTTGGTAAATTCGTTCCAGCCGAAAGGAAGTTTTGATTTTACTTCTTCTATAAACGTCATGTCCATCAGCCGTGTATCGTTGAGCAAGATAAAATCATTTATCATTTGTTCTGATTTGCCTTTTTGCAGGTATTCTAGCAGTATAACTTTAGGCAGTTCGTGTAAACTTAAAAACGCTTGAGGTAAGGGTTGTTTCAGGTTGTATGCAACCTTCGTATCGGGTTTCGACTTGGGTAGGAGTAATGCTACCTCTTCTTTACTACTAAGCCCTATTTTGTTGTTCTCGGCATTGTAGTGGGGGGCAAATTGCTCGAATCCACCTGTGCGTTGTTGTTTGTCAATTCGTTGTTGAACACTTTCTGAGTCGGTAAAACTGTTCAGTTTCCCAAATGCTTTTACATTTTCGAACACTACCCGTTCTGTTTGCTCGCCGGCTAACTGCTTGGTGTAGGTATCCACTTCGTACTTACCTAAATCAATATGAAACCGGAGTTTCTCAAACACATTTTTTTCGTCTATATACCGCATGGCGAAATAGGAGAACCTGTTATTGTGGCGTACACGTTTGGTAAGTCCTTCTATATAGTCTTCGTAATTAATTTCGTCGAGAATCTTTTCGCACTCGTCAATGTTAGTGCTGTTGGCAAGTAAGTTGTCAATTCCCTGTGCATCCAGTTCTGGTCTGAATTGCAATTTGGCCTCTTCGGTACTTACCTTGTACAGAGTTTTGGGGCAGCGGTTCAGTTCATTGATTATATCCAGGGTTAGCGCTTGCTCAAGGTCTTCGCTCACAAATTTATCATGGGGTAATTTTACACAAAACGACATAAGCACTTCGCGGGTAGCAATAAAACTATTAAACTGAGTCCCTTTTAACCCTTGTATTTTGCCTATAAACTGAAATGCCTGTTCACGTTCCAGAAACATGGAAATCAGAAATACCAATCCTTCTGTTGTTATAGTGTTATTATCAACAACTATCTGTCTGTTTTCCACCAGTTCATAATCGGCATCCGTCAACACATCTTTCATTCGCACCTTGGTATAAGCAATGGCACGTTTAAAATTTATTGTCAGAAAGTCGGCCAGTTCCCCGGAAACAGTCAGCTTTCTGTTTTCGCCTTTTTCGGTGGAGTAGTAGTGTGAGTAGTCGTTGCGAAAGGCTTGTAGTTCAGTAAACACAACTTTTAATGTATCGCTCATGGCAGCAAAATCTTTACCTTCTTTTTCGTAATTCTCACGTTCTTCTTTTGGTAAACTTTCTGCATCAAATACTTTAAGGATGGGAAGGAATCGTCTTGTTTTAGTATACACATGATTCCAGTTTAGTTTTTTTATTCCTTTATTGCATAAGAAACTAGTGGGAATTTGTCCTTCCTCCGGCAGTTGGGCTTGCCCAAAGTCAGATGCAATATGATTGCTGATATTGTAAATGTTTAGGCGTACCATGTTAAGGTAACCTCCGAAGTACTGTGGATCATTGGTCAATGTCCGTCTTTTGTTTTCATAAGTTTGTTCATTTGATTTCATGTGTATTATAGTTTTGAGTTAATATGCGTGTAAAAAAGCTCGGTATTACTCTTGTTTGCTTTTGCATACGAGCGGACTATGACGTTAGAGCCGGAAATACTGAATAATTTGCGTATAATGATATGCGCAGGTGCAGAGAACTAATATCAGGAAAATGTAAGACGAGTAAATGGTAGATTAAAATTCTTTCCATTGTAGTAGATTTAAATTTATATTTTACAAAAATATAAATTTAATTTAACCTAAGTGTCTTGTTGCCTAAATAATTCAATTTAAATTGAATACCTCTTATTAGTAGAAGTAGTTGGATAAACAGAATGTAGTCTATTTGCCGTTAAATGACAGATGCATTTTTATCAATTGCCGTCCATGAATTGCCGCTCTATTCAGGGGAAGGCAGTTTCATTCCTGATCTGCGAACTTTTGAAACCCGTATTTTTCAATGAATTCAGCATATTCATTATTCCATGTTTTACGGGAATGATGATCTTCCTGATTCTTGATATAGTTTCTTATCCTATCTATGTGCGACTCAGACACTGATACTGCAAAATATTCATCTTGCCATTCAAATTTTTCCTTCAGCAATTGTTCTTTATTTATCCAATGTGATGATTCTCCTTTTATCAATTGCATAATCTGCCTTAAGGTTTGATTATCGCCGAGTGAAACAAGGCAATGACAATGTTCTTCATATCCATTTATGAAATCAATAAAGATATCTTTCATTTTGGCATTTTCGCGGATATGCTTCCACATAGCTTTGCGCAATTCGGGACTGTGCAGATAGGGATACCTGTTTTTGGTGGACCATACTAAATGAATGTATACTTTGATAAATGACATAATTTTGTAATTGTTTGGCTAAAGCCAATATGATTTTTTTTTATTCATTCATGTGAATGGCATAAATGCCAATCCTATTCATCAATTTAATAATTCATCATCAAAATTATATTCAAAATTCCCCCAACAGCACAAAGCCATCAGGGGAATCCTTCAGAAAAAAGAGTAATAGTGAATCTGATGCTTTATATTTTTTCTAATTCTATGTCCACATTGCACAGTTCGTCCCATCGTACGGTGACGGTAACAGTTTGAGTTTTGAAACCCACTTTAGTAACCGTTACATCGTATATACCTTCGGGCATGCTTTTAATCATAAAACCGCCTTTGTTAGCTGTTTCTTTTTCCAGTATTACTGGGTTTTGTCCATTTAGTCTAAATGTGACGGTAGCTACCGGTATTGGTTTTTGCGTTTCGGCTTCAACTATGGTGCCTTGTACTTGTAGGCTTCCGTTACCTTGTTCCACAATTTTGCGTGCGTTTTTGTAGCCGGCGTAAAAAGTAGGCTCGGTAAGTCTTACTATTTCTACCAGGGTATCTATATTGCTCAATGCGTCGTCGGCATCGGCAAATCCCTGTGTTCCGAGCAAGGAGCTTTCTTTCTCTTTCAACTGGCTTTGGCGAGGTTGTGGTATAGATTCGTTATAGTCATCAATCGCACTTTTGAAGGTCGTTTGAGTCTCAGCCGTTAAAAGGTATTCGGTTACTTTGGTAATATTTGACTGAATGCGGTTGTAAAGTCCTTTGGAAGCATCAACCAGTTCCAAAGCTGGGATTTTCCTAAGTTCACTACGTGTGAATTTTGTTTCGGCCAGCAGTACAGTGTCATGTAAATACCGGGCATAAGCCTGCATTTTTGCAGAGTTGTCAATCGTTAGCGTTACAAGGGTATCGCGTAACTGTTGCTTGTTGTCAGTTACACCTTTGGTGCTGTAATGACTTTGTTCGCTGGTATTTAAAATTAGAGCAATGGCTGCATTTAATGCTGCCATAAATTCAGGGAAATTTGGAAGTTTGGCTGTGATAGCCGGATTTGACAATAGGAATATCCTCACTGTCAGATACATTTTTAGTTTAGAAGCTTGTTTAGATGTCATGATGTATTAAATAAGGTTGTAAAAAACATGACAAATATAATTTGCCGAAATAAATTTTGCAAGAGTTTTTGATGTATTTTTTAAATTAATTTGCATTTTATTCACTTAAGTGAATTTAAATAATTAATTTTCACTAAGTTATATCATTCAGTGTTGTTCTAATTTAGTTTCATTCAAAATAAGACACTGTTTTTCCGTTTAATTTCCCTTATTTTAAAGGGAAATTTAGTGTTTTTATTGGCTCAAAAAGTGTTTTTTAGCGACAAAAAAGCTATTTTTTAGTAAAATAGTGGGTTTTGTCAACAGCTGTATTATGTCTTGTCAGGTGCTGTACTATATCATTTCCACTGAGGTATTATATTATTTCCACTGGGTTATTATATTATTTCCACTGGGGTAATAGGTATGGTCAATAGGGTTACTATGTTATGTCAATAGGTGCAATAGGTATGGTCAATAGGGTTACTATGTTATGTCAATAGGTGTAACAGGTATGGTCAATAGGTGTAACAGGTATGGTCAATAGTTGCAATATAGCATTTCTACTCTGGCAATATAGCATTTCTCCGGGGGTAATATAGCATTTCTACTGGGGCAATATAGCTTTTCAATAGGAGTAATATGGCTTTTCGGGTGCCGAAATACATCTTTTCTTTGCTACTACTATAGCTTGTGGGGGGAGTAAGTAATGAGAATTATCTAATGTTGTATCTTTTGTATCAACTGCCATCTCATTTATTTGAATTGCTGTTCCATAAATGGGACAATTCAATGATAATTATTATCACAAAAATACGGCTTCACTAAAAAGTGAAGCCGTAAAAAGTGATTTTTTCAATAGTAACTTGAAATAGAAAAAATGGAAGTATTTAAAAAGAATAGTCATCCCAACTGGTGTCATGCGTCATAAAGACTGGAGTCATGTGCCGGTAATGACTATATAGGGTAAAAACCCAAGGACGTTGACTGAATAGACATGTTAACTAACAACAATGCGATGCGTGTCCTTGGGTTTTTTAAATTACAATTGGAATTCAACTTTTTCCTCTAAACAAGTTCTGTCGAAATGATCAAGGAATGCATCCATGATTTGTTTCACAAGGTTTGCACCTCCATCGTAACCTGTTTTAGCAAAGTAGTTGTGTCCGGGACGGTCAGCAATTGGGAAACCAAAGCGTACGAATGGAAGATCCTCGTCGCGGGCAATGTATTTGCCATAAGTGTTACCAATCAACAAATCAACGCCTTCTTGTTTAATCCATTGGTGAAGTTGGAACATATCTGCTTGTTCACCACATTTGAATTTTGCTTCAGGAATATCTTTCAATATCTCTGTCATACGCTCGGTGAAGTATTTGCTTGGAGTACCCGTTACCACGTAAACCGGTTTCATGTCCATGCTTACCAGGAATTCTGTCAAAGGAATCAAGGTGTCAGGATCTCCGAAAAGGGCTACACGTTTTCCATACAGGTATTTTGAGCTGTCAGAGATCAAGTCGATTAAGCGACCACGTTCGTCTGATAAGCTTTCCGGAATTGGCAAGTTAGCGTGACGGCTAAGTGACATAAGGAAACGGTCTGTAGCTTTGAATCCGATTGGAATATCCAATACTTCGAATTTTACTTTACATTTGTTTTCCAGTTTGATACAAGCATCTTCGGTCGACGATTGTCCAAGTCCCAGTGTGAATTTACTGTCGCCGGTCAGTTTCAAATCGGCAACGGTCGTTCCTCCATTTGGATACATTTTGTAATGTCCATTCAGTGGAGCATCCAATACGTCGGTAAAGTCAGGGAATAAGATTGTACGAGCTTCCATTACTGAAACCAAACGTTTGATTTCGCGTTGATCAGAAGGTTCCATCCATCCGGCAGCTATATTAATAACGTTGCGTTTTTTGGGAGTTGCTGTTGAGAAAAACTTGATAAACGCAGCTACCTGATTTGAATAACCGGTTACGTGTGTTCCCACATAACTTGGTGTGTTGCAATATATCACTTGTTTTCCTTCAGGAATACAACCATCTTCGTTTGCTTTTGAAACAATTTGAGTTAAGTCATCACCGATTGTTTCCGACAAACAAGTGGTGTGAACTGCTATTACCTCAGGTTTGTAAATGGTAAACATAGTATCGATAGCCTGAACCAAGTTGGCCGATCCACCAAATACAGAAGAACCTTCGGAGAAAGAACTGGTTCCAGCCATGATTGGTTCGCGGAAGTGACGCGATAGCGCACTACGGTGATACGAGCAACATCCTTGTGAACCGTGACTGTGAGGCAAGCATCCGTGGATACCTAATGCAGCATACATTGCGCCTACTGGCTGACAGGTTTTAGCAGGGTTGATAGTCAACGCCTTTCTGTCTATTTCTTTTGCTGTAGTATGTCTTAGTAACATAATGTTTTTGAATTACAGCCCCCTAAATCCCCCCATGGGGGACTTGAAGACTAAGTTTGTAAAATAATAATTACCCCCTTTTTCTTTATTAGTTAGATATTTCGTTCTTAAAGTCCCCCATGGGGGATTTAGGGGGCCGGTCTATTCAATTGAAAACGTATTCCGCTTCCAATACTTCTTCACGTTCCCAAGGAGCTTTCATTTGTTTGAAAATAGTGCTGCAAGCAATAAATTCAATGTCCTTGTAGAAGTTGATAGCACCAGCAAAAGCTGCATAAGGTCCACCATTATCGTAGTTGTGGAGCTGTTTCATTGGGATACCCATTTTCTGAACCACATATTTTTCTTTGATACCGGCACAGAATACATCTGGTTTGTAAAGCTCGATTAGTTTCTCCATTTCATGGTGACTCAAATCGTCAACTACCAATGTACCTTTTTTCATATCGGCCATCATACCTTTGTATTCGTTGAACTCAATGTCGAAAGCTTCTTTCAGTTGAGCCAATTCTTCTTCACTCTTACGAGGGTTGTAGCGGGTTGGATCAGGAGTAACGGTTAGTTCCTCAATGTTACGGCTATCAGCATCAATCTTTATGCTTGGAATTACGCGGCGACCTTCGTAGTCATCACGGTGTCCGAACTCATAACCGGCAACCAATGTTTCCATACCCAGTTCGTCAAATAGCTCTTGATAGTGGTGAGCACGTGAACCTCCTACGAACATCATTACTGTTTTACCGGTAGTTTTTAGTTTTGCTTTTTCGGCAGCTTCTTTTACAGCTATCATTTCGTCAGCAATTACTACTTCAATACGGTCGATCAATTCCTGGTCTCCAAAATACTGACCTACTTTGCGTAATGTTTTAGCTGTGGCTTCGGCACCAATAAAGTTGGCTTTAGCCCAAGGTATACCGAATGAAGTCTCTAACATTTCGGCCACGTAGTTGATAGAACGGTGACACATTACCAAACTGAAGTCGGCTGTATGTGCAGTTTCAAATTGCTCCAGGGTAGAGTTACCCGACATGGTAGCAACTATATCAACACCAATTCGTTCGAACAAATCTTCGATAACAAAAGCGTCACCTCCGATATTGTATTCACCCAGCACGTTTACTGCGTATTTGTGTTTGCGTACATAATTGTCGTTGTTACCAATAAGGTGTTTGTACAAACCGTTGTTGGCAATGTGGTGACCTGCTGATTGTGATACTCCACGGTAACCTTCGCAAGAGAAACCAAATATGTTTACGTCCGGGTATTCTTCTTCCATGTGGCGGGCAACACGGTGAACGTCGTCACCAATAAGTCCTACCGGACATGTTGAGAATATAGCAATACCTTTTGGGTGGAATAATTCTATAGCTTCACGAATAGCAACCTTTAATTTTTCTTCTCCACCGAACACGATATTTGAATCCTGCATGTCAGTTGAGAATGTGTATGGAATAAAGTTTTCCATTTCTGGTTTGTCGGCGCGGGTTTGGTTACGACGTGTTAACCACGAGTAGAATCCACAACCGATTGGTCCGTGTGTAATGTTGATAATATCTCTTGTTGGGCCAAGAACCACCCCTTTACAACCTGCGTATGTACAACCACGTTGGGTAATGATACCCGGAATAGTACGAACGTTTGATTGAATTTCAGGAATCGAATCCGGATCGTTTACAACAATCGATTTTGCTCTTTTCTTTGCAACCTTCTTTGGGTAAGCTTTGATCACCTCTTCGGTGAACTTACTCATGTCCAGTTCTTCTATTAATGTCTTTCCCATAATGTTTGTTTTTTAATTAGTCAAGTGTAATGTCTCCGCTTTCACCCGTACGAACACGGATTGATTCACTTGCTGGAATTACAAATATTTTACCATCACCACTTTTACCGGTTTGATTGACTTTGATAAGTGTTTCAATAGCCAATTCTTTTTTCTCGTCGGTAACTACTAGTGTAATCATTCGTTTTGACTTCAAACGAGGCATCTCTATAATGAGCTCTTTTTGATCTTCGTCTATTCCGGCAGCTTTCTCAAATCCACCTTTTCCTTTTCCGCGTCCCAATACCGGCATGGCTGTGAACGAAGGTAGACCAGCATCCGAAAGAGCAAGCTTGGTAGCGGCCATTTTGTCGATGCGTATCATTGCTAATATCAGTTTCATAATCTGTTTGTTTTATGTTGGTTAGTCTTCGAGGATATTAACTGAGTGTTACTTGCTTCGCGTTATTTCCTTTGTGTTATTTGTGCTTCGCACGTTATTCTTACAATAACTATGAATAACGACCGTGGCCAAATAACTACAAATAATATTTTAAATAGCAGCCGCAGGCTAAATAACAATCAATATCGCCCTAAGGGCATTTTAGTCTTGTTTACCGCTAGAAATAGTGTAGCTTTCTTCTACTGGAGTAACGAAGATTTTACCATCACCAAACTGTCCTTTTTCGCCTGAGCGAGCTGCCGACATAATTGTTTCGATTACGAAATCTTTATCTTTTTCTGGAATAACCA
>Ga0302215_10002058_pt1 | contig 14005 bp, 10 predicted proteins | sample II_Fen_N3_1_FD_194580 | JGI IMG/M metagenome (GOLD analysis project Ga0302215, IMG submission 194580) | Peat permafrost microbial communities from Stordalen Mire near Abisko, Sweden - II_Fen_N3_1 | ecosystem: Environmental > Terrestrial > Soil > Wetlands > Permafrost | place: Sweden: Abisko...
ATATGGTAAATCGTTGGGCATTTATACTAACGAAGACTAGTTTGCTGTTGTCATTAAACATTAAACACCAATATGCAAAACACTGCATGCTTGGTGTTTTTTGCATCTTTTAATTCTTGTATTTACGTAATTTATCAGTACGAATGGTTTTATATTACTTTATATATTCGTTGGTTTGGATTGTGGCTTGGCTCCCTCTTAGGGTGCTTTATTTGTTTTCCGATATAATGTACCCTATTATTTATTATGTGGTTAGATATCGTAAAGCTGTAGTTCGGGCAAATATTACAAATTCATTTCCGGAGAAAAGTAAAAATGAACTTCGGAAAATTGAACGAAGATTTTATCGCTTTTTGTGCGATTTATTTGTTGAAACTATTTATGAAATGCACATTGGTGAAGCCGAGATCCGTCGTAGAATGACCTATGGGAATATAGAGGGTATTATGGATCAATATGCAATAAATAAGAGTGTTATGGTGATGACTGCTCATTATGGAAACTGGGAATGGACACTTGGATTTCCCTTGTCTATGCCTGGAAGCTATACCTCTAATCCAATCTACAAACAGCAATACAATAAGCGATTTAATAAGTTGATGTATAATTTGCGGGCAAAATATGGTGCTGAGTTAATTGAGAAAAAAGAACTGCTCCGTGTGATGTTTCGACTGCAAAAGGAGCAGAAGTTGGGTAATTTTTGGATGATATCTGATCAGACTCCCAACGCTCGCAGCATTCATTATTGGACTAACTTCTTGAATCAGGATACTGCAGCAGTGGTTGGTACTGAAGTTTTGGCACGTAAATTTAATTATCCGGTTTTCTATGCGGAAATTAGCTACATTAAAAGAGGATATTATCATTGCGAGTTTATTCCAGTTGAACTAGAGCCCGGTAAAACCACTGAGTATGAGATTACAGAGAAATATATGCAAATGCTGCAGAAAACTATTGAGGCGGAGCCAAATTACTGGCTTTGGTCGCATCGTCGTTGGAAGCATTCACGAAATAACTAACTGATAAAAATGTCTACAGCAATTGTCATTCTGAATTGGAATGGAGAAAAGTATTTAGAGCAATTTTTGCCAGTACTTATACAAAATACTCAGATATCTGATGTCGAGATTTTTGTGGCTGATAATGCTTCTACTGATTCATCGCTTTTAATGCTAAAAGAAAAATTTCCAACTGTTCGGGTGATCGTATTAGATAAAAACTATGGATTTGCAGGTGGTTATAATAAAGCGCTGGCTCAGATTAAAAGTGATTATTATGTGTTACTCAATTCCGATGTTGAAGTAACGCAGGGGTGGTTACAGCCGTTGATTAAGTATATGGATGAGCATAGCGAAGTTGCTGCATGCCAACCTAAAGTTCGTGCTTTTCATCGTCGTACTCATTTTGAACATGCAGGTGCTGCGGGAGGTTTTATTGATCGTTTTGGATTTCCTTTCTGCCGTGGTAGGGTTCTTGGGCTGGCCGAAGAGGATAAAGGTCAGTATGATGACGTGATTGATGTTTTTTGGGCTACCGGTGCATGTTTAATGGCTCGTTCGGAAGCTTACTGGAAAGTGGGAGGGTTGGATGATGAATTTTTTGCCCACATGGAGGAAATAGATTTGTGCTGGCGGATTAAAAGCCGGGGATTGCGGATTGTTTGTATTCCGGAGAGTGTAGTTTATCATATTGGGGGTGGTACATTGAATGTTGAAAGCCCGCACAAAACATATTTGAATTTTCGAAATAATTTATTGATGCTTTATAAGAATCTGCCACCAAAGTTGCTGAAGAAAACTCTATTTTGGCGTTGTTTGTTTGATTATGCAGCGGCTTTTCAATTGTTGATAACGGGTAAGCCACAAAACGCGAAGAGTGTTTTAAATGCGCGGTACGATTATAGGCGAATGCGGCCTGATTTTGAGGAAAAGCGGAAAGAGAATCTACTTAATGCTACAACATATAATCAATCGGATATTTTTCAGAAAAGTATTGTAATTGATTATTATTTAAAAGGAAAAAAGACATTTAAATTGTTGATGAATAAATAAATGCGTACTATAACAAAAAAACGAGTCCTTAAAGACTCGTTTTTTTGTTAGTAATAAGATTAACCACATTTTGAGTAACCGCAGTTCTTGCAGGTTAAGCAACCTTCTTGATAAACCAATGATTTTTGGTTACATGAAGGACATGCTTGTTCGTTGATTTGAGTTCCGTCCGGAATATATTTCTTCAATGCTCTTTCAACTCCTACCTTCCATGTATTTATAGATTCGTTATCGAGTTGAAGTCCTGAGACTAATTTAATTACCTGGTCAATCGGCATTCCGTAGCGTAATACTCCCGAAATTAATTTTGCATAGTTCCAGAATTCTTTATCGAATTTATGTGATAAGCCTTCTACGGTTGTTTTGTAACCACGTTTGTTTACGAATTGGAAATCGTATCGCTTGTTTCCATGCTCATCAACCGTCTTGATTATTCTACCTTCATTTACTGTTTTTGGGAGTAAAATTCCTTCTTCATCATCAGCCAAACCGGTGAAAATCTCGTAAGGTCTGCCATCTTTTAATCCAACAAATGCAATCCACTTGTCTTTAGAATTTTGGAAACGAACAATTTCGCAATCAAGTTCTTTTGGACGGGTTAAATGAGCTTCGTCATAATTGAAGCAGATTTTTTTCTCCTCTTTCTTGTCTTCTTTTTTGTCTTCTACAGCAATAAGAACACCGGCACGAGACCCGTCGCGATATACAGTTACGCCTTTACAACCACAGCGCCATGCTTCTTCGTACAAATGACCTACCAGTTCTTCAGTTGCATCAGACGGTAGATTGATGGTTACACTGATGGAGTGATCAACCCATTTCTGTATGCGACCCTGCATTTGTACTTTCTTAAGCCAGTCAACGTCGTTGGCTGTAGCTTTGTAATATGGCGATTTTGCAACAAGTTCTTCAACTTCATCCTTGGTATATTTTTTTGTTGTAGGGATGTTGTTAGCTTCCATCCATGTAACAAATTTATGGTGAAATACTACATATTCTTCCCATGAATCGCCATTTTCATCCACAAAATCAATGCGAACATTTTTATCGTTTGGATTCACCTTGCGTCTTCGGGTATACACTGGCATAAATACCGGCTCAACTCCCGAAGTTGTTTGAGTCATAATACTTGTTGTTCCGGTAGGAGCTATAGTAAGACATGCAATGTTACGGCGACCATACTTAACCATGTCTTTGTATAGCTCAGGGTCTGCGCTGTTCAAACGTTGAATGTATGGGTTGTTTTCTTCGCGTTTAGCATCGTATACAGTAAATGCACCACGTTCCTTAGCCATTGTAACCGAAGAGCGATAAGCAGCCAGAGCAACAGCTTTGTGTACTTTTTCTGAAAAATCGGTAGCTTCATCTGTGCCATAGCGTAAACCCATGGCGGCTAGCATGTCACCTTCACCGGTTGTGCCAACACCTGTACGGCGACCTTGTGATGTTTTTGTTTTGATTTTTTCCCAAAGCTGGAATTCGGTTCTTTTGATTACATCATCTTCCGGATCAGTTTGGATCTTTTCGATGATTTTCTCGATTTTCTCCATTTCCAGGTCAATGATATCATCCATGATGCGTTGAGCTACGCCAACGTGTTGGTGGAAAAGTTCAAAATCGAAAGACGCTTCGGGAGTAAACGGATTATTGATGTACGAATATAGGTTGATAGCAAGCAAGCGGCAGCTATCGTATGGACAAAGTGGAATTTCTCCACATGGATTTGTGGAAACAGTTTTGTAGCCTAAATCAGCATAGCAATCTGGCACTGATTCACGAATAATAGTATCCCAAAAAAGAATTCCGGGTTCGGCTGATTGCCATGCATTGTGAACAATTTTTTTCCAAATTGCATTGGCATCAACTTCTTTCTTGTACCAAGGATCTTTCGATAAGACCGGATATTGTTGTGTGAATGGCTGGTTGCTGATAGCAGCTTCCATGAAATCATCGTGTAATCTAACAGAAACATTTGCTCCGGTTACTTTTCCCGATTCCATTTTTGCATCAATAAATGATTCCGAATCAGGGTGTTTGATAGATACACTAAGCATTAATGCGCCACGGCGGCCGTCTTGAGCTACTTCACGGGTTGAATTTGAGTAGCGCTCCATAAATGGAACAATTCCGGTTGAAGTTAGCGCCGAATTCTTTACAGGTGAGCCTTTAGGACGGATGTGAGAAAGGTCGTGACCAACACCTCCACGGCGTTTCATTAATTGTACTTGTTCTTCGTCAAGTTTGATGATAGCACCGTAAGAATCGGAGTCGGTATCGAATCCAATTACAAAACAGTTTGAAAGCGATGCTACCTGGAATTCATTTCCAATACCGGTCATTGGGCTGCCTTGTGGTACGATGTACTTGAAGTTGCGAAATAGTTCAAAAAGTTCATCCTCGGTAAGAGGATTTGGGTACTTGTTTTCAATACGTGCAATCTCTCTTGCTAAGCGACGATGCATGTCATCTGGGGTCAGTTCATAAGTGTTACCAAATGAATCTTTCAATGCATACTTGGTTGCCCATACTTTGGTTGCCAAATCATCGCCTTTAAAATATTCAAATGATGCTTTGCGAATTTCTTCGGGAGAAAATGTTTTTGTTTCCACGATAAAAAGTTTCTTAATAAGATTATTATAAGTGTTTTGAGTTATGAGTTTTTTAAATAAAATCGGAGTACAATGTTAGACAATTATTCTCAAAGTTGCAATATTATATATCTCTTTTTTGAAAATAAAATAGAAAGTTTTCCAAAATAATTTTTAATTTTCTGTTTGTCAGTAAATTAAAAATTTCATCTGGGGAAAATATTTCCCAAAATGAAATTTGGCACAAAAAGTATATTTCTAAAATAAATATTCCAAAATGAAATTTGCAAGGGTGTGAAATCCTAGAGTTTTGACAAAATGTAAACTGTTAATAGGATATTCTGCCATTTTCTACATTGAAAATGGTTGATTTTTGACTTAATTGTAAGAGGATGGAATCTAAGTGTTCGCGGTTTGTGTCTGTGATAAAAATCTGACCGAAAGTTTCGCCGGACACTAATTCAACAATTTTAGTAACCCGATTGGAATCAAGTTTGTCAAAAATATCATCGAGTAGAAGAATGGGCGATAAATTGTGTGTTCTTTTTAAAAAATCGAATTGAGCAAGTTTGAGCGAAATAAGATAAGTTTTATTTTGACCTTGCGATCCGACACGTTTTATGGGATAGCCATCGAGCATCATCTCGAGCTCATCTTTATGAATTCCCTGTGTAGAATAGCCTAGTATTTTATCGCGTTCGCGCGTTGCAATCATAAGGCTTTTTATATCGTGTTCCTGATGTTTTGAATGGTAACTAAGGCTGATTGTTTCGTTGCCACTGGAAATGTGCGAGTAAAAGTTTTGGAATATTGGTACAAACTCATTGATAAAGAGTTTTCGCTGCTCGTAGATATAGGTACCGTACTGAGCCATTTGATCTTCCCAGATGTCTAATAACGAGTCGTCAATTGGTGTTTGAATTTTCAGTAACGCATTTCGCTGTTTTAATGCGTTGTTATATTGAAGTAATTGGTTTAAATAATTTTTGTTGAACTGAGATATTACTCCATCTACAAATTTTCGGCGTTCATCGCTTCCCTCAGAAATAAGCACTGAATCGTCGGGCGAAACCAGCACCAACGGCAATAGACCAATGTGGTCGGATAAACGTTCGTATTCTTTTTTGTTGCGCTTAAATTGTTTTTTTTGCTTCAACTTCATTCCACAGTAAATGTCCTCTGAGGTTTCTCCAAGTGTGTATTTACCTTGAATAAGGCAAAACTCGGAGTTGTGCATTATATTCTGCGAATCAATTGAATTTGAATGGCTTTTGCAAAATGACAGGAAATAGATGGCGTCTAGAATATTGGTTTTCCCCATTCCATTATTACCAATGAAGCAGTTTATTTTGGGTGAAAAAACCAATTCAGCTTCGGAGATATTTTTGTAATTGAGTATGGATAGGGAGTTTAGACGCATGAAATAGATCTGTTTTATTCTCTTGCAAATGTACATAATATTTGTAGACATTCAATTCCTTTTTTATCAACAGCCTGTTAAAGAAGAGTGATTGTTTTAAATTATTGTACATTGAAATACCTATTTTTGACTTAAATTGATAACTTTGTCTGTAAATATAAATTCCGTTTTAATGCTACACTCACAATCATTATTCCAACAGGCTAAGAGCATACTTTATCTGATACTCTCGGTGTTTTGTCTTACCTCATTTGTGACGCCTCCGGTTGCCTTGTTTTTGGGTTTGATTTTTTCGTTAGTGCTAGGTACGCCATTTAAAGAATTCAATAAAGAATCTTCAAAGTACCTGCTCCAGATCTCGGTTGTTGGACTTGGCTTTGGTATGAACCTGCAGGATTCGTTCAAGGCAGGTTCCGATGGAATGCTTTTTACGCTATTTTCGGTAATTAGCGTTATGTTTCTGGGCATTGTGCTGGGTCGGTGGTTTAAAGTGGCTAATGTTTCAACTTATTTAATTTCTTCGGGTACTGCTATTTGTGGTGGAAGCGCTATTGCAGCTGTAGGACCTATTGCTAAAGCGAATGAGAGTGAAATGTCTATTTCGCTGGCTACAATTTTTGTGTTGAATGCGGTGGCTCTATTTCTGTTTCCAGTTTTAGGGCATTGGCTTAACCTGACTCAGCATCAATTTGGGTTGTGGGCGGCAATAGCCATTCACGATACAAGCTCGGTAGTAGGAGCTGGGGCAACTTATGGAGAAGAAGCGTTGAAAGTAGCTACCACAGTGAAGTTAACCCGAGCGTTGTGGATAATTCCGTTGTCTGTTTTTACTTCTTTTTATTTTAAATCGAAAGAAGAGAAAATTGTGATCCCATGGTTTATCCTGTTTTTTATAGTAGCTATGATTTTGAATACTTACTTTAGTATTCCAGCATCTATCACTCACGGGATTGTGTCTGTGGCTCGACAGAGTCTTACAATGACTCTTTTTTTTATTGGTGCGGGGTTATCGCGTTCTGTTATTAAATCAGTAGGCTTAAAACCGCTTTTTCTGGGTGTAACACTTTGGTTTTTTATAGCTGCTATAAGTTTAGCTTTTATCTATTGGGTTTACTGATATGAACAGGTTTTTCTGTATTTTAAGTTTAGTGTTTCTGATTGTGATTTCATGTTCGCATGAGCGAAAAAATGACCTTGGTAAGGTTAAGCATAGATATCAGAAGAAAGAGCATAAAGAAGAAATAATCGTTGATTGTAATTACACCTACGATGAGGCCATAGAAAATTCTAAAGCGCCTGATTCGGTTTTGTCAGAGCTGAAACTGATCAATGTACGATATTACTCGGTTGATGGTAAAATTCATGCCGGGCAGATTCTTACAAATGAACGAGCTGTAGAAAAAATTCAACAATTGTTTGAGATACTGTTGGACGAGAAATTTCCGGTTGCTCATGCAGTTCCGGTGGTAAAATACAATTGGAATGATGATTTGTCGATGCAAGATAATAATACCTATAGTTTTTGTTATCGAAATATAGGTTATTCCAGGCATGCATGCGGTATGGCTATTGATATAAATCCTTATTTTAATCCGGTTCGTTGGAAAAAAGGATATACTTTCAGGCAGAATAAGCCAGTTGGGGCTACATACGATACGTCGGTTCCCGGTACTTTTGTAGAGTCAAGTCCTGTTGTAATTAAATTTGAGAAGTTGGGATTTCGTTGGGGACATACATTTTCGATGAAGTTCGACGATCATCATTTCGAATTATGATTTTTATTAATAATAATCATCAAATTAATTTCATATTGATATTTTATTTTGTAAATTTGCGACAGATTAAAAAAAATACTCCAATTCTTTATACAATTTTTTATATTCATCTACTATGGCTAAATTAACAAGAGAAGATGCTCTTCTTTATCACTCACAAGGGAAGCCCGGCAAAATTGAGGTTGTGCCAACTAAACCCTACAGTTCTCAACGCGATTTATCGCTTGCGTATTCGCCTGGTGTTGCGGAACCATGTTTAGAAATTGAGAAAGATCCAAATGCAGCTTACGAATACACTTCCAAAGGTAATTTGGTGGCGGTAATCTCCAATGGTACTGCTGTTTTAGGATTGGGTGATATAGGTGCAATGGCCGGAAAGCCTGTTATGGAAGGAAAAGGTTTATTGTTTAAAATTTTTGCGGGAATTGATGTGTTCGACATTGAGGTAGATGAAAAAGATCCGGAAAAATTTATTCAGGTTGTAAAAGCTATTGCTCCAACTTTTGGTGGTATTAACCTTGAAGATATAAAAGCCCCTGAATGTTTCGAAATTGAAGAGCGATTGAAGGCAGAACTGGACATTCCGTTAATGCATGATGACCAACATGGTACTGCTATTATTTCGTCGGCCGGATTGATAAATGCACTTGAAATTGTTGGAAAGAAAATAGAGAATGTAAAAATTGTTGTGAATGGAGCCGGAGCAGCAGCTAATTCATGTACACAATTGTATATGATGTTAGGAGCAAAGCTCGAAAACATTGTAATGGTTGACTCGAAGGGTGTAATAAATAAACAACGTACAGACTTAAATTCACGGAAAAAACCATTTGCAACCGATAGAACCATTACTACGCTGGCAGAGGCTGTAAAAGACTGCGATGTTTTCTTAGGGCTTTCGGTGGCCGGACTTCTGACCATTGAAATGGTACGTTCAATGAATGCAAATCCAATTGTATTTGCGTTGGCTAATCCTAATCCTGAAATTTCGTACGAGGATGCAATGGCTGCCCGTCAGGATATTATTTTTGCTACCGGACGTTCAGACCATCCTAATCAAATTAATAATGTGTTAGGATTTCCGTATATTTTCCGTGGCGCATTAGATGTTCGTGCTAAATGTATTAATGAAGCAATGAAGTTGGCTGCCGTTCGTGCTATTGCCGAATTGACCAAGAAACAAGTGCCGGATGTAGTAAATGCAGCCTATAACCTGAAACGTTTGAGTTTTGGCCGCGATTATATTATTCCAAAACCATTGGATCCACGCTTGTTGACTATAGTGGCTCCTGCTGTAGCTAAAGCTGCTATTGAGTCGGGAGTTGCCCGTAAGGAAATTACCGATTGGGAAGGCTATAATGATAAACTTCGTGCAATGATGGGTAACGACAATAAGATGCTCCGTCACTTTTACGATATGGCTCGTCAGAATCCAAAAAGGGTTGTTTTCTCTGAATCGAACCATCTAAATATGATTAAAGCTGCCGAATCTGCTTTGGCCGAAGGTATTTGTCATCCAATTCTGTTGGGTAACGAAGAGAAAATTCATAATATAGCTGTAGAAAATGATATCGATTTAACCGGTATCGAAATTATCAATCTTCGCCATGACCGCGAAGAGAAGCGTAGAATCGGTTTTGCCACTAAATTAGCCGAAAAACGTAGTCGCGATGGTATGACCTTCGATGAGGCTTACGAAAAAATGTACGAGCGTAACTATTTTGGTATGATGATGGTTGAGATGGGCGAAGCAGATGCTTTGATTACCGGAGTGTATACCAAGTATGCCGATTCGGTTCAGGCTGCAAAAGATGTTATCGGTATTCGTGAAGGAACCAAACATATTGCAGCAATGCATATTATGAATACCAAAAAAGGTACTTTCTTCCTGTCAGATACTTTATTTAACCGCCACCCATGTACCGATGCTTTGATTGATATTGCCAAGCTGACACATGATACTGTGAAATTCTTTGCTCACGACCCTGTTATGGCTATGCTTTCGTATTCAAACTTTGGTTCGGATAAAAATGGTAGTCCGGCCAGCGTTCATCAGGTGGTGGAGAGTTTGCATACACAACATCCCGATATGGTAGTGGATGGTGAAATGCAGGTTACTTTTGCTTTGAACAAAGAGTTACGCGATAAAAAATATCCATTCTCAAAATTAGCCGGAAAAAATGTGAATACCCTTATTTTCCCTAATTTAAGTTCGGCAAATACTGCTTATAAAATGTTGCTGGAAATGGGATTGGCTGAATCTATTGGACCTATCCAAATGGGATTGAATAAACCAGTTCATATTTTGGATGTGGAAAGTTCTGTTCGCGATATTGTGAATATGACTGCTATTGCTGTTCTTGATGCAATTGTTGAAGAACAAATCAGAACGAATAACCTGAGCAGAATTGGTAAAGTGGCTGAAACTTCTAATGCAGATTTGACTTCCAACTGTTAGTAGGTAAACTCAGAAACGCTTGCAGATACCTGCTTCCCGAATACATTTAGATAAAGAAAAATGTATTGGAAATAATTTAAAAAAAACGCGAATCGGGCTGAGCCGGTTCGCGTTTTTTGTGTCTGTTTCTCGAACTGTTGACAGATCATTCGGATGCTGTCAGGTTTTTTTGATTAGAAATGATAAAGATATGATTATTTGCATTTAATATTGTAGTTCATTTATTGCTCAATAATAATGCTCTGCGAATAGATTGTTTTGGAAGTAACACAGATACAGGCTGAAATCCGGTATTTGTGCAGGAAACCCAGTTTTTGTGAATTCAGATAAAAATAAATGACTAAACAGTAGGTAATGTTAATCGGGTTTTTTATCTTTGAGGACTTTAAATTTAAGTTGCATTTAGTTTAAGGCAATAGCTGTAACTGGAGGCTAAATAGACGGCTGATATAGATAGGTGTAGCTGAGTATAGATATAATCTTGTTATGCGTCAGTGTAAAAAAAAGAAAAAAACAGACTAAAATTGAGAAAACCCATTTTCTGAAACAAACCGAATAAAAGAAGAAAGAAACACTACATGTAGAAATGGGCCTAAGGAAGCTTTGCACATGAACTAACAAAGTAGAATTCGACACGACAAACTAACTGATAAAACAACTTAAAACCGGCTAAGACAAGCCACCACACGACATGGAATTAAGAATAATTGAAGAAGAAAAAAAGATAAAAGAAGATTTAACAGAAATCTTTCAGAAAATTCAACAACACACGGAAACAATTCCGACAACTACAAAAGAACAAGTTGAAAAACTTTCGCTTTTACGTTCAGACATTTACGAGGACTTAAATCAACTTCAACACATTTCTTTAATTCTTGAAGTGGCTAAACTTTTACAAAAAGAATTTCCTGAAATAAATAATTGGCGTTGGCATCCTAAACAAACAAGCAAACCTGACGAGGCGGACTTAACAGGCTTCAATGACAAGAAAATAATTATCAGTTCAGAGGTTACGACTTCTCAGAATCCTGTTGGGACAATTGACAGTAGAATGAAAAAAACTTTAGAAAGTTTAAGCACTAAAAGAGGTAAACGATTTTATTTTGTTCTGACAAAATCAATGTATGACAGAGCTAAAACAAAAATTAGAAACAACAATTGGGACATTATACCACGACAGATATAGAAAAAGGAGAAAGAAACACGCTTTGCATGGAAACTGATCGAGGAAGTTTTGCACATTGACGAGCGAAAGTAGTAACCTAAAACGAGTAACAAACTTACGACAAAACACCGAACGCATAACACACGCCTATGTTCATTAGCTGGCTGATCCCGATTGTTATCGCGACAGGCAATGCATTCCGGCAGTTTTTCTCGTAAAATGCCCATAGCCTTAGTTGTTAGCGGTCAGTGAAAAAAAACGGGAAACGTTTAGTGATTGACTCTTCATGAGGAAAAGAGAGTTGATTTAGCCAGACAGAAATTGATTTTTTGATTATCCATTGTTCGACACAACGAGACATATTGTTGAGACAACGAGATAAACTGTATAGTTAACAAAACATATTGTCGATTAAACCAATCTAAGGAGTGATTCAACCAATCTGAGAAACGATTCAATTAATCTAAGGGGTGATTTAATCAATCTGAGAAGCGATTCAATTAATCTAAAGAGTGATTTAATCAATCTGAGGAACAATTTTATCAATCTGAGGAGTGATTCAACCAATCTAAAGAGTGATTCAATTAATCTAAAGAGTGATTTAATCAATCTGAGGAACAATTTTATCAATCTGAGGAGTGATTCAACCAATCTGAGGAACGATTCAATTAATCTGAGGAACAATTCAACCAATCTGAGAAACGATTCAAAAATGCATTCGGGAAAGTCCCGAAATAAAATAGGAGAATAGACAAAAAAAACGCGAATCGGGCTCAGCTGGTTCGCGTTTTTTTGTCATTATTTTTTTATTTCTGAACAAGATACATGCTACAGACTCCAAAGGTAAACTTACGGTATTTGCTTAGTTTGAATCCATTTTCCGAAAGAATTTTGATAAGTCGGTCGCCATTAGGAAATGCATGCATAGAGGCCTGAAGGTAGTCGTATGCCTGAGTGTCGCTCGAAAGTAACCTGGAGGTCATACGCACAAAAACCTTTGTGTAAAGTTGATAGCCTTTAAATAATAATCCTTTTTCAGGTTCATTCATTTCAAGAATGAGTAAATGTCCACCGGGACGTAATACACGGTTAATTTGTTGGAGGCTTTCGTTCAATTTTTCGAAGTTACGAATGCCAAATGCAATGGTTGCCGCATCAAAACTGGCATCGGCAAAAGTCAATGCAGAAACATCCTGTACCTGTAAATCAATTTTGTCGCTTAAGTTGGCTTTTGAAACTTTTACACGGCCCATATCAAGCATTAAATCGGAAATATCTACACCTGTTACATGATCAGGGTTCAGGTATTCGTATGATTTGATACACATATCGGCTGTGCCGGCGGCAATGTCCAGTATTTGTTTTGGGTTGAATGGTTTCAGCGTTAATAAGGATTGTTTACGCCAAACACGAGCCATTCCCCACGACATGATATCGTTGAATTGGTCGTATTTACCTGAAATTTTATTAAACATACGTGCCAGTTGAGCTGTTTTTTCTTCGTCCTGGTTGTATGGTTTTACTTTCGTGAAATCAATATCTGATTTATTTTTAGCCATTTAAACTGATTGTTTGTTTTGTCGCTTATAACAACGATTCCCGGTTATTTGTTGCGACAGGAATAGTGTTAAGCTCAACTGTAGGTGTGAAATTTACTTATAATGCTTTCTGTCCGGTTTTCTCGAAGTACTTTTTAAGCACAAGTAGCGAGATTAAATCTTCCTGCTTTTTGTTTCTAAATTGTTTGACGTATTCGTGAGCATTATCAATGATTTTCTGTGCTTCATCGGTATGGTTGATATAGTAATTTAACCGTTCTTCGAGATCAGAATAGTCGTCTTTAATAAGCACGTAATGATAATTTGGAATAAGAGTTCCCTCCATAAACCAGGTTTCATATATTGGTAATGGCATTACTGCTAGAGAATTAGACGACATTACCCATTTCAGATTGCTGGCAACATCATTCCCTTCAAGGCACATAATAAATTTGAAATTCAAATGTTCTCCCAACGTCATTCTCTGAGCAGGAAACTGAAGATTATCACCTCTGTCGACCTGACCAATGTCGCACATTGGATGATTATAATACATTTCGAGAAACTTAAGACGATGAGGTTTTTGTGCCGCTTTACCACGGCTGATAATCATGTTTCTTTTTGATACAAATGATTTTTTATCTTTTACAAAAAGAAAATGACGTAGTTTCTCAAGCTTTAGGACTACGGAGTTGGCATTATCGCCATGAATGGGGCGGCTTTTCACAATTCCCGGTTCTTCGGGCACATGAATTACATCGCCAAAAACAAACAATGCCCTTAAATTCTGATTAAAATATCTGATATATTCAAAACTATCGAAGAAATAGACCTTAAATTTCTTTCCGAGTTGCAAGTCCGATAACGATTGAACTTTATCCGACAATGCGATTGTTTCGTGTAAGCGATTGTAATAATCTACCCTTTTCTGAACATAAGTAGCATCAAAATTCGTACTGCTTGCCAGCTTCTTTTTAAGCCGGTTTTGAAAAATAGAGTTTGGAAAATAT
>Ga0302215_10002059_pt1 | contig 13994 bp, 9 predicted proteins | sample II_Fen_N3_1_FD_194580 | JGI IMG/M metagenome (GOLD analysis project Ga0302215, IMG submission 194580) | Peat permafrost microbial communities from Stordalen Mire near Abisko, Sweden - II_Fen_N3_1 | ecosystem: Environmental > Terrestrial > Soil > Wetlands > Permafrost | place: Sweden: Abisko...
GTCTTTGGGAATTGCACCTTCCGGTACATGCATATGCACATCCCACTTTTCGAAGACTTCCGGTTTAAGTCCAAGCTGACCACAATGTGATTTTAAATATTCCAAAGCGATAGCAGCCGATTCCTTCATCACTTCGCCAAGGTTTCCGGTAATCGTAAATTTACTCTTCCCCTGACTCAGGCTGGTCTCAACATATAGTATCTCACCACCTGCAGATGTCCAGGCAAGACCTGTCACCACACCGGCGTATTCGTTTCCTTCGTAACTTTCCTTACTGTATTTTGGTGAACCCAGATACTCACGTATTTCGGCAGTTCCGATTTTCTTGCTAAACTCCTCTTCGAAAGCTATTTTACGGGCAACTCTCCTGATCACTTTGGCAAGTTGCTTATCCATTTCCCTGACACCCGATTCCCTTGTGTAATCTTCGATAAGTCTGATGAGTGCTTCTTTGGAAAATTTCACATCATCCTTTTTCATTCCATGGCTTTCAAGCTGGCGAGTGATCAGATGCCGCTTCGCAATTTCAATTTTCTCTTCGAGCAAATAGCCGCTCACGTCAATCAGTTCCAGCCGGTCGCGCAAGGCAGGATGAATGGTGCTCAAACTGTTGGCGGTAGCTATAAACATTACACGCGACAGATCATAATCGAGATCTATATAATTATCATGAAATTCAGCATTTTGTTCAGGATCAAGGACCTCCAGAAGCGCCGAAGCCGGATCGCCATGAAAATCGCTAGATACCTTATCGAGTTCATCCAAAATAAATACAGGATTTGAAGTTCCTGCTTTTTTTAAGTTCTGAATAATCCTGCCTGGCATCGCCCCGATATAGGTTTTACGGTGTCCGCGAATTTCCGACTCATCATGAAGTCCGCCCAGGCTCATGCGGACGAATTTACGTCCCAGCGCCCTGGCCACCGATTTTCCCAGTGATGTTTTTCCGACTCCCGGAGGGCCGTAAAGACAGAGTATCGGAGACTTCATATCACCCTTTAATTTTAATACGGCAAGGTGTTCAAGTATCCGGTCTTTCACTTTTTCGAGTCCGTAATGATCCTCGTCAAGTATTTTTTCTGCGTTCTTAAGGTCGAAATTATCTTCGGAATAGACATTCCAGGGAAGATCGAGGAAGGTTTCAAGATAGCCGGCCTGAACAGAATATTCTCCCGCAGCAGGGTTCATCCGAATCAATTTCGAAAGTTCCTTTTCAAAGACAGCCTGCACGTTGGCACTCCATTTCTTATCAAGGCTCCGTTTTTTGAGATCGGCAATTTCCTGTTCCGAAGGATTGCCGCCAAGTTCGTCCTGGATTGTTTTAATTTGCTGATGAAGCAGGTACTCGCGTTGCTGTTGGTCCATATCCACCTTCACCTTTTTCTGAATGTCCTTTTTGAGATCGATCAGCTGGACTTCGCGAACCAGGTAAGTAAGCAACTTTGTACTACGGTCGCGCAGATCGTCGAGCTCGAGCAATTCCTGTTTTTCCAATGCGTTCAGCTCTGTATTGTTACAGATAAAATTTATAAGAAAGGTGGCATTTTCAATATTTTTAACTGCAAATTGCGCCTCCGGCGGAATATTGCCCGATGCCTTTACAATTTTAAGCGCCAAATCTTTAAGTGACTCTACCAGCGCAGTAAACTCACGCATTTTCGTTGTAGGCAAAATATCATCGAGCACCTGAACTGTCGCCCGAATGTAAGGACTGATTTCGGATATTTCTTTCAGCCGGAAACGTCGCTTTCCCTGAATGATAACGGATGTGGAACCATCTGGCATCTCCAGGATTTTAAGTATTTCGGCCATTGTTCCAACCTGGAAAAGATCATCTGTATCAGGGTCTTCAATCTGTCCGTCCTTTTGAGCAATAGTGCCGATCAATTTATTACCAGCATATGCTTCACGAATCAGCATAAGCGATTTTTGACGTCCGACAGTAATTGGCATTACAACTCCCGGAAAAAGAACCGTGTTGCGAAGCGGTAAGATTGGCAGGATATCAGGAACTTCAACAGCACTGAGATCGGCATCATCACCGTCAACCAGTATTGGGATAAAATCATCCTGATCATCTATCTCCCTGGAATATAAGAAATTATTTTTTGAGACTTTATTTTTTTTGTTTTCCATTTTGAATTTTATGTGATGACAATTTGTCCCCACCCTCCTTTTAACAGAGGTGACCGTTAATGGTTCAATTCGTGTGCCAATTCTGATGGCTGGCCAATAATAACAGAAAAAGGGCATTCTGTCAGTTGATAAAAACTGGATTAAACCGGATAGTTGGGACAACAAAAAACCCCGTACTGATAAAATACGGGGTTTTTCAAGCTCTTTAACAGCCTATTGCTTGCGTTTATCCATGTGTTTTGAATAACGGGTCAGGAACTTATCTACACGTCCTGCAGTATCGACAAGCTTCATTTTACCGGTATAAAATGGGTGAGAAGTATTTGAAATTTCCACCTTAATAAGCGGATACTCAACGCCATCAATTTCAATTTTTTCCTTTGATGCAGCTGATGACCTGGTAAGAAAAGTATGTTCGTTTGACATATCTTTAAATGCTACCAGCCGATAACTTTCCGGATGTATTCCCTTTTTCATGTGAACTATAATTTATTAATATCTTATTCTTAAACTCTTCCTTCGATATGGGTTGCAAAGATAAGCATACTTCAATAATTTGCAACAGATATTTTTAAAAGTATTTGAATATTTTTATTTGACTCAAAATCCAGCAGTTATTCGACCCTAATGCAAGAGTACAATGGCAACTGGCACTTCGATATTGGCAACTGGTGTCGTTCTCAAGGATTTTAACATCCCTTAAACCTCATTTGTCAAATAATAAATTGCTTGAATGTCGTATTTACCCTTCTCCCTTCTTCTCCCTGAGCTCTTTCATCAGCATTGGAGCCCGTTCGAAAGGAACAGTGCGGTCGAAAAGATAGCGCATTGTGTAATGGGTCTTCGCATGGACGCCCCCAACACTCTGATATATTGCCATCATTTTAGGGTTAAAATCGCCTACCCACGAAAGTTCCACTTCGTTTATCCATAACTTCCGTTGCATCACTTTGTCCATATGCCAGAAAACAGCTGACTCAAGTCCTGTTCCCTGAAACTTAGGAACTACGCCCATAATCAGAATCCTGGCCCTGGTAATAGTCCTGATCTTTTTATACCAGATAAACTTCAGTATACTCCACCAATTCGATTTACCGTTCAGCTTCTTCAATATCTGATTCCAGTCGGGTATCATTCCAAAAAGCAGAACCGGTTCGTCATTGTAATAGGCGAACCAGATGAACTCTTCGTCTGCAATCAGTTTGGCAATCTTCATCATTCCCCGGATATCGTCAAGATCAACAGCCTGGTGATTATCGAACCTCGCCCAGGCTTGTTCGTAAATTTTAACAAAATCCTGGATGTATTTTTCGATATTATCGAATCTTACGTGCTCAAATCTGAAATTGGGTTTTTTCGCAACCCATTCTGCAATTTTCCAAAATCGCTCGGGGAAAGGTTCTTTATGGTTAAGATGGTAACTATATTGTTCAAAATAAACTTTGAACCCATAATTTTCAAATAAATGAAGGTAATACGGCTTATTGTAGGGCATCCCAAATCCCTGTTGCATAAATCCGTCAACAAGAAGTCCCCAGTTGATAAGGTTCTCACCGAAATTAACCGGACCATCCATTGCTTCCATTCCGCGTGTTGTAAGCCAGGCTTTGGCAGTATCAAACAGCAGGTTAGCTGCATTCTGATCATCGATGCATTCAAAATAGCCACATCCGCCTGTTGGCTGGCTAAAAGTATAGGCTCTGTTCCCATTAATAAATGCCCCAATCCTGCCAATTACTTTGCCATTATCATCTTTTAAGATCCAGCGGGTTCCGTCACCATGTTTATAAAACTCATTTTTTGTGGGATCAAATGCCGCATCTTCGAGCACTTCCAATGGGGGAACCCAATTTTGATCGTCTTTGTAGATATCGTGGCCAACCTGGTGAAAAGCTTTGATAGTACTATGCTCTTTTACTTCAATGACTTCCATAAACAATACATGGGGTTTATTTGCAATGCAAAAGTAGTGATTTAAAAACTGTGTTCAAAAGAAGGAGAAACAAGAAGGTTAAATTACATATTTTCAATCAGAAATTTTCTTTCCCCGCCTTTTTACGATCTCTGTTGCATCCTCGCAGTCGAGTTCACTTAGGATGTGTTCTGCATTTTGCTGTGCTGTTTTCGAATCAATTGTTTTCAGAATCTTCGCATAACTGATCGCAATTTCATTCAGATTTTGATTTCGCATTCCAATCTGAATATATATCCGTGAAAATACGATTGATAGTTGCGGATCTTTCGAAAGGGGTGGCATCAACTCAAAAAACGGGTCGAAATTCTCGTCCGGTGCTTCGCGATCAGTCAAAGCAAGTCGTCCGATCATTAATAATCCGACAATCTTTACCAGCAGTTTTTTACCGAGGCAGTATTCGAAAGCCTTTTTATAAGCAAAAGTGGTCATTGAAAATAAGTTCATGGCAGCTTGCTCAGCAATCTCTATTGACTGGAAATTCTTCACCCAGAAATCCATCTGGTTTTCGGTAACTTTACCCGGTTCTTCAAGGAGCATTGCAAGAATCATGGTTTCGCGCCATTGTTTGTTCCACAGCTTAAGCGCAAGGAGGTGATTATTCTCATAACCCGAAGCCATTTCACGAAGCAATGGAATCGAAACACCAAAGCTTGTCTTGTAATCAACGCCTCTTTTTTGCATTGAGTTGACTACCTCAATGTTTTGCAACGGCTTAATCTTTGATAAGATTTCCTGATACATCCGCTCCGCATCGGGATTGTCGAGTAAATAATCCATCGCTTTATTAAAAGTTAATACCAGAAAACAAAGTTAACAATACCGCTGTAACAGCCGGATGTTTTTTCAATTTTGATCTCAAATGGTACTTCATTAAATGTATCATTCAGAAATACAATTAATTATCTGCAAAGCCATTTTTTTGAAAATCAGTTGCTCGAATCAGAAAACATTTTCTATATTTGCAACCGCTAAATGGTGGATGTAGCTCAGTTGGTTAGAGCACTGGTTTGTGGTACCAGGGGTCGTGGGTTCGAACCCCATCTTCCACCCATTTAAAAGCCCAACATGTTGTAAAATACATTGTTGGGCTTTGTTATTCTTCTTAAGCAGATTCAAATTTTAGGATCCATATCTTTTACAAAAATCAATTTTTCGTTAAACTTATCAACAATCCTGTTGAAGTAACTTTTCAATTCAGAATAATCCAATATACCATAAACATCTTTTTTAAATTCATAGGAGCCATTTATTAAAACAGCATCTTTTTTCTTAATATCTGTTGCATATGTGATCTGAACCATGTTGTTGTTGACTTTTAGGTCTTCAGGTTTAATCATGAGCTTATATCCGGATGGAATTGCTATTTCTGATTGAAAACTATAGGATTTTCTGTAAATCAGATCTATTGGACAAGTTCTAAAAAGCTGTTTTAATGGATTTTCCGTTATTATAAAATTGCAAAATGGCGAAATAATGATTTTGTCTTCTACTGATTCTATTGGAATTTTACTGCTAAAATCAATTTCAAATGGGTTCGCAATCTGATTTAATTCGACTGGCTTAAGTGAATCACCGGGCAAGGAATTATTTCCCATTAGTCTAATCTTTAAATCTTTATATGAATTCGAAAATTTCCCCCTGAAATCTATTGCCTCATATCCTGTTGTTATTAACCGGCAAATCTGGTTTATGCTATCCCTGTTTGCATTAATCTTAAGATCAAATTTATATGAAATACCAGAAGTCGAAGCACTTTTAATATTTATCCATTCAATTTTGTTTTTTTGTATAATAAGTCCTTTGTCATTTATACATCGGGAAGGAATTTCACTAAAGTTACTTATTGGTTCAGTTGCATCTAGCAGAATTGATAAACTGTCAATTTTTGCCAATACCATTACATAATTAAAAAAGAAATGGAAAGGATAGTCCGTTTTAATTTTTCCATGATTCCTTGTGCTTAAAATGACAGGATAGGCTTCGATACCAGCTGAATTCAGCATCCCTGTCAGAAAAAGATTGATATCCGCACAATTTCCAGTTTTACTTGTTAAAAAATCTTTGACACTCTTTGATGCATATTTATCGCTATAACCATTCCAATTGTAATTTGATTTCACAAAACGTTCAATACTTTTTGCCTTTTCAAATGCTGGTTTTGATGCCGTCTGCATCGTATCAGCAATCTCCTTCGATCTTTTTTTGCTATTATAGACGTATTTGCCAAATGAATCATTGTCTAACATATCCTGACTTAATTTTGGCCATGTGGTCATAACAGGTATTGCTGAGCCATCTGGATGATGTATTACAGCCAACTGGAAATCGAGTTTTATAATGTAATCATCGGCAGAAGAAATAAAAGATTCATCTTTAAATGCAGGTAAATCTCTCATCACATAACAATACGCTACATCCTTGTACGAAATTGCACCAAAAGGACTGGAAGAGCTGCTTGTTTCGTAGCTCCTAAAACCATCAACTTTGCCGACACCCTGCAGGATATTGATATATTCGTAAAATGGAATCATTAAAGCCGTGTATTCACTATAGATAACTGGAATTTTATTTTGAAATTTCCAATTACGGAAGTTAAATAAGTATGGACTATTGATTTGATATGAAATTTCAATAACAGAACCCTCTTTAACATCGGGCATTGCAAACTTTCTGTCATACCAATGCTCATTATATTTCTCACTATATGCATTTTGGGGATCCAATGCTGTTATCCGTACCTGTCCATTTTCATAATTGTAAGTGTTACCCTTAAGGTCTATTATTTTTTCGTATTTATTGCCTTCCTGGTAGTAGGGAATTGAAATTTGCGCCCATTTCAATCCGGCTTTATTGAATATTTTTATTTTCATTATTCGTTCGAAGACAACATGAAATCCATCAATATCCTGTGTGAAAAATGATTTACCAATGTCATATATTACAACTGCCTCAGCAGATGGATCTTTAGCATATTTTTGAAGTTGAAATTCCTCGCTGCTAAATTTTCCAAATTCATGAACATAATTTTGCCCCGTTGTGATTTGAAAAATACTGACTAAACAACAAATAAAAATAAACGCTCTTTTCATTGTTTCCGATTTTGAGTGTGGTTAATTTTTAGGTTTAAATATGATTTTCTTCCTGTCACTATCCTTTACGGATTGTATAAAAGAATATAAATCAGCATACTGCTCGATAGAATAGGATCCAGAAAACATTACAAATCTTTTGGTTACAACAATTTTGTCCTTGTCAACATTAAAAATCATTTCATATGTGCCAAACCTGGTCTTTATTGAAACTGGTTCAATACTGGTTTTCAATTCATTGACAACAGGGAAATTATATGTTAGCGTATATGAATTGCAAATTGGGAAAGGAAGAACGACAGGCAGTGTTCTGTTTGCAGGAGATACAAAGGCAGGTAATCTGCATGGATAAATGCTTAAATAATATTCATTTCCTAAAGGTTTGAGAAACTTATTAAGGTTTAGTATTGTATTCAATTCAATACATGCTGTATCACGATTAAATTTTTTCAAGTTCCAGCTGACAACCTCATAATTGTCAAATGGCATGTAATTGCGAATAATCCGGTCTTTATCCGTATCATTATATTCAGCATTGAGCTGGTTAAACGATTCAAATTCGCCACCTTTAAACAATACATTTAATTTCACCTCAGCACTTCCACTTAATTTAAGATCAAACTCCAGTTTATAGGAGACATGATTATCTTCTGTTTTTAAAGCTGGAATTCGTACCAGCTTGCTGTGTCCATTACTGGATAGCAATGCATCACGGTTTTGAGTAAAAGTCCCCATGTACCCAAACGGATTGGTGTTCACAGTATTCTCCAGCCAGACTGTATCGTTCTTCAATGGGACCGCAAGTACTACATGATTAAACTGTGGACCTGCATTGGATTTAATTAGGTTCTGAGGTTGTTCGGAAGCATAAACGGTTGTATAAAAAGATTCAATTCCGACAAAGCTTAACAATGCCTTCATATAGTTCGTTAATGCTTTGCAATCACCATACTTATTTTGAGCAACATACGAAGCAGGATAAGGTTTGAGGCCTCCAATACCAAAAGTTACATTGATATACCGCGTATGGTCAAGCATATAATGATACAAGGTCTTTATCAGTTCTTTCTTATCCGTAATGCCTTTGATGAGAATAGATATTGAATTTTTCTCATTCTGCGGCAAAATATCCAGGTCCTGTATTAACCTGTATTGCCAATTCCCATATGATTCCCAATCCTTTGCAGAACCCTCTACTCCATATTTGAAAAGTAATGGGGTCACGATGACACAAGGTTTGAAATCCTCGGGTTGCGAAAATATTTCAGGTTTTAAGGGATTGTCATAGCTTGATTTCCATTGCAGTATCAAATTTGTTTCAGTTGAATCTGCCTTAAAATCAGAAACTTTGCTTGCATACTTATTAATCAAAAGGCCTTTGGGAAGGATAATTTTAAGTTCAGCATTTTTTGTTGGAATCTGATTATAGACAATTGGAGACCACGCTGCTATGTGTATGAAATTTCTATAGGTAGTTTTGTAAGTATATCTGATATGATAAGGATATACATTGTGTTTAAGCTGAAAACACCTGATAAAATTATCTTCATAAAGTGAATTGTCTGAAATGGCACTTCTATCAATGAAATCACTTTTTTTCAATACCCTTACGATTGTACCATCCATGTTTTCAATCCATGCATCAATATCCGAAATTTTCTCTGTTTTTGAAAACGGGATGGATATTTCAGTGTATTTTTCGCCAACCCGGTTATTAATTTGGATCGTTAAAGAGTCAGTTTGTGTGAGTTTATCTTTCTCTGCTTCACACAAAGTCGTATATCTAACAACTTCAGCATCGAATTTCTGAGCGGTAGCTTTCTTGATTTGAGTAAACAATAATAACAGGCAGAAAAAAACCAACCTTGATATCATAAATTGCAAATTTATTAAGAGAAATAATTTTTAAAGTTTATCCCCAAATAGTTTTTGAAATTGAAAATATAAGTTGAAATCCAGGTTCTAAAGCGAAAGAAAAACCCTGAAAATGTTTAGTAGTTACAATTAGTCAGTAAAATGAAACTTCTGTTTTGAATACAGAAAGCAACAGAATTTCATAACAGTTGACAAATATAAAGTTTTATAATATTCAATATTATAAATTTTACATATTTTTCCCTGTTTTACAACATATTTTGGAATGAAATTTTGTGAATCGTCGCGAATGCATAACCGGTCAGCTATCAAATCAGATATTTAAATATTTGCCGTCATATCATATTGATTGAAAAAATCATTGCATCCCGATCAATTTTGAAAGCGCATTATAATCGTCATTATATCTATGATCTCCGGGTAATTCATGAATTGTAAGGTTTTTGCTTTTCCTAAGGCTGTTCTTTAACATCAGTTCTTCATCCTTTCCAAAGATGCAAACAACAGGCAAATCAGTTTTCTCTATCTCTGGTTTCACCTTGAAATTCCGGTTGACATTCTCGCTTTCTCCGATCATGTCACTCAATCTGATCACAAAGTCAGAACTCGCTGATGGTGAAATTAAAGCGATACTGACTATTTTTTTATGCAATTCAGCAGAAACACGCGCAGGAAGGAAGATCCCTACGTCGGCGCCAAATGAGTATCCCACAATGATTACACCTGATTTATTCCATTCCTTCATATAATATTTGGACAGCTGATCAATATCCCTGGCAAACGCATCCGGGGTTTTTCCATTCCAGAAATATTTCCTGCTATTGAGTGTTACGACTCCATAACCCTGTTTTTCAAAGGCTTGTACCAATTTCTGATTAAATTCATTCCACCCCCCGTCACCGGAAATATAAATAATAAAAACCGACTTACTACCTTCTGAAACAGTCAATTGCAAAGGCAAATCTTTTACCGGACTGCCCACCTGTGCCTGCAAACAAACACTGTTACCTAACAACCATATTAAACAAACTATAATGCACCGTAATACCATTTTCAGAAAGATTTACATTTCCCTGCAATATTAAGAATAATCTTTGCGGAATTAGCTACAACAAAATTTGCAAAGCATTTCTGAAAGTCGTGTTTTATATCACATGGCTGTTTTTAATCAGGTCCAACGCCTCTATTGCCGAATAGACCGGGCGGTTGCAGGTTTTATTCTGACAAACAAAAATCCCTGTTTCATCGTCAGTTAAACGGTTGTAAAGCAGTGGCAAATTCTCAGTCATTCCTCCGGCAAATACAGCGGTCGGCAAATACCTTTTCTGAATTTCGAGGCTAACCGGAACGGCATTTCTACCTAATATTGCCACTTCGCAAGCCGGATAAACCATTTTACCCAGAAGCATTGCCCAATTGGCATAATAGGTTCCCTGCTGAACGGTTTCATTTCTTATCCTGAAAAGCATCTCCGCTGCCATTTTTGAATAATCGGTCTTTTCAAGTAAAACCCCCAATTTATAAAGAACATGTGCAAAGACGGAATTTGAAGCAGGAATCACGTTGTCTGAAATCTCGTGTTTACGGGCTATCAGGCTTTCAGCCTTGTCTGATGTATAGAAAAACAGGCGGTTTCCAGCATCACCGAAATGATTCCAAACGAACGCAGTTAAAAGCTGGCTCTGCAGCAACCAATGCAGATCAAATGTCACTTCGTACAAGCCAATAAATGCATCCGCCAATAGTGCATAATCATCCAAAAAGGCTTCTGCACTAACCTTTCCATCCTTATAAACACGGTAAAGCAGCCCACTTTCTTTGATCACATTGGTTTCCAGAAAACGGGCAGTGCTAATGGCTCCTTTCAAATATTGTTCATTACCTAGGGCTTTATAGGCATTTACATAACCGGATATCATCAGAGCATTCCACGAAGTAAGGATTTTGTCATCAGTTGACGGACGAATCCGCTTGTTTCGTCGTTCAAGCAACGATCGATTCGCTGTTTTTAAAACAGCGTCTAACGCATCGTATGACATACCGTTTTCAAGTGCAAATGAAACTTTGTCATACTTACAATGCAATATGTTTCTTCCCTTTTCCCAATTTCCATTAGCGGATACCTGGTAAAAGCGAAGAAGGATTTCGGTATGCTTTGGATTCAAAACCGATTCCATCTCCTTCTTTGACCAGACGTAGAATTTTCCCTCCTCGTGTTCGCTATCAGCATCGACCGAAGCAAAGAAGCCTCCTTCAGTGTGTCGTAATTCCCTTTCCAAAAAGGAAATTGTATTTTCAATTATCTCTGCGTATAATGGTTTGTTTGTCAATTGATAGGCATGAGAATAAAGCGTGATCAGCTGGGCATTGTCGTAAAGCATTTTCTCAAAATGGGGTACTTTCCAGAATTGATCAGTTGAATACCGGGAGAAACCTCCCCCAATCTGATCACAAATACCACCTTTAGCAATCGCATCGAGTGTAATCGTTACAGCATCGAGTGCTTTTTGATCTTCGGTCAGGTAATGGTACTGCAGGAAAAACTCCAAACCCACTGGCATCATAAACTTCGGTGCACCAGCATATCCACCAAGTTCAAAATCGATCGTGTGAATCTGGTTTTCAAATGCAGCGTGATATTCTTCTGGCGTAAATGGTTTTATATCCGCTATCCCGGGAAATGGATTTGCACGAATCCCTTCAGTTAGCGATGTTGCTGCCTGTAAAACCCGGGGGTATTCATTTTGAAACAAATGACTTAACTGATTAAGTGCATCCATCCATTGATCGGGAGGAAAGTAGGTAGCTGCATAAAAGGGTTTTCCGTCGGGCAGTGCAAAGGAATTAAGCGGCCAGCCTCCACGCCCTGAAAGCAATTGAGCTGCCTCCATATATATTCTGTCGATGTCTGGACGTTCTTCCCTGTCTACCTTAATACAAACAAAATGGGCATTCATAAATGAGGCAATCGCCTCATCTGAAAACGATTCATGTGCCATGACATGGCACCAGTGACATGCCGCATAACCAACACTGATGATCAGCGGTTTATTTTCAAGCCGGGCTTTCGATAAAGCCTCTTCGCCCCATTCGTACCAATCAACAGGATTGTCAGCGTGTTGACGCAAATAGGGACTGCTTGCCTGTGATAGTCTGTTTTGTTTATTCATTCTGTATGAACAAATCAGATCAGTAATGGTTTGCAGCCATATTCCGGAGAATTATAATTTGAGCATTATTCTTCCTGTAGACCAATAAAAATGGACAGGCTATTCGACTACCTCAATTTTAAATACCTTTTGAATAATATCTATAAATTCTTTATTCCAGGGCTGGGTTTCATAAAAGACGATTTCAACCATCCCCTTTTTAAGCGCCCTGATTTCAAAAAAAGCGCCAATCGCATCACCAGGGCGAGGGGGATTCGATTGACTGATCACTGGCTCAACTCTTTTCACCTCGACGATAGAATCAATATTCATCCTATATAATAACTGCAGGCCCAATGAACCCCGGCTAACAAGCTCAACGCTAAAAACTTCAGAAGGCCTTAGCGTTTTAGTTTCAACATTTTGGTTATCCATTTCAGATTTAATTTTCTTTTGACCATAATTGGTAAAGCAAGTATATTCAGGCTCCTCTAAAAAGGAGGCAGCTATAAAAATAGCAAAAACTGCCGAAATAACCGAATTTCGTAGAATCATCTTCAAACATTAATTTGGATGGTATTTACAAAAAGCAAATACCATCCAAAAGTAAAACCAGGGACTAATTTATTGATACCATTTATGATACATCGAAGAATCTGTTCCTTCGACAAAACAATCAATACGGCCCAATTGCCAGCTTGAAACTCCGACTCCTGAGGAAAGAATTCCTCCCAGGTTCTCGTCACCACTCCATTGGGTACCATCCCACCACTTATGCATCATATTATAGTGATCGCCAGGGAAGAATATATCGATTCGGTTGGGTCCCCACGAAACGGCTCCGGGATTGTCGTATAAATTAGATCCCAAATCCTCCCAGTTACTCCAGCCATTCTGGAACCATTTATGGAACAAATGGTTATTCGTGCCACGGGCAAAGCAGTCTAATCTGCCGGAAGACCATGACGAGACAGCCGGAGCCGTGGTAATGATCCCTCCCAGATCTTCCCATCCATGCCAGGCACCATCCCACCATAAATGCCACATCGAAGAATTCATTCCGCGGGCAAAAATATCAATGCGGTTTGGTCCCCAACTGACACATGCCGGCTCGGTTGATAAAAGTCCACCAAGGTCTTCCCATCCACTCCATCCACCCTGATACCATTTATGAAACAAATGGTGATTCATACCGATAGCAAAAATATCTAGCCGACCGTTACCCCAGGAGCAAATTGCAGGAGCGTCCTGAATCTGACCACCTAATGACTCCCATCCGTTCCAATTAACCCCATCCCACCATTTGTGGTAAACAGCAGAGTCAGTTCCACGGGCAACTACGTCAATCCGGTTGGCAGACCAACTTGCAGCATTAGGTTTCGAAGTAATTACACCCCCTAAATTTTCATAACCATACCATCCGTGCGGAGGTGCCGGCAATACAACACCGGTGGCGCCCACCTTATCGTAAACATCTATATTGCATTCTCCATAAGCAATGTTAATGAATCCAGACATTCCCCAGCCGGTACCCCATGAATTCTTGCAAATCCAGTACTGACCTGCTTCTGAATAACCGATCACTTCAATACAATGGTACCCCAGTAAAACACCTGTAAGATGGTGGTAAACTCCGGTACCATAACTTTGAAAATCCTCATATACAGCTAATGAACATGAAACCGGACCTGTGGTTGTTAAATAATTTTTAACAGCCGTCTGATCGCTACCCATGTTAATAACATTCGTTATTTTAACTACACTTGAATT
>Ga0302215_10002060_pt1 | contig 13993 bp, 11 predicted proteins | sample II_Fen_N3_1_FD_194580 | JGI IMG/M metagenome (GOLD analysis project Ga0302215, IMG submission 194580) | Peat permafrost microbial communities from Stordalen Mire near Abisko, Sweden - II_Fen_N3_1 | ecosystem: Environmental > Terrestrial > Soil > Wetlands > Permafrost | place: Sweden: Abisko...
ATTTATAAGGACTTTGCCCAGATATAATTAATTGATTAACGGCATTAGAAATATTTTTAGCTTCTTCTGGGTTGGTATGGTAAATTTCGATATCAATTACGCCAGTTGAGCCACTACTTCGAGCAAAAACTGTTTCACCCCATTTTTTTACGTTTTGTTTGTAAGTGCCATTAAAGTAATTACGATCAAAAACAGCATTTGAAGATTCCAATGAATCTAGGAAAGATCCAGAATAGATAATTTCGGAAATAAGTCCACCTACATATTCATTAGATCGAGCTACGGTGTAAGCATCGGAAGTGTTTGGCTGTAAGATTAATAAACGTGACTTAGAACTATATTTAAGTGGTTGAATCAAAGTGATAATTAAACCAATAATTACAAAAATCAAGGTGATACTAATCACGGTAGTTCGACGTTTCTTTAATAATTTCATGAAATCTTTTGTATCCATATTTACATTGTTGATTAATAATTTTAAAACATATAAACCAATTTGTCAATACATTTTTGTGTCTTTATCTATTATAATATATAAATTAAATATTGTCAAGGCACTCAATTGCTTAAAAAAATAAAATCGCTAGTAATAGCGATTTTATTTGATTTAAGTAAGTTGTTGGTAGATGTTTTGGAGCTTAATTAGATGTTCATTTAGCTCTAGAGGAATAATTTTTTCTTTAATCGATAAACTAATACTTTCTCTGTCTTTAGGCGTTAAACTGTTTAGATCGTTAATTTTTTTGGCTAGAACTGAAATATTTCCTGGTGGAAATAAGAAACCGGTTTTATTATCTTCGATAAGTTCAGGGGTGCCACCACTATTACTAGCGATAATTAATTTATCATAGGCTAATGACTCAAGTAACACTAAAGACATGTTTTCGGCCCAGATAGATGGTAAAATTATGGCCTTAGCTTCTCTTTTTAATTTTTCTAAAGCATCACCTAATAATTGGCCATGAAAAGTTACACGATTTTCTAATTGTAGTTCTTTAGTTAGTAATTTTAATTTAGCCTCATCAGGGCCTTGGCCGGCAATATCTAAATATTCATTAGTTAACTTTAAAGCTTCAATTAAAATATTAACGCCTTTTTCTACTGATAGTCTACCCATGTATAATAAACGAGTGCCATCTGTCTTGGGTGAATAGCTAGGAGCGGGATTGATTAAAACCGTAATTTTATTTTCAGCCCAGCCAGCTTTAATCATGATTTGTTTTAGGTAGTTACTGGGAGCAATAAATAAATCAACATTATCGCGATAAGAGTGCCACAATTTATTATGTAAAAAACTTTCTAAAGACGCCAGACCGCTTCTGGTGTAAGAGTAATAACAGTTATGAGTTAAACAGTTAAGATAATTACCTGATAGACAACGTTCACAATGTTTTCCGTGAGTAAATAATAAATAATTAGGACAGACTAATTTATAGTCGTGCAAAGTCATAACTACTGGTATCTGTCTTTTTTTGGCCTCAATTAGGATTGATGGCGAAAGTTGATGATAAATATTATGAGCGTGGATTAAATCTGGTTTAGTTTCATCTAGTAACTTAGCAAATTTAAGAGCAGCCTCTTGATTCCAAATTAAACGAGACACAATTTTAAAACGATTGCCTGATTTATGATAATCAATATTTTCTGAAAAGTAATCACTCCAAACAGAACTTAAGTTTCGACTATCAGCCATACCAAATGGAACAACTGTGTTATCTAATTTTTCGAGTTCACTAATTAGAGTTAAGCAATATTTATCTGCTCCACCTTTAGGATATAAAAATTTATTGACTTGAAGTATCTTCATCTTTGACTTTAATGTTATTTTTACCTACTATTCATATATAAAGCATATCATTTTTTATGGAAGAAAGGAACAAAACTAAAGCGATTAATTTAGGGCGACAAAAATTTATTTTTGGGGCTTTAGGTTTGTATTCCCTATTTGCTGTTATAACGACTTTTATTTGGTCAGGTGACACCATTAATCTATTACTGTTACTTAGCTCGGTGGCTATTTTCTTATATTCTTTTTTTGTACCAACATCTGGATTTTTTGCTTTATTAATTTTACGAACGACTTTTGATTCTTTTGGGAGTGAGCAGGAACTTTTTCATTTATTTTCAGTTTCGGTGAGTTTAACTTTTTTATTAGGAGCCATGCTGATTATTTTAGCTATTTGGGAACTAATTAAACAAAAAGTCACTTGGTCTAAGTTATCAATTTTTTGGCCTTGGTTATTATTTTTAGGATTAACGGCTTTTCTATCAATCTTTTCCTTTGATAAACAAGCAAGTTTAGTTAATTTCTTTCGTTTACTTAGTTTTTTGTCAGCTTTTATTTTTGGTTATTTTATTTTTGATACCCCAAAAAAGTTAACTCATTTAGCTCAAGTAATAATTTTTTCAGCCGTTATTCCAGCTGGAGTGGCTTGGTGGCAGTTAATTACTCGGGGTGGATTTTTTGATGGGGAGCGTTGGCGGCTACTCGGCACCTTTACTCACCCTAATATGTTTGCTTTATATTTGGTCTTAGTTATTTGTTTAACTTTATTTGTTGCCTTAAATCTTCGAAAGAATGCGGTTGAAAAAGCCCCCTATATACTACTGGCCATATTTTTTACTGTTCCTCTGCTCTTTACTTATACTCGGGTTGCTTGGCTGTCATTAGCCTTCATTTTATTTGCGGTGGGTGTCTATCGATTTCGAAAATTATTATTTATTTCTATTGTTACCGTGTTTTTATTATATTTATTTGCGCCTTTTTTTCAGGATCGTATCGCTACTTTATCTAGTATCACAGTTGATAATTCTTCGTCTTGGCGTTTAGATTTGTGGCGGGATATTATTTCTTTTATTAAACTTAATCCTTGGTTCGGTTATGGACCAGGTACCGCTTCGGTCTTCTTAGAAAATAATGTTCAACGGTTATTAGTGGAAACTGAACCTCATAATGATTATTTAAGAATTTGGTTGGAATCGGGTATCTTTACTTTATTATCCTATCTCTGGATCTTTGTTGATTATTTAAAAAGAATGTGGCAAGGGTTTAGACGTGAAACTAGGCCTCGTCTTAAAATGTTAATTTTTTTCTTAATCTTTTTTACCATTAGTATTGGAGGCGCCAGTATGACTGATAACATTATCAAAGACGCCGTGATGCAATGGGAATTCTGGGCCCTGTCAGGCGGATTATTTATGGTCATAAATATCCCAGCTCATAAAAAAAAGTCACTTTAAATTATATAAAGTGACTTTGTTTTTTATTTTTCTACCCAAGCTTTATTGTCGTTTGGGTTTACGTGGAGCGTTCCATTTTGAAACTTTCGAGCGAAGCCGAGACTGTCTAAGAAAAACTTCCCTAAAGGCTTACCTAAGTGAAGATTATATTTTTTATCATAGGGTGTATTTTGCCCTTGTGAAAAAAAGACATCATCAATTAGCATGCTTGAACCAAGGGTAAACATCCAATTATCGTTTCGGCTATTAAAGAAAGCTAGCTTCATCCCGGAGGCATTGGTCATGTTCTGGTACCAGCTACCGGTAAAAGCTTCAGGAAAATTTTCCATTTGTTTGCCGGTGCAATAATTTAGATAAAAACCGTGACCACCGTTACCGATAATCATAAAATCTTTACCCATAACTTTACGAACAGCTTTTAGAAAATAAGCATTTCCGAGTCGCCATTGCCTATCAAGTTCTTTAGGGTTATCGATTTTCCTATCAAAATTACTATCAACGCCGCCTTGCAAAAAACTTATCTCTTTTAAAAGGTCGTCATCTAATAGTCCGTTTAATTTAATTCCCTCTTGTTCATAAGAGTAAATTATATCTTGGATATATCGTTCAGTAAAAAATTCTATATAATTATAGCTTTTACCATTAATAATATATCGTGGACAATCGAGGCGACAATTCATCATAATTGTTCCCGGCCAAAAACTTAAAATTTTTCCAGTTGGGCTGTGTAAGAACCATTTTGGATATTTTTTTAAGGTCGACAACATCTGAACACTCCAAGGTTTGTCCGGAAACATTGGCACGTGCCATTGCATTTTTTCCGAGTAAACCATGATAAGTAATTCAGGATTAATCTCTCTCATATATCGTAGCGTGGCCGCTGAAGTATTAATTACTTCATGATCAACTACAATACAGTCATAGCCACTGTAAGCCTTAGCCTGCGCGTAACTAAGTGTTGGGAGATAATGCAGGACATAAGTCGTTTGGGCTTCAATTTGCCCAAAAAATAAGGTCACAATGACCAGAAGCAAAGCTTTTCTCATTATTATAGTTTTTTATTGTTAACGTTCATTTATTTAATACAAAATTATAACAGTTTATCAAAATACTGTCAATAATAAAAAATAGTTTGTTTTTAGCCATTTTTTATAATACTATTGACATAATTTAATAAAAAGTGTATTATGTAAAGTAAGCTAAAAAATAAAAAAATTTATAAAACATATGAAAAAGAAGATTATTGGGTTATTAATTGTGTGTGTGGTAGCAATCTTTAGTATTATTTCTATCGGCCGCACTAATTATAAAGCTTATTATTCGGGCGATGCTGTTAGTTATCAAGGCAGTTTAATTATTGCTTCAACTGATAGTGGTAGTTTGGAAGTTTTTAGATTAGACGATTCTCGTTTAGAGAGAGTTATGAAATTTAAAGCGCCTAATTCCCCACTTGATAAAACTTATGATTTTTCATCAGTTAAATTAAACATGGAAAATGGTAGCTTATTTGCTTATGCTACTTCCGGTTATACTTTGTATAAGTATGATCTAAGTAATTTATCTAACCCAGTCTTAGCTGTTAAACAAAAAAACACTTACTATGAGTGGTATCAAAAGGTTGATAAATTTGGTCCATACATGGCCACGGTCAGCTCTAAGGGGGTTAATCTTTGGCGAATCGATTCTAATAATTTAGATATAATTGATTCTTTTAAAATTGAAAATGATTTAGCTGGGGCTGTTAGATTTGATGCTTCCGGTCGTTATATTACAACTATTAATAAAGATGATATCGCTAGAATATATGATACTGTATCGAGAAGTACTATTTCTTCTTTTCCGGTAAATTATCATGATGATACAACGGAGAGAAAATCTTATTTTGATCCAATGGCTAAAGAGCTTTATGTTTTTGACGATTATTATTTAAAACGTTTTGATTCAAATGGTAACTTGTTAGTTAGTTTTCCAAATAGTTCCGCTAACGGTTACAGCGTTGAACCAGCTGGAAATTATGAATATGTTTACGCCGTTAATGGTGATAGCGTTATGAAGTTATCTAAAGAAAATTTACGAAGTGGTTTAAAAACTTCAGCTAGTCATCTAACTTCTAATGGTTTTGCTTCTGGTATTAAATATGTTGACGTAAATGGTCAAGATAATTTAATTGTATTTAATGGTGGTGGTATTGCTGTGCTAAATTCCTCTCTTAATAAAATTGCTTCTATTCAAGCTTCCGAGATAGCTGATCAACCAGAAGTTAAGGAAGTCTTAGCTTTAGGCTTTGATCACTATGTGGCGACTCCAGGAGCAACGGTTGTCTTATCAGGTGATGGTTATTTGCCTAACGAAGACTTATCGATTAATTTTGGTGGTTTAATTACAAAAGCTAAAGCGGATAATAATGGTCGCTTCAAACAATCTTTAGTAGTACCTCAAGTTGAAAATAGAGGAATTGATGCTAAAGTTGATGGCTTAACTTCAGGTTTAACTTATAGTACTAGTTTCCAGGTTGTTAAATAAATAGTTTACTGATAAATAAAAAAATCCCCTAGCTAATTGGCTAGGGGATTTTTTGTTAGTTGAACAGTTTATCTCGGTCTAATGATCCAGACCAGTTAGTTGTTTTTAAGTCATTAGTAAATTTAAATTCATTCAAGCGACTACCGGATTGTTTTTGAAAGTATAAATTGTAATTACTAGGACTGATGTTTGTTGGTAAAGTATAAGATATAGATACACTCTTCTCCTTGCTTGGTTCAATGGTCCAGAAGAAGCCAAAAACGGTCTTTCCTAGAGCGGTGTCATCCGTCACTGAGAAATCATCCAGTCCGCTGTTATTTATTAATTTACTGCCTAGTGGGGCATAAATTCTAGTGTAACTTCGATATCTCGTAGTGCGCCAATCAAAACCACCTTCATGTTTGTAAGTCAGCTGAACGGTCGCTTTTAATTGAGCTCCAGCTTTTTGGATTTGATAACTGATATTTTTTTTCATCACCGAGTCACTTTTAAAAGCGGCTAAGTTAGCATCAACTACCATTAAATAGTCACTGGCTGATTGTTTAATTTCACCAGTTAAATTTAAGCCTTGAGCAATTTGTTCTTGTTCGTTGTTGTCAAAGTAAATTTGCAAGTTTCTCTTGGCAATATTTTCTTGAAGAATATTTAAAACTTCGGGTAAACGTTTAGTTGGCAGTGACATTAAACGTTTTTTAAGTTCCGAGACTACGGCGTTAATTACTTCTTTACGATTCCAGGAAGTAATATTTTTATCAACGTAAGCGACTTCGACAGTGTATTGAAGTAGTGGTTGGAAATTACTGCTATCATAAGTGGTGTTATCGACGGTAATCGGTCCAACCAAACTTAATAAATCAGAAATTAAACCAGGGTTAATGGCGATAATAGCCGTTGGTTTTATAACTGGTTTACCAGCGCAGGCACTTTCGGCCATAAACATTGATTCAACTTGTTTAGCAGAACTAGGAAAATCTGGTGAAAAGTTAGCGTCACGTAACCACCAATAATCAACCCCCATATATTTTTTAATAGGATCAGGTGGCGTTAAAGTTAATTTACCAATACATGGCATGTCTAAATGATAAACATCTTCAGTGACAATATTTCCAGGTTCACCATCTTTGATTGTCATGATTCCATAAGTCCCAATAAACCCACCAGTTGGGCGAAGCTCATCATTATTTTGTAGGAGGACTAAAAAATTACTTTCTTGAGGGTAACCCGCTAAAGATGGTAATAGTTGAGTGAGTGGCACAACTTCATTTAATAAATTAGTGGCGGTTGCTAACTGTTCTTTGATATTATTTAGCTGAGAACTGACTGGTAATAAAATACCGATGCGATGAATCTTATTAAGGTTATTTAAAGATAATTCTAGATTAGCTTTTAAACCATTAAGTTCAGGAGCGGACTGATAAATAGTTAAAAGAATTTGTTGTCTATCAGAATCTGATAAATCCGAAAAAGTATTTGTAAAACGACCATCGGTTATGGTTTCTAGTTTTGCTAAAATAGAGGTTGATCTAAGGACAGTTTTACTTAGAACTTCAGCTGTTTGAGTTAAATATTCTAAATCAGAAACCGACGCTGTTACTGGAGCAAAATAAGCGGTCACTTTATTAGTTTTGATATCCGATAAAGAATTTAACGCTAGACTAAACTGAGCTTCAGCTAAAGTTGCCTGAGCTTCAGCGGTAGTATATTTCTGAGCTTTAACTGATGTAATCGCTTGCTCTAATTGATTCTTTCCGGCAGTCATCTGACTGTAATAATTTTTTGAAGCATTAATCTTGTTGCTCAGTGAGATGATAATTATTAGAACAAAAACAATAAGGGCTAGGAGCCCATATTTTAAAACTTTAAGAGTTTTTTTGATGGCTGGTTTCATAATTACTTAATGGTTAAGCTATCGCTAATTACAATTTTTTTACCTTCCATTAATTTATGTAAAAAAACATCAAATATTTCTTGTCGATATCTAAATTCTTTCTCATCCATGATAGTGTAGTTTATTTCTCGGTTTACTGATTCTTCTAATTCTTTAATTAGTTTTATCAGTTTTTCGCGGTTAACCTTACCGACAAGTAACATATCAGTTTTCGAGTCAGTGATACCAGTAAAAAATCCAGTTAAGATTAATAGTTTAGGTGTACAAATTTTTTGCACATTTTCAGCGAATTCCTTAGTCGAAAGTAATTGAGCTTTTATAAAAAGTGACTTTATCTCATTAAACAGAAGAAAGTCACGGCTGACAGCATAATATTTTTTTTCCTTACTTTTTAGTTCGCTAATTACTGGGATTATTAGTCCAAGTTGCTCTAAATTAAGTAATTCCCGTCTGACTGAGTTGACTTGTAAATCTAAATCTCGAGCCAATTGACGCAAATAATATTGACCATCAGGCTTGGTCAGAAAGATATTTAAAATTTTGACTCGGGCCTCCGAACCAAAGAGTTGATTGAGCATAGCTTTATCTATTTATGACTTTATAGTATAATATAAAAAGTAAACAGTCAAACAAAAAAATTGAAAAATCAGACTAATAATCTTGATTTTTTTCAACTTATGTATAATAAAATAGCCTCTATTATTTTAAACTCCGGCAAAAATAATAACTATGCCGGTGAAGTTTTTGTCTCGCAGCCTGATGCTAACAAGGAACGCTTAGCGGGCAAAATTTTTGTACTCGCTGAGATTGAGGGTAAAAAAAGTGAAACCCAAAAGATTATTAATTTTTTAATTAATATTTTTGATTACAATTATTACGGGGACGAAAAGATTTTGCTTCGGGATAAGATTGAAGGTCTTAGAATTGAAGATATTTTTGAAACTGTTTTAGCTAAGGTAAATCAGGGGTTAATGGATTTTTTACAAGCGGAGCATTTGAAAATCAATCCTAGCAATACTAATTTAACTTTAGGAGTAATTCATGAAGATAAGCTTTATTTTTCTAATTATGGAAAGAATAAGGCTTTTTTAATATATCGCCGTAAAGGTGATTATGAAGTTTTAAATATTGAATCTAATGCCACCGAAGAAGAAATAACAATAAGTGATGATACGGAAAGTCCTCGGGATTCTTTGGTTGGTAAAATATTCTCAGCGGTTATAAATGGTGAAATTCCTGCTTATTCTTATTTTTTATTTACCAACGAAGCTTTGCCGGAATATTTGTCTAACCGTGAATTGGTTAATATTATAACAAAATTACCACCAATGGTGGCCGCTGAACAAATTAAGAATTTTTTACAGAAAATAAATTCATTTGCACCGTTTTTGGGAGTGATTGTAAAAAGTACCATGGGTAATAGTTTGAGTGATTTTTCTGAAAGTCACGATGATGAATTAGCTGCCCATCAAGTGGCTAGCGATACGGCCACACGACAAGTTTCTAATCGTAACGCGCATAGTTCTATTTCTCACTTAAATTATACCGAACAAAAAACTGAAAGCATGCTTGCCCCCGCTGGTATCATTAACATCAAAAATATAATCAAAAGTGTTAGTGGTTTTGTTTCTAAATTTAAAGTCGATATTCCGGAAAATAAAAAGGTAGTTAAATTTTATGATGACGATGAAACGGTGATTACGGCTGCGCCACCTAAAAACGCCAAGAGGTTAGATTTAGCTCGTCGAGAATCTTTTATTATTAAAGAGAAGCTAGTCTTTAAAAGAAAAAGTTATTTTTCCTTAGCTAAAATAGGAGATTTTTTAATGGCTATTGCCATAATCATTACCCCTCATTTTTGGATTGGCATCTATCAAGGTCTTGGAAACTGGATTAAGAATTTAGGTAAGAAAGATCGACTATTAGTTGGTGCATTGCTTACTTGTTTTTTGATTTTAATAATTTCTGTTATCTTTACTGCTTCCGGCAATAAGACCCGTTTAGCTTCTAAAGAGTTCGACCAAGTAGTTACTAATATTGATACTAAGCAAGCAGATGTTTTCAGATATACCGCCGTTGGTAATGATGTTGATGCGGCTGGCGTTTTAAATGAATTAATTAACTCACTGCAAAATAGTTTACCGCAAACCAAAGAGCAACAAGCCAAAAAAGCTACTTTGTTAGCCACCTTACTCGATCAAAGTGATAAATTACAAAAGATTACGAAGATCGAAAATTTCCAGGAAATTATTAATACTAGTAGTTGGAACGCTCAAGCTAAAGCTGATAATTTAGTTTTTTCAGCTGAGCAGCTTTATATAGCTGATAGCTTAAATAAAAGTATTTATAACTTTAATCTAAAAGATTCGACTCGTAATCAAATTGCTTTAACTGATTCAACGGTTCTTAGTTCCCCGTCGGTAACTGACACCGGAATCTATTATTTAGCGGGGTCAAATCTTATAAAAGTGAGCAGCCAAAAGGTTACTACTTTAACATTAGGAGCGACAAAACTTCAGGGTGAAAATTTTATTCAATTCTATAACAATACTTTATATTTACTTAGTAAGACGGATAATCAGATTTACAAATATAGTACCAATTTATCTAGCCGCAGTAACTGGCTTACTGATTCCGTTAATTTTTCTCAGGTAACAGATTTTAAAGTTGATGGTAAGATAATCGTTAGTCAGGGTAATGGAGACCTTTTACTCTTTAATAAAAATAAGAAAGCTGAGTATAAAACAGCCATGATTAGTCCAGCAATTAGAGCTGATAAAATTATTGTAACAGCTAACAATTTCTATTTATTAGATTTGAATAATAATCGATTGATTAATTTAACTAAAGACGGAGCGCTGGTTAAACAGTATCGTTTAGTTAAAGATGGCGTCAAAGATTTTGCGATTGATGAAGCTGGCAAAGCGGCTTATATTTTAGCCGGAACAACCGTTTATAAATTTGGTTTATAGAATAATCGTTTATAAAAAAATTGAGGGTAGCTAATTACTAGCTACCCTCTTTCTTTAGTTTAATTAAGAAACAATCACTGCTTCTTAATTAGCTCGCCGCCTTGAAACGCGAGATGCTTCTCCTGGGAGCTCAGATCAGTGTAATCAATGTAGGTCATATCATCGCTACGATGATAGGACATTGATTTGGCCGGATCTGATTGCCAGACAAGCTCTCCGTGGTAGATAAACTGAATTATCTTACCGTTTTGATACTCCACTGTCACAACGACAGTGATTGGATCGGGTTCTTTCAGAACCCCTTTACAGCCTGCAAACGTTAGCAGCGCTGTTAAGACCAAGGCGGTCTTAATTAGCTTTCTCATAAAAACTGAATTTTTCCGTCACCGTCCATTCGATGACGGTTAAAGTATAATAACACAATTTTTAAATATTTGCAAGTACAAAAAAACACGGGGTTAACCGTGTTTTTTATATTTAAGCTGTTTTTAAGAGCTTACTTTAAAGTTACTTTTGCACCAGCTTCTTCTAAAGCCTTTTTAATAGTTTCAGCTTCTTCTTTCTTGATGCCTTCTCTTACGATTTTTGGAGCACCATCTACTAAGTCTTTAGCTTCTTTAAGACCTAATTCAGTGATAGTACGAACAACTTTAATAACCGCAATTTTGTTTGCACCACCTTCTGTTAATTCAATATCAAAGCTGTCTTTTACTTCAGCAGCTTCAGCAGCAGGAGCAGCAGCCATCATCATAGCTGGAGCAGATGCAGAAACACCAAATTTTTCTTCTAAGATTTTAACTAATTCAGCTAAATCTAGAACACTCATTTTTTCGATTTTGCTTACTAAGTCCTGAAATTTTTCAGGAACTACAACGTCTTTTTGATCTTCCATAGTTTTAAAATTAAAAATTTTTATTAATTATTTTTTTTCTTCAATCGCTTTAAGCACTGTGACAAGGCCACGTAAGTTACCGGCTAAAACGTTAACAAAACCGGAAACAGGTGCATTTAAGGTACCAACTAATCTGGACAACAATTCTTGCTTGCTTGGAAGCTTAGCTAGAGCCTCGACTTCAGTCTTGGAAAGTAATTTACCTTCTAAGATACCGCCTAAGAAAAAGATTTTATCTTCTTTGTCTTTACGGAAAGCGTCGACGGCTTTCGCTGGGGAAACTTCATCTTCATAAGAGAAGATTACCGCTAACTTGCCAGCAAGTGACTTGGTGTCTAAATTTTCGATCCCTTGTTCTTTAAGAGCACGTTCTAATAAGGTTTTTTTGGCAACATAGTATTCACCATGTGTCTCGCGCAATTTAGCACGTAAAGCCTCATTTTCTTTTACTCCTAAAGCATTAAAACCAGCAAACACGATGGATTTGGATTTTTTGATCCGTTCCGTCAAATTCCGCATGATTTCATTCTTTTGGATTTTACTTTTAGGCATATTTTATTAATTAGCTATAAATAAAAAAACTGTGGCTTAGGACCACAGACGTATAAAATAGCTAAAAAGCTAATTGATTCGGCCTAACGCGAGACTTATTGGAATGCTTGCGGTCTGTGGCTTATTAAGTTGTTTATATATTAACCAATATTATAAGCAATGTCAAGAGTATAAATTATAAAAAAGGCGCTAAATTGTTTAGCGCCTAAAAATCATAAATCCTTTACAGCCTTTAACGCGAACCATTAAAGGGGTTCAATTTCTAAGGACGGTATTGCAAGGCCGACTCCATTAATCTAGCGATTAAGTTTCATAGTCTCCCGTCTATCCTACACAATAAAAATCTATTATTGGACCAGCTCTACGGATTCGAACCGCAGATGGCACCAAACTGTTTGATGATTTTTAAGTATCTTATTTTAAATTGATTATTTTGTCAATATATAACGATTAATTAATAATATAAGCAATGTCAAGAGTTTTAAGTTAAGCCTTGGCTGTTCTAATTAGGCCAATTTGCGTTATAATTATAAGATAATTATAAATATATGAAAAATCCAATTGTTTTAATAAGTGGTGGTGCTAGTGGTATTGGTTACGATTTATCTAAATGTTTTGCTGCTGACGGTTATTCTTTAATTTTAATTAGTCGTAATGAAGTTAACCTCAGAGAGGCGAAGCAGGCCTTACAAACTAAATATCAAGTTGAAGTTGAAACAATTACTGCGGACCTAAGTGATACTGAATCATTACCAGGTATCTTTCAAGATATAAAAGAGCGCGGACTACGAATTGATGCCTTGGTAAATAATGCTGGTTTTGGTCTTTTGGGTAATTTTGCAGAGTTGGATGCTAGGCAACAACTTAAGATGATTGATCTTAATGTTAAAGCTTTAACTTATTTAACCCATCTTTTTTTAGATCAGGCTCCTAAAAATGCCAAGATATTAAACGTTGCTTCAATGGCCGCCTATTTACCGGGCCCTTTGATGAATGTTTATTATGCAACCAAGGCTTATGTTTTATCTTTTTCTGAAGCACTAGCGGAAGAATTAAAAGAGCGACAAATTACCGTTACGGTTCTTTGTCCGGGACCAGTCGCCACTAATTTTTGGAAGGTCTCAAATCCGAGCAGAACCACCGCGCCTGATGTAAAGATGATGACACAGCTAAGTTCGGAAGTCGTCGCTCAAGCGGGCTACCAGGGGCTTCTCAGGGGACGTCAAGTTGTTATTCCTGGCGTCTTAAATCGATTACTTATCTTTACTAATAAATTTCTACCTCGGAGCTTACTGAATAAGATTGTTAAAAAAATAAATCAAAAATTTTAATCAAAAAAAATCCTGCTGTAAAAAGCAGGATTTTTTTAATTTTCTATAACAATGAGTTTTAGTAATTATTTAATTCACTAGCCTCAACAGTTAAAGTTTTACCTTTAAGTTGTCTAAGTTCAGCTAGAGATTTAACGTGTACTTTTTTACCAGCTTTAATAACGTAGATTTTAACGTCATCTTCAGCTTTAATTAAAGTTCCGTTAGCATATTTTTTAACTCCTAAGACCGCGGTCTTAGAAAAAGAGGCAATCACACTATCTTCAGTTTTTAAGATAGTCTTACCGGCATATTTAGCTAATTCTTTTAAGCTAGTTATATGACCTAAAGTATTGTTCATGACTACATAAATTTTATTATCAGTTCCCCGAAGTAAAGTGCCATCAGCGAATTTCTTTTCACCTAAAACTTGCTGTGTACTAGTTGAAGTTGTTTCGGGAGTAATAATTGGAGCGGTTGGTTCAGCTACTTCACTTATTTCATTCAAGTAATTTCTTGATCTAGCTGAGGTTTGTTCAGCAGTTAGAGAACAAGAATTTGGAGTTTGAGTTAAAACATCACGATATTGAATACCGTTAGCATTAGTTCCCCATTC
>Ga0302215_10002066_pt1 | contig 13972 bp, 13 predicted proteins | sample II_Fen_N3_1_FD_194580 | JGI IMG/M metagenome (GOLD analysis project Ga0302215, IMG submission 194580) | Peat permafrost microbial communities from Stordalen Mire near Abisko, Sweden - II_Fen_N3_1 | ecosystem: Environmental > Terrestrial > Soil > Wetlands > Permafrost | place: Sweden: Abisko...
GCTTTCCACGCGACACCAGCTTGATGAGGGCCTGCTCGACAAAGGCTTCGGAATAGTTTGTTTTCATGGGTTTGTATGCATCTAAAAATGATTTTTAGAGGCGACAAGTAGTCTGACACAGGGGGGTTCCGGGATGAGGCACAAGACAAAAAAGACAAAAATACACCGCCGGGCTGGCTGCACTGAGCCTTTGTCAGCATCGAGCACCCAAGGGCACCGAAGGAGAAAATTTCATGCTGAAAAACTACGATATCGAGGACGAAGCCACCTTGCGGGCGCTGTTTCCGTTCATGTTCGGCGCCCGGCATGCGCTCAATCTTGAGTTTTACAAAGGCTGGTTTCCCCTGTTCACCGGTCTTTGCATCGAGATTGACACCCTGCTGGGCAGGCGTGATCTGCTCCAGTGGACGCAAATCAAAGAGAAGTTTGGCGCTTACCGGATGCACTATGACCTCGACGAGTGCGTGCCCGATGAACTGCGCCAGACCATCGGCGATCTGGTGTCCGCAGTGCAGTGTGAGTCGGCCCGCACCTGCATGGTCTGCGGGCAGCCGGGCCAGGCTTGCGACCAGCAGGTCTGGATGGTCACCACCTGCGCGCACCACGAGCCTGGGGAAATCAGCCGACGCGGCGGGGCGTCGTTTCGCGAACTGGTGCAGGTGCCGCAAAACAGGCGAACCGCCAGGGGTGCCCCGCTGTGATCCTGTTCCTCGGTTTTGACGGTGTGCTGCATCCTGAGCCTTGTCCGAAGGCTCAGCATTTTTGCCGGCTGCCCCTGATCGAGCGCATCCTGCGGGATTTTCCGGGCGTTGAAATTGTCCTTACTTCGGCTTGGCCGCTGACGTATCCAGATCAAGACGGGGCACTCGCGCAGATACGGCGACATTTCGCTCCAGACATGGCCGGGCACATCGCCGGAGTCATGCCCGATCAGCGTGACCGGCTGCGCAGCGAAGCGCCGGGCGGACTGGGCGGGCCGGACGGGCCGGATGAGCTGGACGGGTTCCCGCGTGAAGAGGAATGTTTGAGCTGGCTGCGCACAAACCGGCCTGCGGGAACGCCCTGGCTGGCGCTCGATAGCCAGCCGCATTTGTTCAGCCCAGGCTGCCCGAACCTGATGGCCACCAGCGACGAAACGGGGTTCAGGGTCGGCAATGGGTGGGAGTTCTGTCAGCGCCTGAAACAGCTGGGGCGGCCCGCCACCGCGCAGGCGAGGCAAACTGAGGACTTGGGGCGAGCGGAGCAGATGAATCAGTTGAAGCAGACGAAGCTGTTGAAGAAGACCAAGCTGCTTGTCCTGTCCGACCTGCATGTCGAGTTCGCCCCGTTTGCGCCGGACCCGGCTGCCGTTGAGGCTGCCGACGTGGTGGTGCTGGCTGGCGACATTTCCAACGGCGTCAAGGGCATCGCTTGGGCGCGCCAGACCTTTGCGGACAAGCCCATCGTTTATGTGGCGGGCAACCACGAGTTTTACCGGGGCGACTGGGTGCGGCTGCTGGAGCAGCTGCGCGCGCAGGCGCAGGTTCACGGCGTGCATTTTCTGGAAAACGATGCAGTCACGATTCATGGCGTGCGTTTTTTGGGCGCAACGCTATGGACCGACTTTTTGCTGTTCGGAGAGGACAAAAAAGCGGCAGCGATGCGCGAGGCGGCCAGGGTCATGAATGACTTTCAGCTGATCAAGGCTCGGGCCTTGCCCACGCAGGTCAACATCGTGGGGCCGCGCGGCAATCCGTGGAAACTCAGCCCTGCCCACACGCTGCGGCGGCACCGGGAAAGCCTGGCCTGGCTGACAGCCCAATTGCCGCTGGGCGCGGCGGACAAAACGGTGGTGGTCAGCCACCACTTTCCCAGCGCCCGCTCGGTGGCACCGCAGTGGGCCGATGATCTGGTGTCTGCCATTTATGGCTCGAATCTCCCCGACGAGCTTGTACTGGGCGCGGCCCTGTGGATTCACGGCCACGCGCACAGCTCGTTCGATTACCGGATCGGGCAGGATGGCCGCGCCGGTCGTCTGGTGTGCAACCCGCGCGGCTACCCTCTCGGACGGCTTAGCCCCGGCGCTTTTGAAAATCCCGGTTTTGATCCGGGTTTGACGCTGGAGGTCTGAGGCATGATTGTTTTTCTTGATTTTGACGGCGTGCTGCACCCCGACAGCGTCAAGCGCCAGGAGCCGCTGCTGTGCCGCCTGCCCCTGGTCGAAGAAGTGCTGCGGGAGTTTCCTCGGGCCGAGATTGTCATTTCCTCCACCTGGCGGCTGCGCTGGCGGGAGCCCGATATCGCGGTGCAGGAGATGCGTAGGCATTTTTCTGTGGACATCGCCCCGCGCGTTGTTGGTGTCACGCCCAGCTATCTTGATCTGGACTGGCGGGCAGCGCCAAGCGGCCTGTTTTTGTACCAGCGGCACTGGGAGTGCGAGACCTGGCTCAGAGCCCACCGTCCGCCCGCAACGCCCTGGCTGGCGCTGGACGACCGCCCTGACTGGTTCCGTCCGTTCTGCCAGAACCTGATGGTCTTTGAGTCCGAGACGGCTTTCACATCGGCTCACTCGGACGATCTGCGCTCAAGATTGGCAGCCATGCAAGGAGGCGGGCCGTGATTTTGTTTCTCGATTTTGACGGCGTGCTGCACCCGGAGCCCGCTTTTGCCAAAGACATGCTGTCGCAGCTGCCGCTGGTGGAGGAGATTTTGCGCGGCTTTGCGCAGGTGGAGATTGTCATTTCATCGGCCTGGCGTCTGGAATGAAAAGATGAGGGCGTGGCCGTTGAACACCTGCGCCGCTACTTTGCCGCCGATATGGCCCCGCGCCTGGTGGGCGTCACGCCGGACCACCACCAGCGGGAGCGCAGCCAATCGCATCTGGGTGAGTATCTGCGCGAGTGGGAATGCACGCCCTGGCTGGCTCTGGATGACCGGGACTGGTGGTGTACGCCGGGCAGTCAAAACCTCATGGCCGTGGACTGTGACACGGGCTTTGTGGCGGCCAACGGGGCGGAATTCCGGGAGCACCTGCACCATCTGGTGTCTGAAATGAAAAAGGCTTGAAGGAATATGTCATGAAACTTTATGTCCTGTCCGACCTGCATGTTGAGTTCGCACCTTTTGCGCCGGATATGGAGGCTGCCCGTGCGGCCGATGTCATTGTGCTGGCGGGCGACATCCACAAGGGTGCGCTGGGGATGGCCTGGGCGCGGGCGTTGTTTCCCGGAAAACCCATCATTTATGTGGCCGGAAACCATGAGTTTTACAGGCAGCACTGGGACACGCACCTGGTGCTGCTGCGTGCGCAGGCTACTCTGCACGACATCCATTTTCTGGAAAACGATGCCGTGACTATTGAAGGCATCCGCTTTCTGGGCACCACGCTGTGGACCAATTTTGAATATTTTGGCGCGTCCCGGCGCTCGCAGAACATGCGGCTGGCTGAAAATGCCTTGAACGACTTTCGCCTGATTGCAGCCGAGCCGCTGGTGCCCGATGGCCGCGTGCCTGATCCCGGCGACGAAACGCAGGATCCCATGTATAAAACCCGCGCCAGGCGGCTGACGGCGCACCACACGCTTTTGCGCCATCAGGACAGCATGGCTTGGCTGCAGGCCGAGCTGGCCAAAGGCGAGCCGGACAAGACAGTCGTGGTCACTCACCATTTCCCGCACAAAAATTCGTGTTCGCCCAAATGGTCCAACGATCCGGTGACGGCCATTTTTGGCTCTAGGCTGCCCAATGAGGTGCTGCTGGGTGCCTGTATCTGGATTCACGGGCATACCCACGACAGCTGCGACTACCGGCTGGGCGACTCCCGGCGCTCGGTGCGTGTGGTGTGCAACCCGCGCGGCTATCCGCTGGGCTGGCTGGCCAACGAATTTGAAAATGCCCGGTTTGACCCGGCGTTTCTTGTCGAGATTGATGGAGGCTGAGAAGGGACCATGAGCACCATGAGCACCATTTTCTTTTGCGGCGATGTCCACGGCCAGTTTGGGCACGTCATCGAGGCCGTGCAGGCCCACCGGCCCGACGCCATCGTTTTGCTGGGTGACCTGCAGGCCGGGGCTCCGCTGGAGGCCGAGCTGGCCGCCATCCTGGCCCAGACCGAAGTCTGGTTCATTCACGGCAACCACGACACGGACAGCGAAGCCGACCATGATCACCTGCTTGGCTCGGCGCTGGCTGATCGCAACCTGCACGGGCGTGTGGTCAGCGTGGCGGGCGTGCGCATTGCGGGCCTGGGCGGGATTTTTCGCAAGCAGGTCTGGCGCCCGCCGGAGCCTGGAAATTACGCGTCCCCGCAGGATTTTGTGGCACGCGGCGGCAAAGGAAACCGCTGGCGCGGCAGCCTGCCCTTGAAACACCGCAGTTCCATCTTTCCGGCTGACTGTCTGAATTTGTCAAAACTGCGCGCCGACGTGCTTGTCACCCATGAAGCGCCCAGTGGACATCCGCACGGCTTTGTTGCCCTTGACGAGCTGGCTCGCAGTCTGGGCGTGGAAAAGGCCTTTCACGGCCATCACCATGACCGGCTTGACTACAGCGCCGAGCAGACCCGGCTTGGTTTCAAAGCTTTTGGCGTGGGCCTGCGCGGAATCACGGATCAGGACGGGCAGATCATCCGCCCCGGCGAGCTTGATCACGTGCGGGCGGGGCGCATGAAACTGCCTAGGCATCCATGACCATGCTGATCTTTCTCGATACCGAATTCACCGATCTGCTGAACCCGGAGCTGCTCAGTCTCGGGCTGGTGACGTTTGAGGGCCGCGAACACTATGGCGAGCTGGACTTGAGCACCGAAACAGGCCAGGCCCGCGTCAAAGCCTCATCGGATTTTGTGCGGTATGGCGGTGTGCTGGCGTTGTGGAGACGCGTGCCGGGCGCTGGTGGCACGGAGTGGGAAATCGGCAGGCGTGCAGGCGAGTGGCTGCTGGGACTGGCGGCAGAGTCAAGCGCTCGAATGGAGGTTGCTTTTGACTACTCCGTGGACTATGAACTGATGGAATACGCCATCCGCGACGCGGGCCTGTGGGAGCAGGTGCGGGAAGTGGTGGTTCCCGTCAACGTCAATTCCATCACGGGCACCCCCGCCGGGGAGCTGGCGGCAGAGGCATGTTTGTGTGAACTGGGCAAGCGCGGTGGTCGTGGACTCCAGCGTCACCACGCGCTGGCCGATGCGCTGGCGTTGCGGGCGGCCTACGTAGCGGTGAAGGCGGTCGCATTGGGGAACACGGGCGCTTGAAATCCCAGCTTTTGATGGGCTGACCGTCCCCTGAACCTTCACCTGTCCATCTCCATCTGTCCACCTGTGCGCGCTCGGCGGGCCTGTTCACGCTGCGGTCTGGTTCCCGGCGTGTAGGAGGTCAGAGTGATTTATGCCATATTCAATTGGCAAAAAATACAATTTTGACTAAAATATACGGTATGCCAAAGTCCACCCTGCCCACGTTTCCCAGCGTCCAGAAGCAGCTCACAGCGTTGGGCTTGAGGCTGCGCCTTGCGCGTGAGCGGCGCCGGCTCGGGACCGAGCTTTTTGCCGAGCGTATGGGCGTGTCGCGTGAAACGCTGCGCCGGATGGAAAAAGGCGATCCGACGATTGCTGTCGGCACCTTCATGCGGGCGCTGCGCGTGCTGGGCCTGGACCGCGACATTGACCAGCTCGCAGCGGACGATGCGCTGGGGCGCAAGCTCCAGGACGCTGAACTGCTGGGTGCCCGGCGCGCCTCGAACTGACAGGACAACCACAATGGCCAAAGCCGCGCGGCTGACCTGGGAAGTGCATCTGGACGCACCTGAGCTGCACGAGCCCGGCAGGGTGGGGTGGCTGTATCAGCCGCTGGTGCGCACGGATGCGCCTGCCTCCTTTGAATATGACACCGCCTGGCTTCAGGGCAGCAACGCCTTCGCGCTGGACCCCCGGCTCGATCTCTGGTTCTGTCGCATTGGCGGTCGTGTCCCCTGCTCGTTTATGCTGAGCTCTTTTTTACGACGGGGATGAAACGCAATGCTGGCTGCCAAAGGAATGCGCTTCCCGATCGACATCATTTTGGTGTGCATCCGCTGGTACGCGGCCTATCCGCTCAGCTACCGCCATCTTGAAGAAATGATGGAGGAGCGCGGCGTGTTTGTCGACCATTCTTCGATCAACCGCTGGGCGATCCGGTTTCTGCCGTTGCTTGAAGAAGTCTTTCGCAAGCACAAGCGCGCAGTGGGCGCCAGCTGGCGCATGGATGAAACGTACATCAAGGTCAAGGGCGCTTGGAAATACCTGTACCGCGCAGTGGACAAGGACGGCAAAACAGTCGACTTCCTGCTGACTGCCAGGCGTGACAAGGCCGCAGCCCTGCGGTTCTTTGAAAAAGCCATGAAGGCCAGCGGTGTTCCCGAAAAGGTCACGATGGACAAGAGCGGCGCCAACAAGGCTGCGATGGATGAGATCAATGGCAGCCGTGAGACACCTGTCATCGTGCGGCAAGTCAAATACCTGAACAACATCGTGGAGCAGGACCATCGGGCCATCAAGCGGGTCACCAAACCGATGCTCAACTTCAAGTCATTTCGGGCCGCCAGAAATGTCCTGGCCGGCATCGAACTCATGCACATGATCCGCAAAGGTCAGCTTCTGCTGGAAGGCAGTATCGAGCTGTCTTTTGCCGACCAGTTTTATGCATTGGCAGGAAAAATCCGTCCAGTTTGAGGACCTGGCACTCGTCCCCGCCAACATCACGTTCATCAGTGGCTAACGCGACAGAACCTTCAACACTGGCTCGCCAACCTTGACACTTTCCGCCGTATTTCACGTATCAATGATCTGCAACTTGCTACTAATTCCAAGATTGAAGAAAACGGGGGCGCATTGGCCATCGCCAACGAAACAAAAAAAAGCATCATCTCTGATGTGATTTCTAAGCAGTTGCCTGCAGCCAAGGCCGCTTACGACCTTCTGCAACAAGAGGCTGTGCGGATGAACGAAATCAAGGAAAGCCAGTCCCTTGAACTGCAAGGAGTTTCTGGCAATATCAACAACGCCAGAGTAGTGCTACGCGGGAGAATAATCCGATACTTCCAAGACCTTCAATTGCAAGCCAAAAATATAGGCATGAATACTTTTAACGATTTTCTGCATCGTGAAATTGGCAGTGAAGGCAGCTTGATTAACCAGAATGTGCAGGAAATATTCAACGATGAAGTCAACAGCATCGTGCAGGATCTGAACCGTATTCAGATTAACATCAACAATGAAATTAATCACTTCAACGATATGGTGACTGCCATTGGTAAGCAAGGAATAAAATACCTTTCAAAACCTGGCGTGATCACCAACCAAACTGTATTAATTGCTCGAGATGGCATCACTACTGTGGCAAAGACTTTGGGCGTAGATATCGGCAAGTTCCTAAAATTCAAGCCTTGGGGAGCAACCAAGCTGGCCAATGGGTTTGCCAGTGCTGTTGCCATAGTAGGCATTGCCTTTGAAGCATGGGACAGCTACCAAGAAAGAGAGCGTGAGGTGAAGTTCAAGGAAGGTATTGATCATTTAATCAATAACCTTGAGCAACAGCAAAACGAGATCGTCAAACTGATAGATGGACCAGACTTCGCCAACACTTTCTTTCCAGCTTTTGTTTTGCTCAAAGAGCAGCTGTCTGGCATTGAACATGAAATGACTGAGCTGCACCAACGGCATCAACGATTCAAGAAGTGGTACGAAATTGGTGAAACTATTGATGTTGATTTCCGCGAAATCCAACCCACTGGCAAGAGCCACTTTGAAGAGGTATCTGCTATAGAAGTTAACATAAAACCGGTTGTCGGCATGATTGATGAGGAAATGGCAACAGCTCCACCAAAAAATATGATGGGAGAGAGTAAGCCATTCTGGAAACGAATATTCTCCTGACATGGGCTTGGGGTCTAAGGTACAGTGGAACAGTAAAAGCAGTTAAGCCGCAAAGATATAAATAAACAAAAATACCGCTTTAATTCGGCATGAATGGCTTGTTTCGTGGCTTCTGGCAAGGGCTACTGCATGGTTTTTGAGTACCAAGCAGCCGTTTAGCTGAATAGCCAAGATGGGTGTACGTCACTTGACCACATCCAAAGGACGCGGCCAAGAGGCAAAAAGTTAATGTAAATTGGCCTCACCCTATTTGACCATCTATCTTGGCCTCTTAACTGCTTTTACTGTTCCACTGGACCTCAGACCCCAATCACAAGTATTAAAGTTGATTTCATAGGAAATTGAAACTAAAAAATGGCGCGCCAGCTGCTACGGCAGAAATTACTGCCAGCACAATCTGCATGTGTAGATTGGTCGCAACAAGACCACCCTCCAGCTGCTGCAATAACAAACACAAAATAAATCAATGCATTGCCATCCTTTATATGCTCAATCACAAAAATATCACCATTAATTCAATATTAAATTAAATCAATAAATGCCTATCAAATGAAATATTTTTACACTCATCAACACCCAGTCTTTAGAAATAAAGACTGGAAAAACAACTTGACAACAAAAATACATGTAACTACAGCAAAAGGAAAAGCAATAAAACATCCAAGCATTGATGTTTCAGGAATTAGGCCAAAATCGTTTTCTACATCTTCCGACGGGAGTGCGACTGAAACTATAACAAATAACATCATAAATAATACAAATACATTGTAAAAAATACAATTCACAATCGCCAAAATAAAAATTAAAAACTCAAATACCAAAAAGAACAATGGCACATCCACTCTTGACCCATAATCACGCCAGCGGCCGCGAGCAAACATACAAAGCACAACCAGCAAAAAATTAATTCCTCTAGAAAGAATAAAAATACGTATATTATAACTATGAAATTGATGATTCATCATCCAATCAAGCATAAAAAGGAAAGGAGAGCAGGCAGCTAAAAAATCCAACCTCGATAAACGTCCATTAATAACACTTGCTCGCGTCTCCATGTCCCAGGTCATATTAGCAATCACCAATTGCACGATTAAGCTTCATAAAATAAGCCATCTCATAGGCTATTGCTATCAAACCAGTATATACAATAACATTGGTTATGCCGGCAGCTGGCGGAATACCACCCCATTGACCCAAAAATGAAATAGCAGTTATGGCATTATTGATAGAGGCTCCCTGCGTCTCTGTTAAACATAATTTTTTATTTTCATATTGAGCATCAATGCCTATAAGTCCAACCGTTACGCCTACGATACTCGCAACTATTGACGCCACCAATCCAGCCGCACCGGGAAAAGCAAATAATGCAAGAATCTGAAGAGCCATACCAGTACCAGCCAATATCATTAATTGTATATCTCTCGTAGAATATAAATCCCCCCCATTACTCCCCCCATCAATCATGTACCCACCGGCCCCGGTCTCAGGATCAATGGTGGTGTAGCCCGCTCCCGTCCAGCCGCTTTGCGTGATGGGCTTTTCATGGATCGTCACCTCATGGCCGACATCGAGCGCATTTTGCACCGCCTGGCGTGTGCTGGCGCTGTGCGCTGACAGAGCCGTGTTCACGATATTGGGATTGGCTTGGTACACCGCCTGGGTGATGGTGTAGATCTTTTGCCCCTGCGCGGCGGCCAGTCCCAGCGCCTTGACCGCCGAGATGCCCTGCGGGCAGTCCGGCAGGCCCGCTACAGGCGTCGTTGTGCCTTGGGTGTTGCACTGGGCCGGGTCATTGAAGAAGCGCTCGGGAATGGCATGCTCCAGCGCGCTCATGTACTGACCCCTGAGCTTGTTGTAGCCAATCCAGGTGGCTCTATCGTTGTCCTTGGCCCAGCCGAGATTGCGGATGTGGCCGATGTCCATGTTCACGCCCGGAAAGGTCACCTTGCGGATCACGCCCCAACTGTAGACGGGCTGGGCGATGGCGTGGAAGAGGCCGTAGGACAGGCCGGGGTTTTCGATCATCCCGGCCTGGCCCTGGCTCAGGCGGTTGTGGCTCTCGGCGGCGGCAAACCAGCTCCAGATCGTAGCCGTGAGCAGGTCGCCGCTGATCTGCTCGCCGGTGAGGCCGGTCACATCCTTAGCTTCCAGCTTGGTCTTGGTGGCGGTGAGCCGGTCCTTGAGCTGCGCCATCTGGGCTGGACTGATGCCCCCGGCGCTGATGCCAATCGCCGTGGCCTGGCCCACGACGTTGCTCTGCTCACTGGTCAAATCCCACTGCGCCGGGTCGCCCAGCTGGGTAAAGCCGCCGGTGCTATTGAGGTCCGTGCCCATCGGCAGCGCGGTGCTGCTGGTGGCGACGGGCACGCCGTCCAGGTTGATCTGGGCCTTGAGCTGGATCAGGTAGCCCGGCAGGCTGGTCGGCAGCTCGCTGGGCAGGATTGGTGTGCCGTCAGCGTGCGGCTTGGGCAGGTAGCTGGCAATCAGGTCCGCGTCCGCTTGGGATGCGGGGATGTAGCTCAGGGTCAGGCGCTTGCCGACTATTTTTGAGAGCTTTTCCGTGTAGCTCAGGATGGGCGTGTCGTCCCAGCCTGCGGTGGAAAGGCTGTAGGTGAACTGGTGCTGCAGCCCGGCGGGCACGGCGCTCGTCTGGCTGCCCGCCTGAACGAGCGCGTAGGGCAGGCTGCCGGCCAGCAGCTCCGTGATTTGCTCAGGGATGATCTTCCTGCCGATTACGTCGCCCACGATGCTGCCCGCGCCCGTCGGGCTCGCGTCGATATAGGCCTTGAGCCGGGCTTGGTAGTCGGTCAGTTGGCTCTGGATGGCCGCCTGGTTGAGGTTTTGCACCCAGCCTTCGGACTCGTTGACGGTGGCGCCCTGGCTGGCAGCATTCAGCAGGGCCGTGGCGTCCAGCGGCACCTGGCCCTTGAGGTCCATGGCGGCGCTGTAGCTGTACTGCTTGAAGCTGGCGTCCAGCGGCACCCAGGCGTTGAGCTGGCCGTTGGGGTTGACATGCTGGGCGGCGCTGGCGTTGCGCTTGCCCCGGCTCGGCGCCCAGTTGACGTAGGCTTGGACCCAGACGTGCTCCATGCGCACCTTGGCTAAGCGCCCGCCTTCGGCGATGCCCCGGCTGGCGATGCCGCCCTGGGCGATGAGCTGCTGGGCCGCCTCGGGCGCGCTGGCCCCGCCCACCCAGTTTTGCAACTGCCCGGCGCTCACCTCGATGGTGCCGAACTGGTAGCGCGCGGGAATGCCCGAGGCCCTGAGCAGGGCGATTTCTAGGCTGGCCGTGTCCAGGGCGTTGCCGCGCTTTTTGTCCAGCGTGTCCTGCGCGCTCTGGATGGCGCCCCAGGTGGGGGCGAACTCGATGCTGCTCTGCACCCAGTTGTGGATGTTGACGGGGTTGCGGCCCAGCTCCAGCGCCTTGGCCTGGATGGCCGGGGTCAGCTGCACCTCGTCCGTCTCGGCCAGGTCTGCGGCCGTGGGCGCGACGCCCGGCTCGGGCAGCTGGGTGAAGGCAATGCCCGCAATGTTGCCACCCCCGGCCTGGGCCAGCTGCACGCCCTGGGATTTGTAGAAATCGTTGTGCAGGTTCTGCTGCCAGGCGGTTTTGGTCTCGGCGGGCAGGCGCCGCGTGGGCTCAGGGGCGCTCCAGGGGAGCTTTTTCGGATGGGCCGGGTCGATGCGGGGGCTAGCGCGCTTGCTGTTGGGGTGCTGGGCGAAGAAGGCGTCCAGTTCCTCCAGCGAGCCGGGCTGGTCGCTGTCCACGCGCTGGCTGATTTGCTTGAACTGCGCGCTGCGCTGCTCGAACTGGCGTGCGGCCTCATCATGGCGGGCCAGAATTTCGGCGGGAAGGCGCTTGGCCGCCAGCTCGCTGCGGGTGACCTCGAAATCGGCTCTGAGCGCGGCCTGCGCGCTGGCCTGGCCGCGCAGCAAGCTCTTGAGCTCGGCTTGGTGCTGGCCGCGCTGGCTCTGCTGCAGGGCGCGAGCGCGCGCATCGGGGCGCAGCGCCTTGGTGATCTCCTCAATGCGGGTCAGCGCGGCGCTGGCCTGATCGGCGGGACTGGCCTCGTCCTTGCGCTTTTGCGCCTTGGCCGCTTCGATGTCGCGGCTGAGTAGGTTCAGGCGCTTGATCTGGCTTTGCGCTGCCGGGTTGAAGGCCGGGGTGCCCTTGTCCTGGGCCAGGGCGCTGAGCGGCTGCAGCACCAGGGCCAGCTGCGCGGCGATGACCAGCGCGGTGACGGGGCGCAGCACGGGGCGCCAGGCGACCCGGGTGTTGATGGCCCCGGAAGGAATGAATGGCTCTTGGTTCATGGCTGGCTTCCCTGCTCTCGGAATCGTTATTTTTGAAATGCGGGTGTTTGACGGGCTGGGCCAGCAGGCGCTGCCCAGCCTTGGGCGGTTTGAGGCTTTTTTGGCTTGGGGCACTGCTTTCCCTCAAGAAGCGGGCAGCAGGCTCCAGCGCCACTGGGCTTCTTTCAAAATGCGGTCCAGGCCCAGGCGCACGGCCGTGGTGTCGGTTGTTGAAAGCTTGCCCAGGCCATCGACCACGCCAGCGAGCCTGGCGATGGCGTCTTCGTAGCCTTTGGCGCTGTGCAGGTCAAAGGCGGTCATGGCAGCGCTGAGGTCTTTGAGCAATTTGTCGCGCGCCTGCTGGTCTTTCTTGCTGGCCAGGGGCAGGGCCAGCAGCGCTGCGCGCGCATCCGCGTGGCTTTGCGCGGCGGTCACCACCGTGAAGTTCAGCGGCAGGGCTTGTCCGTAGGGCGTTGCTGCGCCATTGCTCACCGTACTCACGCGGGTTTGCAGCGCGTAGCTGCCACTGGCAGGCGGCACGCGCAGTGTCAGGAACAGCTCCTGGGTGTGCTGAACCGCCAGATCAAACGTCCAGCCAATGGTGCCGGTGCTGGCCCCAGCATCCACCGTGGCCGTCGGGCTGAAGCCTATTGCTGCGGCTGCTGCGGGCAGCGTCATGCTGACTTGCACTCCCGTGGCTGGCCCCTGGTTGGCAACCGTGGTCTTGACGGGCAGCAAGGCGCCCGGCGTGAGCGTGCTCGGCTGCGCTGGCAGCAGGTACTGCAGGGCACTTTGCAGCACCGGCTGCCACAGCGCCTGGGCGCGCAGGCTACTGACAAAATCAAAGCCGAACATGATGCTGCGGCCCTGGCCATAGTCGTGAGTCAGGATGGCTGGCCCTGTGGCGTTGTGGCCCGTACCGACAAATGCCGCGACACTTTGAGCGCCATCAGACTGCAGCTTGAGCGCCCGGCCCACGCTGGGCAGGCTTTGCTCGGCAAACAGCACTCCAGTGGTGTCCACCGACAGACCTTGCTGGTCCAGCTTGCCACGGTAGGTGATGCCCGCCACCGAGTCGAGCACCTTGTTGCGCTCGTCATGCACGCCGTCAAGAATAAGCCGATCACCACTGAACACGGCTTCGCGCAGCTCGCTGGCGAGCTCGTCATGCAGCTTGTACTGCTTGCCCGAGATCCAGTAGGTGTTGTACAGGCCGCTCCTGAAAGCGCGCTTGAACTCGGTGGTATTGGTCACCACCGTGTGCGGCACGCCCAGGGCCGTTAAAGCCTGCTTGATCGTGTTTGCGCGGTCAGAGACACAGGTCTTGGACTTGTCTTCGTCTTCATCCTGTTCATCTTCGGGTTTACCGCAGGATCGCTCGTCATCGTCTTTTTCATGACTATTATCGCTATCGCCGTGACCGTGACTGCTGTCATCGTCATGGTTCTTGCACGACACCAACACCAAGACCCGGCCCGCATTGGACAGCGCCTGCTCAATGCCCAGTTTTGGCCGTGGCATATTTTTGACAGTGAAACTGTCTTGCCCCAGTGTCAGGGTATTGCTGCCAACGACGGCGCTCAATACGGCAACGTAGGTTTTTCCAGTCGCACCAGTAGCCGTCCATTTCGCATTGCTTGCATAGGTAGCCCCCTGGCTTACGCTGATCACATAGGGAAACGTGGCCACAACTTGCTGCGCGACTGGATCGACCACATTCACGGTCAACGCCAGACTCTCCAGTGCAGCATTGCCCCGGTTGATCGCATCGAAATTCAGGGTTACCGTTTCACC
>Ga0302215_10002070_pt1 | contig 13964 bp, 9 predicted proteins | sample II_Fen_N3_1_FD_194580 | JGI IMG/M metagenome (GOLD analysis project Ga0302215, IMG submission 194580) | Peat permafrost microbial communities from Stordalen Mire near Abisko, Sweden - II_Fen_N3_1 | ecosystem: Environmental > Terrestrial > Soil > Wetlands > Permafrost | place: Sweden: Abisko...
TCCCTAACCGGTTATTCATTTCGATTATTCGAAATACAAGTAAACCTGTCAATAAATAAAAAGTTATATTTATCATGACATTTTTTAATGGTAAGGATGGGTTGTCCGGGCTAATTGAGACAACAGGGCCGTTTTTCGGGTTAATGCTATTAAGGTATATTTCAGGCCTGCCCTCTCAAATTGAAATGGCAGTTTGATAAGGTCGGAATGTATAATAAAATAGCATATTGATTTTTTTATCGAACTATAACTTTCTGAATGGTATAGCCTGATTTTACGTTGTATTCTCCCTGAGAAAGAGAAAAGAAATGTATTGATTTTTTCATGTTATTAAATTTAATATTAGTATAAAGAAGAAAATTATAAAGAGTTTGATTATCTGATCAATGCATCGTTTATACTTCAATTGCGTTATTGAGTAAAATCGTAGAAAAGGAGATCAAATCGGGTAACCCAATATACATTCAATCAATTTAAAACACAAAACCTAATTGATTCATAATTGATACCAATCATTGAAAGATCAGTATCCAAAGAATAAATCTCATTTTATTGTATGATAAACCGGTAAATGAAAAAGTTAGTAGCAAAAATAGAGAATTGAAAAGTTAAGAGGATTGGATTAATTGACTTATAAACTTTAATAAATGATACTTTTTAATCTTATATGAATTGGAAATCATGTAAACATGACCTATATATTATTTTGTTCAACTATTATAATGTTCTTCTGTACACATTTAAAATGCCGGTTAAGAAAAAATCATTTCCCTTATAAGTTCTGATTAGAAGACAGCAGAATTTAATTTTCACCTACTGTTATTTTGATATTACTGAAATGCAGCAACTTTACTTTCCATAATTTTCGACTCATATAGAATCTCCATTTTTTCATTATCTTTGTTTTATAAATATCGAAGTCAAAAAACCTACAATCCTATGGAAAAAGAAATTCATTTAAAATACTTAATAGTGAATGAACATGATTCACTTTGGGGCATTACAGCAGATTCTGTAGGTTGTCAAAATATAGCGCCAAACTCATCATATCCACCCGACAACCATCCATCGAGGTATCTTTTCAATATTAAAAAAGGGCGAATTTTAAATGAATATAATTTGTTATACATAAGCAGGGGGAAAGGAAGTTTTGTTTCAGATAATAATAAGCTACAACCGGTCGAAGAAGGAAACATGTTTCTGTTATTTCCCGGTGAATGGCACAGTTACTGGCCTGATGAGCTAACTGGATGGAATGAATACTGGATTGGATTTAATGGTATAAATATTGATAACCGTGTTGAACATGGTTTCTTCAACAAACAGAAACCCATTTTCAAAGTTGGTTTAAACCATGAAATAGTAAACCTATACGAACAGGCCATCAAAATTGCCATTGAACAAAAGGCCGGTTATCAACAAATGTTAGCAGGAATAGTCAACTATTTGTTAGGGTTGGCATACTCGTTGGATAAAAATGAATTTCTTGAGAATTTACAGGCAAACAATAAAATTAATAAAGCAAAAATCATCATTAATGAGAATCTGTATACTTCAATCAGAGTAGAAGAAATTGCTAAAAAAATCAATATAAGTTATTCCGGTTTTCGACGTATATTTAAGGAATATACCGGATTTGCTCCTGCACAATACATAAAAGAATTAAAAATTTTAAAAGGAAAAGAATTACTGACCAATTCATCTCTTTCAGCGAAAGAAATTGCATATAAAATGGGATTTGAGAATCATGAGTATTTTTTTACAGCATTTAAACAGAAAACCGGTATGACTCCTATTCAGTACAGGGAATTTACTCAACGTAGCAAAATTACCGGGATTGTTAAAAGGAGATTGTCTGAATAATCAAAATTCCCGTGTAAAATATCCCAAACATAGAAAAGGAATATACACATCGGCATAAAAAGCTGTTTTCAGGTTTTCTATAACATCTAAAATAAAAAACAACATAGATAATGAAAAATATCTATGTTGTTTTTTTATACCAATTTATCAGTGAAAATCATTTATTATGGGCAGAGAGATTAGCTGCCAACTCAACAATACAACCCTGGTCGAGTAGCCACTTGTATTTATCTGTGGTACTACCGCTCCAGTCTCCATAAAACAGTCCGTTATCATACCTGCCATATTGTTTTAAGTATTCCAAAGTTGATTTAAAGAAATCGATATACTTCGGATCTTTGTCAATGGCATATAACTCAAAATACCCCCTTGAAAGAACAGTTACAAACCAGGCCCCTTGTTGTTTAAAAACACGGTAATCTTTACCATTCCGGTTCATATCCACTGTAAAATACTGAATAGCTGATTTGGCAATTTGTTGAGCATCGGTCAGGTAAGTTTTGTCCCCGGTCAGTTTATACAACAATGCGGCACCCTGCAACATTTGTCCTGAGTTATATGCGTATTTCTTTTTCCCTATTCTTCCTTTCAGGGATATGTTATCATAATACAGGTAATCTGTTTTATCCATGAGTGTTAGTTTTGTCCATGCATAAATCTTTTTTGCCCAGTTAAGGTATTCAATGTTTTTTGTCGCCTGGTATAATTTTGCAGCTGCCACCACTGCAGGGGCATTTGAACAGGTGTTTTTTGATCCCTTTTTCTGTTCACACCAATAAATTCCACCTCCGAGCTGATCATCCCAGCCACTAGCCACAAATTGCCAGATTGTTTCTGCCTTCTTCAGGTATCCGGGTTCCTTTGTCACAAGCGCCAGTTGTGCGAAGTCAATTGCCAGCCAGACATTATCATCATAAAACCGGTCGGATTCTCCTTCCAGTGCAATGTACGACTGATAGCACGAGGGTTGGCGGGTAGTATTGTAATACTCTTCCAGACCGGGCAGTATCCGCGTATCCAGCATTTTTTTATATCGGGCATCATTTGTATTGCTCAATAAGGCAACTACACCTGAAAAGACTCCCGATGTAGGCCACAAATAAGCAACTCGCTTCTTTCTGACCGAATCCTGTGAAACCACATAAGTAGCGATATTCTTGGGATTTACAGGATACGTTTCATTAAACAAATTTTTATTTTCTTCTGCACTGTAATATTGAAAGATCAGATTTAATGTGCTATCGGAAAGACTTAGTTGTGAATTTGACTTGCTCCTGCTAAAACACAACAATGGAATAATTAAACTAAAAAAAACTAACACAACCTTTTTCATACACTAAACTTAACTAAATCAAATTGCTAAATAAACAACATTAAAATGACCTGCTTCTTATCACTAAACACTATTTTTGAACAGGTCTGCTAACTTTAAAACTTTTTTCCCAGGAGTTCCGGATGTTCTTTTTCGATTTTAATCAGAAGTTCACCATACAAAGTATTTGCCCATGCAAACCATGAACGGGAGAACTTAGAAGGATCATCTTTTTGAAAAGTCTCGTGCATAAATCCTGTACCTGCATGAGTGGTTTTCAGGGTGTGAAGACACTTTTCTATTTCAGCAGTATTGTTGGAAGTCATGGCACGCATAATAATTGCCATAGGCCAGATCATATCAGGTCCGACATGAGGACCGCCAATTCCTTCACCGGCTTTTCCTTTGTAGAAATAAGGATTATCCAAACTCAGGGCAAACTTACGGGTGTTCTGGTAAATAACATTATCAGCTTTTAAGTATCCCAGATATGGAAGTGCCAGCAATGAAGGCACATTGGCGTCATCCATCATCAGGTAATTACCAAAACCATCCACTTCAAACGCATATATCTTTCCGTATTTAGGGTGGTTGACGATTGCATATTTGTTGATTGCGGCATCTACTTCACTGGCCAATGCTGTACACTCAGCTGTAAAAGGTGCATCATGTTTAATACTTTTTACCATTTCGGCCAATTGATTCAGCGAGACAACAGCAAAACAGTTGGAAGGAATCAGGTAACCGTAAGTAGTGGCATCATCTGAAGGACGAAAGGTAGAACAGATCATCCCTGTTGGACGTATGGGATTACCGAATCCATTGCCGAATTGAGTATCCGATGCTTTCTCTGTCTTACGCATAAAGCTGTAGGGCCCCTGGTCGGTTTTACGTTGTTGTTCTTTGAACGTTTTTACAATCAGTTTCATGGCATCAACCCATTTGTCGTCGAAGCATGAATTATCACCGGTAAGTTTCCAGTAACGATACCCTAATCGGATAACATAACAAAGTCCGTCAACTTCCCATTTGCGTTCATGCAATTCAGGACGCATTTTAGTGTTATCGGTCATCCATTCGCCACCTTCTTTTCCAAAATTAAAAGCATTTGCATACGGATCAATTAGTACCGATTCAACCTGACGGTTTATAACTCCGGCTATTAATTGTTGCAGTTTCGGATCTTCTTTCATATAGGGCATATATGGCCACACTTGTGCTGAGCAGTCACGCAGCCACATGGCATGAATATCGCCCGTGATCACAAAGGTGTTCGGTTTACCATCCTTCATTGAAAAAGTAACGGTACGATCAAGTGTATTAGGGTAACAGTTACCAAACATCCATGACAATTCAGGATCCTTAATGGTCTTTTGCATTTGCACAATGACTTTTTCAATGGCAGGGCTTACAAAATTACGTTTCGATTCGTCGACCCTGACTTTTGGAAAACTCTGAGCCATCACAATTGGACTAAGTGCAAGCATCATTAGAAACATGAATTTCGCTTTCAATAGGTTGTTTTTTTTGTTTCTCATTTTTATTATTTTTAATATCCCCGGTTAATTCTTTCTGATTTATACGGACATGATTTTCATATTCAGGGATATGGATTCTATGTAAGAATCTGTTTCCCGGAAGATCGAACAAAAATATATAAATTACGCGGTTATTAATTTTTTATTCGTGTGAAATTCTGTCCATTTTACAATACAAATTGATCAAACTAAGTAAAGTTGGTGCGATTGAATTAAAATACAGTGTTCTAAAACATCGGGTTATAGTTTATCCGGCATTAAAGATTTGAAGTTATTGTGAACAGCATTTTCAATTCAGGTTCTTTTACATAATAAACAATTGAGCAACTTTTTTCAAAGTTGCTCAATCAATCAACCTGTTAAAGAATCATTTTACTTAAAATCACCGGCCTTATCCAGCATTGCCGCGCTTTCAATCAGCATACACCCGCTTAACTGGGCATTGTATTGTGTCTCTGACAGAAAATTAGGGGCTATAGTCCAGTCGGAAGTATACGTAACAAATTTCTTATTTGTTCCAGCATGCCATAATTCGTTTGCATTGAATTTCAGGAAGAGCACAAAACGTTCTTTTGTAGCACTGTCTAAACCGGGGGTTTTAATCAGTTCAGTAAAATAACGTACAAAGACACCTTTGAATAAAGCCAGGTCACCATCACCTTCTTTGTTCAGGATTCTGTTGCTTGTCAGTTTATTGATGGTGTAATTAGCAGCTTTAACCGCATCATTCAAATAGGTTTTTTCGCCCGTAATCTTAAACAATTCAACTGCTGAACCAATAAAAGTTCCGGTGTTGTAAGTAGCTACATAATAACTTATCACTCCTGTTGTGGCATTCAGATTATCATTGACAGCTCCGGTTGAAGGGTTAAAAAGGGCATTCTTTTCCCAGTCATAAATTTTCACAGCCCACTCTTTGTCCAAAGGATCGGCAAATTGTTGAAACAGTCGTGCTGCCAGAATACATGCAGGCCCGTTCGAACAGGCATTTTTACTTTCAGGAGCACCTTTGGTCCAGGCTATTCCACCACCACCTTGTGTATTCCATCCGGTTTGAATATCCTTCCAAAGGGTGATAGAAGCTGTTTTGAATTTTTCGTCCTTGGTGGCATTATACGTTCTGAGCAATGCCAGGGCATTCCATTCCATATCATCATAAAAAAAGTTCAGGAATGAACCTCCGTTACCGGCTTGAACACCTGTAAACCATTGGTCAAACAGGGTCTTATATTTAGCGTCACTGGTACGCAGATACGCATCCACCATCACGTCCAACCCATGTGCCTGTGGCCAGTATTGGAAATTGCTTCCTGTAGTGGCGTCATTAAAGTATTGGGCAGTGGGATTCCAGAAATTAGTGATCAGTCCTGTTGTACTGCTATCCGCTGCAGCAGTCCAGTTAATGGCATATCCATCAGTTGAAACTACCACATTGTTGTAATTGTCATTACAGGATGATAGCAATGCGATGGAAGCTATGCATAGTATACAAAGTTTTTTCATGTTTTATATTTTAAAATTGTTGCCCGGATAGCATCCATGAGATGCTACCCGTACAACGGATTTAATTAATTATTGAGCTGCTACTCTGGTTACCGAATGAGTATACGGACCGCTTGCACTCATTATCACGCTCATATCTACCAATGACATATCCATTTCAGCTGCAAACTTGTATTTATTATTCCACTGGTCACCATCAACAGGTAACAGATAGTAATAATCAGGAAGTCCGGTTGGAGTCGAATCCAGGCTGGCAGGAGCACCCCACCACTGGTACACCGGAGCACCGGTAGCATCAAGGGTTGTCATTCTGAACTTGTAACGTTGGTCTCTACCCCAACCTTCCTGCTTAAAGGTGATGGGTTTGCTTTTTGCTGTCCAAACTCCATTGGCTACATAATCGAGTGAAAACTGGAATTCATTCAACGGACAAAAGAAGAACTCTACTTTTGTGATCTGAGTCATCGTTGCTGATCCAATCGAAAAATCAAGGTCAATCCGATAAACACCTGTTTTAGTAACTGTACTTATTGCTGGTACTAAATCAGTTCCTTCCATTAAAGTTCCAATGTCATTTATATAGAATGTTCTTGGTGAACCAACTTTAGCATCGGTAAAGAAATACGTTTTACCTGCAGTCAATTGCGTGAAAATTTCAAATATACCATCGGAAAGCGGTTTCATGTCACCGGCCTTAGAAAGATCGATACCTGATTCAGAACCCTCGCCTGTTATAAATACACTGACGGGCATATCGGCAAATCCTGCCAACCTGGTTACTTCGAGTGTATTTGATACAGCACCGATCTTTGGATTAACCCCTTTTGAAGCAATCACCGTCCAGATCATTTTACCTGTTTCCGATGACAGGATTCCCGCCAATGCTGCAATCTTATTAATTTGTTTATGTGTTAAAGTTGCATGTGAATTTACTCCGTTGCCATCAGCTGTAGCTACAAAAAGAGGTTTTGAAAAATCACCTCCTACTTTGTCAAAAGCTACCTGGTACATAGTCAGTGTTCCATCTTCCGACAAAGCCGGTTCCCATTCGAAATAGATACTGGCTCCGGGAGTTGATTTTAATACTACCGACTTATTGGCTACCGGCTCGTATAGGGTTTGTACCGCTGACACGTTCAGATTTTTCAGTGTTTCATCTTTCTTGCAACCCGCTAACGAGAGAACTGCACAGACGAACAATACTATTTTAACAAATGATGTTTTCATAAAATACATTATTTAAATTTTGATTATTAGTTATTCAATTTATGGCTAATTAATATCCCGGATTTTGTCCCAGATTAGGATCTAAATCTTTTTGGGCCTGTGGCACTGCAAAAAGATAATCACGATTCGGATTAAAAGAACGTTTGTCCAACCGGATATAACCGTTGTCAATTGTCGCTTCACCGTATTTTGCTCCGTGAGGGTAGGTATTTAATACAGTTTCGGCGGTTTTCCAACGACGTATATCGAAGATACGGGTACCTTCAAGGGCAAGTTCACTCCGACGCTCATTACGGATAATTTTTCTCAGCTCCGATTGTGTCCAGGTGGCTTTAAAATCAGTCGCATTGACATCAGTAAATCCGGCACGTTGACGAATAAGTTTGATAGTTTGATCCCAAACAGTCTGATCCATGACACCCAATTCATTTTTCGCTTCGGCATACATCAACAGGATATCGGCATAGCGAATCAGGATTAAATTAAGTCCCGAACTATAACTTCCTGTAAAGGTAGGGTCGTAGTATTTTTTCATATAGTAACCCGACATTGAATTATTGCCAGTTCCAGTTTTGTATTCATCAACAGTCTTACTTCCTGGTTTGATATGAATAACTGAATCTACTATCCCTGGCTTAGGAACTGTAACCTGTACTTTAAAAATACCTCCATCAAACAATACTGTTACAGCAAGTCTTGGATCACGGTTTACATACGGATTGGCCTCATTATAGCCTGAACCGGCTTGTTGAATAGAATCTCCATTCAGGGTCATATAGTTATCAACCAGCTCCTGAGTAGGCGACTGTTGGTTCACACGACGTCCGGCCGAAGGGGGTGAATAATCGAAGTATTCGCTCCAGGTACGCAGAGTGGGTACATATTCCATATCCAGGATTACTTCGGAATTGTTTTCATTTGCTATTGAAAATAATCCTGCATAATCAGGGAACAACGAATACGTTTTACTGTCAATAATTTTTTGAGTTTCAACTACTACATTAGCCCAATCATTTTCATACAAATAAGTCCTTGCCTTCAAAGCAGTAGCAGCTCCCGAGGTAACCCTGCCAATATCGGCCTTGGTATACGAAGCCGGAAGTGCTAAAACGGCTGAATCAAGTTCTGTACGTACGAAATTCAGTACTTCAGCATGTGAGGTCCTCCCAATTACTTTGGATTCGGTAGCTGTCAGATTTTTGCTGAATAATGGTACAGCACCATACCAGTTGGTCAGCCTAAAAAACAGTGAAGCCCTGATAAAACGTGCTTCGGCTTTCATTCTTGCTTTCAGGGTAACATCCATGGCAGGAACACGATCCACGTTTTCCAGGAAAGTGTTACACGTCCTTATTCCACCATAGCAATCGGACCATTCGTTTGCAAAACGTCCGGTGGTTGCATTCGCAATTCCTGAAGAGATAAGTTTCTCGTCAGATGTACGGGTAACAAATAAATTATCCGATAATGCCTCGTTGGCGAAAAAATAATTATCACCCATCATTTGGCTGTATGCCATATTGAGCACATACGATGCCTTATCGGTCGAATACCAGTAGGTATCGTCCGTAAACTGACCCGTGGGGACCTGATTCAAATCATTACATGCGGTAAGTAATATCAGGATAACCGAGACCAACCCAATATAATATTTTCTGATTTTCTGTTTCATAATAAGTTCTTTTTTTTAAAATTCCAAATCCAATCCGAATCCAATATATTTAAGCGTAGGATAACTACGGCCACTATTGGCTCCGACACCTTTAGGTCCACCCATGTTATTTAAAAATTCCGTGGATTCAGGATCATAAAATGTCAGCGGTGAAAGTGTCAGCAGATTTTGAGCATTTGCACTTATGTGTAGTTTTTGAACACCAAATCTACTTGTAATTCTCTTAGGAATTGTATATCCGATTGCAATATTTTTCAACCGGATATAGGCTGCATTTAAAAGTTGTGTTTGCGAACTGTAACCATAATTATTAACATCAGAGGTTGAACCCGATAATGCAAGCCTTGGCCATCTGGCATCGGTATTGGTCGGAGTCCAGAAATCCAGTTGATGCTGGTACATGGTGTACGAATAATTAGCATGGAATGGCTCTATTAACTCCCCACGTAAGAACATTGTTCTTTCTCCAACACCCTGAATCAGCACATTCAGATCAAAACCTTTCCAGTTCAGTTCATAGGTGGCGCCAAAAGTAAACCGTGGAAATGCATTTCCCAGTATCTGACGGTCCTTGTTATCGATCACCCCATCTTTATTGATATCTACATATTTCACATCACCGGGTGCCAGTTGAGTTGCATCCAGACCAACAGGCAATGCACTGTTCTGGATATCTGCATAACTTTTGAAATAACCATCCGTTTTGTAACCGAAATAGGAAGCAAAAGGTGCTCCTACCCTGATAATATCCGACTTGCTGTCCCCCGAGTGAATAAGTTCATTTCCTGTAAATGCCAACACTTTGTTTTTCGAATCTGCCAGGTTAAAACTGATGTTATGACTGAAATCACCTGTTCTTGCCCGATACCCAATAGTCAGTTCCCAGCCTCTGTTTTGCATTTCCCCGGAGTTTTCAATCCCTGCAGCCGTTCCCAATACGGAAGGATTCACAGGGCTTAATAAAATTCCGGAAGTCACCTTATTGAAATAATCAAAGGATCCATAAAATTTATTATTGAAGAAAGTGGCATCCAACCCAATATTAAAATTGGCAGACTGTTCCCACGTAATAATCGGATTTCCAAGTGTAAATCCGGTTCCACTGACAGTAGTACCATTAAATGAATATTGATTATCATAATTTTGATAAGTGGTCAGGAAATTGTAATCATCGATATTCTGGTTTCCTAAAATTCCGTAAGAACCTCTGAATTTCAGATCACCTACATTTGTACGGTACGAATCCATAAACGATTCTCCTGATATTCTCCATCCTGCTGATAACGATGGGAAAAATCCCCAACGGTTATTGGCAGCAAATTTAGAGGAACCGTCATACCTGAAACTTACTTCTCCGTAATATTTATCTTTATAAGAATAGGATACACGACCAAACATCGATTCAATATCACTCAATGTTGTATTCATTGGTGTTGTTTTTCCTCCGATATTTCCTGCTAATGCAGTCTCGGAAGTCGGGATTCCTAAATTAGCGTCAACGTAATTCATCCATATTTCATTAGAATACCTGGAGTAACTTTCATTAGAAACGCCCAATAACCCGCTCACATGATGCGATCCGTTGAAGGTACGGTCATAATCCAGTAAGAACTGGGTATTGATGGTGTATTCTTTCTGATTCCAGTCGCTTGTTTTTCCTCCGATATTCTGAAAGATGGCTGGTGTAGTAGCTTCTTCACTGGCATAATAAGGAATCTGTAACGATCGGGTAGCCCTGTGATTGGCATTTAAATCAATTCCTATCATAGCTTTTGCTGTCAATCCTTTCGTTATTTTCATTTCAGCGTTCATGCTGCCATTTAAATAATCTGTATCGTATTTATTCGAACCGGCTGCCTCCAGTGAGCCCAGTGGGGTAAATTGCGACAACACTTCATTGATCAGGTAATGCCCGTTCGCTGCTTTTTGTTTATAATAATAGTAATTCGGAATACGTCCGCCATCTGCCATCAGATTCCCGGTATCGGCATTCGGAGAGTTAGATTCGTTGCGGTTGTACGACATGATGGTGGTTAGTTTGAATAAACCTAATGTGTTTACAAGGTTCGTCCTGAAGTTGTAACGTTCCATACCATAGCTGGGATTGTTCCCCGACACAAAGTTACTGCGTTGGTTGACATAACCGGCAGATACCATATAGGAAGAATTCTGACCTCCACCACTAATGCTTAAGTTATAATTCTGTTGCAGGGCATTTTGTAGTATTTCATCCAGAAACCATTTACTATTCGCTCCGTTCTTTTGCAAATCCTGTATTTGTGCCGGTGAATAGGGGAGTGTATTCCCCGTATTGTTGGCTGCAATATTTTTCAGAATAGCATTTTCATATCCGGCAACGGGTTTATAAAGTACATTCGGACTCTGTATACCCACCAAAGAGTTCATGTGGACAACAGGTCTGGAATTCATTTTTCCCTTTTTAGTGGTAACCAGGATGACACCGTTTGCTGAACGCGATCCGTAGATGGCAGAACTACCTGCATCTTTAAGTACTGATACATTTTCAACATCCGAAGGGTTTAACTGGTTAAAACTCCCAAGACTGGTAACAAGTCCATCAATAACAATTAAAGGGTCATTGTTATTCATGGTGCTCACACCACGGATATTAATGTTTAATTGATTATCGTTTGGGTTCATACTCCGTTGTTGGATAGTCAGATTAGCTGATACTCCCTGTAAAGCCTGTGCCAGATTGCTTACCGGACGGTCTTCAATTTTCCTGGAATCAATCTGGTCAACAGCACCAACTACACTTTTACGTTGAACAGTACCATACCCGATAACAACCACTTCATCCAGCTTTTTTACATCTTCGGTTAATTTTACTTTTATAAGCTTGCCTTCTTTTGCAACTATATTTTCAGGTAAATAGCCGATATAGGAAAGTGTAATCTCTGTTCCGGAAGGAACAGTGATTGAAAAGCTCCCATCCATATCCGTCACACTTCCGTTTTTCGTCGAACCCTTTTGGAGAACACTTACCCCGATAAGCGCCTGGCCGGATTCATCCTCCACATTTCCTTTTACAGTAATCGAATTACCTGTAGAGACTGTGGCTTTGCGAATGATATTAATTTCAGTACCCTGTATCTTATATTGAAGGTTTTTACCGGGCAATACCTGATCCAGTACAGTTGAAATTTCTTTTCCTTCTACATTAACAGATAGATCTTTTAAGTCATCAAGAATTAAATCACGATACAAAAATTTGTAATCTGTTTGTTTTTCAATAGCATTAAAAAGTTGGCGTAAACTTACCTTTTCCAACGAAAGGGTTATTTTACGGTTCTGAGCTTCAAGGTTAGCTGAGCCCACAAACAAGAGGAAAATAAAGGAAAGAAAAACGAATCTCCTGTGCCCTTGTTTTGGTTTATTGATTTTTTTTATGTTCATAAATAATTAGATTGTGGATAGTACAAAAACTATTAATAAATTATGCATTAGGCTGTACCTCTGCATAAAAAAAGTAAAGGCATATCAAATGCTTACGCTGAATTGAGGTTATTCATAAGAGGTTGTTTTATTAGTTAGTTTAAAATTTTAATTTATTATTTCAGTTGTCCGGAACAAGGATTGATACTAACCTTGTTTTGTTGAATGGCATAATTAAACCCATAGTGAATTTTTAAATTATCAAGTACCTCCACCAGGGTCTTGTTATCAAAAAATCCGGTAAACGAATCGTTTTCTATATTCGGACAGTTCATTTGGATGTGTACATTGTATTTCCGTTCCAGTTCCAACTTGATATTGTGAAGTGTTTCGGTATGAAAAGCCAATATTCCTTTCATCCATGCTGTTTCGTTATAATTATCAGTTGCTTCTACTGTCATCTCACCGGTTCTTTTGTTATAAATGGCTCTTTGATTTGGTGTCAGATAGATACTTTTAGTATTTCCCGACGTAAGAGTGTTCAGTTTTACTTTCCCCTCAACCAATGCTACAACCTGAATATCATCCGATTCGTAACTCTTCACATTAAAGGTTGTTCCCAATACCTCCACATCAAAAAATTCTGTACTAACCACAAATGGCTTGTTTGGATTCTTTGTTACATGAAAATGCGCCTCTCCTTTCAGGCTGACCCGTCGCCGGTTCAACTTAAAATCATTGTTGTAAACGATACTTGATTGCGAATTAAGCGTCACCTTGCTTCCGTCAGGCAATTCTATATTTGATGTCTGACCCGGATCTACCCGAACGGAGAAATAGCTGGCATCGTTTCTGTAATTATTTCGTTCAACCAACAGATAAGCAGAGAGGATAGATAACATTGGAATCAAAAAGACAGCTGCATATTTAGCATAACGTACTGCTTGAATCCTGATTCTCTTTGCATGAATTCTACGTTCAAGCCTTTTAAAGATGACCTTAATTTCAGTATCATACGATTCGGTCAATTCATAATCCTCCCATAAATCAGACAAAACTGAACCCAATTCTTCATCGGATGTATGACGGATTAACTGATCCATCTCCTTATTTTCAGCTTTTTCAGTTTTTCGTGTTAGGAAGGCTGACAACAATTGATACAATTTCGATTTATCCATGAGTTCATTGATTTGATTATCTGAGTTTATAGTTGTTGGAACGATTTATTCTGTTTGTCCAAAAATTATTTTACATGACCAGAGTTCCTGTTTTTATTTATAATTGTATTTTTATACTTGTGCTCCCGGAATCGGATTGTAAATTAACAACGTAAAGTCCTTTGTTGTAATTTCGAACATCCAGTTTAAAATCTGTGGCTAAATTATTAAACTCTCTTTTCAGCATCTGCCTTCCCGCTAAATCGGTTATTACAAGTTTTAGATGATTCTGCTTG
>Ga0302215_10002071_pt1 | contig 13963 bp, 9 predicted proteins | sample II_Fen_N3_1_FD_194580 | JGI IMG/M metagenome (GOLD analysis project Ga0302215, IMG submission 194580) | Peat permafrost microbial communities from Stordalen Mire near Abisko, Sweden - II_Fen_N3_1 | ecosystem: Environmental > Terrestrial > Soil > Wetlands > Permafrost | place: Sweden: Abisko...
TGGCATTAAAGCGATTGAAAAGGTAAAATATGCATTGACTCTTGGAGTGGATTTCATTATTTGTGACCATCATACTCCGGATGATGAATTGCCTCCTGCCGTAGCAGTTCTTGATCCTAAAAGAATTGATTGCAACTATCCATACAAACATCTTTCAGGTTGCGGTGTTGGTTTTAAATTGATGCAGGCATTTGCCATTACTAATAATATCGATTTTTCACAACTCACTCCCCTACTCGACTTACTGGCTTTAAGTATTGCCTCCGACATTGTTCCCATTACCGGAGAAAACAGGATTTTAGCTTTTTATGGACTCAAACAAATTAACTCAAACCCCAGTGTCGGATTAAAAGGGATACTGGATGTATGTGGTTTGACTGATAAAGAAATTACCATCAGTGACATTGTATTCAAAATCGGCCCACGCATTAATGCTTCCGGTCGTATGAAATTAGCTTATGAGGCAGTTGAATTGTTAGTCTCCACCGACCATGCCTTTGCAAAGGAAAAAAGTGATACCATAAACGAATATAATAACGACCGTAAAGATCTGGACAAAAATATAACTGATGAAGCGATTGCATTAATTGTGGCAGATAAACGTTATTCGACCAGGAAATCAATTGTTGTCCATAAAGCCGACTGGCATAAAGGTGTGATTGGGATTGTGGCATCCCGTTTATCCGAAGAGTATTATAAACCAAGCATCGTGTTGACAAACTCAAATGGATTAGCTTCCGGGTCGGCACGTTCTGTTTCAGGATTCGACATTTACAAAGCCATCGACTCTTGCCGCGATTTGCTTGAAAACTTCGGTGGACATATGTATGCCGCAGGTTTATCTATGAAAGAAGAAAACGTTCTGGCTTTTACAGATCGATTTGAGAAGTTTGTTTCTGAGAACATTCTGGAAGAACAAACTTATCCGCAAATCGACATTGATGCCATTTTGGAATTCAAAGATATTACTCCGAAATTTTTCCGTGTTTTAAAACAATTCGGTCCGTTTGGTCCGGGAAATATGAAACCAGTTTTTGTATCAAAAAAAGTTTTTGATTTTGGAACCAGCCGACTGGTAGGCAAAGAACAGGAACATTTGAAACTTGAACTGATCGACTCAAGTTCCGAGAATGTAATGAATGGCATTGCTTTTCGAATGCATGAGTTTAACGAACCTTTAAAAGCATTGAATCCATTGGATATTTGTTATACCCTTGAAGAAAATTCTTTCAATGGGAATACAACAACCCAGTTAATGATCAGAGATATTAAAATCGATAAAAATTAATACTGAATACAATAAAAAGAAGCCTGTAGAACTTAGTTCTGCAGGCTTCTTTTGTTGAATACAACAACTTCAGTTTTTATTTCTTTTTCGATGGTATCTTTTCTTTATCTTCGATCTGTTTCATGGGTTCGATTCTTGGTTCATTCAAAACAAATCTTTTATAGTATGACATTATAAGTGTTGTCAAAGGCAATGCTATGATCACTCCGATTATCCCCAATAACGAACCCCATACAGACAGAGACAGCAAAATGACTGCCGGATTTAGCCCTGTAACTTTTCCCATGATTTTTGGAGTAAGTATAAGATCCTCGATCATTTGTATCACTATAAATACGATCGCAATTCCCAGGATAATCGATCCGTAACTTTGTCCTGTCTCAACCGATCGGAGTAAGCCCATTGTTGCAGAAGGAATAATTCCTACAACTTTCAGATATGGCACCATATTCATTAAACCAATGAACAATCCAATTACGATGGCCAGTGGTAATTGAATAATACTGAATCCAATTGCAAAAAGGGTTCCTACAATTAAAGCAATTAGAGCCTGCCCCCTGAAATAACGGTTCATACCGTTTTCCAAATCCTTTATAATTTCAGTAACCAGGGTTCTGTAATCCGGTGGAATTATTTTAAATAAACCTGTTGCCAACTTGTCATAATTCAACAAAATCAGAACAAGGTATAACATTACTATTATTATTACAGCAAGGCTCAGTACAAAATTCAATGAACTGTTTATCAGATTCCACAATTGTGGTGCAATCTTCTTTACTACTGCCATCACATTTTCATCCTGCATCATCGATTGGATGTTTATATGAGCCAGGTAGTTTCGTATTTCATTTTGCCAGGCAAGCGGCAAGAGTGTATTCACATTAAGACCTTTGGTATATAACCCTATTAATTGATACAGTTTTGATATTTCATTACTCACCATGGGAGTCAAAAACCAAATAATTCCAATCAGACTTCCCAAAACGAATATTAATGTACATATTATCGACAGAAAGACACTTTTAAATCGAAGTGTAACCTGGAAGAACCGTACAATAGGCTGTAATAAATAAGCGAGTAACCAGGCAATAAGAAAAGGCAATAACGCACCGCTTAACTTATTGATCAAAAAGAAAATAAATATCAAAATTGCCAATCCTATCAGCAATCGTACAACTCTGTCGAATGTGTAAGGTTTTGAAACTGAACTCATGATATCATTAAATTTTAAATTATTTATCAAACATGAAAACCTTAGAAATTATTTATGTTGTAATTTAGAATAACAATCCCTGCAAATAGGTTCATATTCGCTCATTTCACCCAATAAAACACGTTTATCACTTTCGACTAAACGGTGTGAAATATACGCCAATGCCCCACAACGGACACAGATAGCATGAACTTTAAAAACATCTTCTGCAATTGCACAAAGCGCAGGCATTGGACCAAAAGGAACACCTCTGAAATCCATATCCAATCCGGCTACAATTACTCGAATTCCCTGGTTTGCCAATTGGGTACAGACATCAACCAATCCATCATCAAAGAACTGTGCTTCATCAATTGCTACTACATCCACGTCCCCCGACATTAACAAAATACTACCGGATGACTCAACAGGAGTAGAACGGATTGTTGTTTTGTCATGCGAAACTACATCTTCTTCAGAATAACGGGTATCGATTTTAGGTTTAAATATCTCCACTTGTTGCTTTGCAAATTTAGCACGTTTTAACCGTCGTATCAGCTCTTCTGTCTTCCCTGAAAACATAGAGCCACAAATAACTTCGATACTTCCGCGTTTTTGTTGATTCGGATGGTTTTGTTCTGAATAAATCATTTTATTTTATTGAAAATTAGTTCTACTTCTTTTCTTTTATCTTTCGAATATAGTACCTTTACACTTTTTATATAATTACAAATTCACAAGAAAGAATTTAAATTTAAATTAAATTATAAAAGTCATTGATCTTTAATCTTTGTTCTTTGCTCAATGCTCAATGCTCAATGCTCAATGCTCAATGCTCTTTGCTCTTTGCTCTTTGCTCTTTGTTCTTTGCTTAATGCTCTTTGCTTAATGCTCTTTGCTCTTTGCTCAATGCTCTTTGCTCAATGCTCTTTGCTCTTTGCTCAATGCTCAATGCTCAATGCTCAATGCTCTTTGCTCTTTGCTCTTTGTTCTTTGCTTAATGCTCTTTGCTTAATGCTCTTTGCTTAATGCTCTTTGCTCTTTGCTCTTTGCTCTTTGCTCAATGCTCAATGCTCTTTGCTCAATGCTCAATGCTCTTTGCTCAATGCTCAATGCTCAATGCTCAATGCTCTTTATACTTTAATATTTGCAAAGATAAATAAAAAGCATGGATTTTGTTTTTACAAAAATAATTGAAGAGTAAGTTAAAAGTTAATTTACACCATATCATTTAAATCGCTCATTATCTTAATTTGAATTTATTACTTCATCAATCAATATAACAATTCAACAATTCAACAATTCAACAGTTTATCATTTCAAAAATCTTATATGAAACTATACGTTGTCCCTACTCCTGTTGGTAATCTTGAAGACATGACCTTTCGTGCTATTAGAGTGTTGAAAAATGCCGATCTGATCTTAGCCGAAGACACCCGCACAAGTGGTTTTTTGCTAAAACACTTTGATATCAAAACCCCCATGCAATCGCACCATAAGTTCAACGAGCATAAAACAGTTGAGAATATTGTCCAACGGATTAAAGAGGGCCAGACTATTGCATTAATATCCGATGCCGGAACACCCGCAATATCCGATCCAGGATTTTTAATTGTCCGTCTGTGTGTTGAAAATGGAATTGATGTAGAATGTCTGCCAGGAGCAACAGCATTCGTTCCTGCACTGGTGGCTTCCGGATTACCAAATAACAGGTTTTGTTTTGAAGGATTTTTGCCACAAAAAAAAGGGCGTCAAACTAAAATAAATGATTTGATATCGGAAAAAAGGACAATGATATTCTATGAATCACCATTTAGATTGCTCAAAACCTTAACGCAACTCTCAGAAGTATTCGGAATTGAACGAAAAGGCTCTGTATCCCGTGAAATTTCAAAGATTTATGAAGAGACAATCCGCGGAACTTTAGAAGAATTAATACAACATTTCACGGAGCATAATCCAAAAGGTGAAATTGTGCTAATTGTTGCAGGATTAGAAGAATAACATTACCTTTGCGCTCTAAAAAAACAGAAATAATCTGATTTAAAAAAAGATATTTGTATAAATAATTATTGAATTAACCTATTTCCATATAAATGTATTCTAAAATTTCTCAACTAAGTTTGTTAAAAACTCTTACAAAGATGAAATCAACTTTCTTCACTTTCTCCATTTTGATGTTCCTTTTTACTTCATGTGGAAAACAATCATCTGACTATAAATCATTAAAAGCTCAAAACGATTCTCTGCAAAATGCAAAAATCAAACTTCAGGAAGAAGTTGACGGCTATTTCTCTGCTATGAATCAAATTGAGCAAAACATCGAAAAGATTAAAAGTACTGAAAATGTTATTTCTTCTCAACCTGTAGGCAAAGAGCTAAATGAAGATATCAGGACTAAAATAAGTGAAGACATGACGTATATTAACGATATGCTTGAAGCAAATAAAACTGAACTTAGCAGGTTAAACTCGAAAATTAGAAAAAGTGCTTTTAAATCATCCCAATTAGAACATACTATTTTACGCCTAACCAAATCATTGGAAGAAGAAACTACTAAAGTAGCACTTTTACAGGTTGAACTTGCTGAGAAAGATTCGATTATTATTAAACTGGATACTAAGGTAAATGATTTGGGAAAGAATGTGGAGGATTTGTCTACTGAAAACAAAACTAAAGAAACTAAAATAAAAGAACAGGATGAAACTATTCACACTGCCTGGTATGTTTTTGGTACCATGAGTGAATTAAAGCAACAAAAAATAGTTACTACCGATGGAATATTAAGTGAAAAAAGAGTACTTCAACGTGATTTCAATAAAAATTATTTTGTTCGGATTGATGCACGGAATACCAAATCAATTCCGCTCTATTCCACCCATGCTAAAATTCTTACCAGTCATCCCAAATCATCCTACACCCTGAACAAAGATAACGGGAACTTTGTATTAATCATTCTGGATACTGATGATTTCTGGAGCATTAGCAAATATCTGGTGATTGAAGTTGAATAAAAAAGAACCCCCAACCCCTAAAGGGGAGTAAGAAATATTAGTATTGATTACTGTAATTCAATCATAATCAAACTGAATATATAAAAATTCAAATTAAACTATACCGTATGTTTATGTTGATCTAATATTTGAAAATGCGTATTCAGAATCAGGAAACGTTTTTTTAAACAAATAGATTTATAATTTTCATATATCACATTTGCGTTTTTCTGATAAAGGGAAACGCATTTTCTTCTACTTAACAAACTATAATTACAACAAACCTTTCAAACTCTTCAAACCATTCAAACTCTTCAAACCTTTCAAACCTTTCAAACTCTTCAAACCTTTCAAACCTTTAAAACTCTTCAAACAATACTTCACCATGTACAAAACCGTTTTTATAGATTTAGACGATACCCTTTGGGATTTTCATGCAAATGCCCGGTCATCAATGCAGGAAATATATGTAGTAAGGAATTTAGGGCGTTATTTTGACAGTTTTGAGCAATACTTCACCTTCTATGCCAAACGCAATTTAGAACTTTGGGAAATGTACGGAAAAGGCACTATTTCAAAAGATGCATTAACCTTAGAACGGTTTCAACATCCGTTGATTCAGGTTGGAGTAAACAATGCTGCATTAGCAAAAGAAATCGGTGAACAATATCTGGATTTACTTCCTACCCGTACAATGCTTGTACCGTATGCAAATGAATTACTGGACTACCTGTATCCTAAATACCCCCTTACCATCGTATCGAATGGTTTTGTGGAAGTGCAGTATAAAAAACTTAAGAGTTGCCTGATCGAACAATACTTCGCTCATATAGCGCTTTCAGAAGAAGCTAAAGCCCTTAAACCCGATAAACACATCTTTGAGTATGCTTTGCAGCTAAACAACGCCAGCGCCTCTGAAACCATCATGATAGGTGATAGCTACGAATCCGATATAGTAGGTGCACAAAATGCAGGGATGGATCAGATATATTTTAATCCTTTCACAGACGAAAAAGAAAATAATAAACCCGCAACTTATTGGGTGAAGAGTCTGGAGGAGATTATTGCTATTCTCTGAAGTGATTTTAATCCATACTTAACTTGTCAATCGAATTGACAATACAATCCGACCTTACATATGAAGAATCATCTCTATCTCAGCATTTTTACACCCAAAAGGTTTTTTCACTCTGCATAAATAAGATGCAATTTCAATCTCAAGTGAAATTCCATCATGAGGGTAAAATAAAATATGTTTTCTTTAATTCGCTTTTTACTTAAAAAAAAAGGAACTGTTCAGTTGAACAGTTCCTTTTTTTAGTAGATTTTAGCAATTTTATTGTTGCATGTATTCTTCGTATGAAACTTCACGATGACCTTTCAATTGGTAGGTTGTACCGTAAGGTAGTGGATCGCCATTAGCATCTATATCGTCTTCAAATTGAATATCAAAGCTGATGCTATCAGTACCAATAATTTGACCATTTAAAACCTTAATACCAATCTCATAACCACCAATAACACTTTTTGATCCAGTGGTACTAAATGTTTTTGTTGACATATTAACTGCAGCTTTATATTTCATTGTCCAAAAATTACCGGATGTAATTACCCATTTATCTTTAGCAATGTCAAAAATTGAGCTGCCATAATCGTCAAACCACACTGAATCTTTACCGAAAGATGAATTATACGATTTGATTTCATATGGGCCTCCTACTTCGGCACCATCAATATAAGCTTTTACCATCCAATCGCCTGCAACGGGGTAAGCCCAGCTATAAGTTTTTGTGTAGGTTGGTTCGCATGAAAAAAAAGCAACCGCCACGAGTGACATAATTATTATTTTAAATATACGCATAGTTTTATCTCCTTAATTAAATGGTTGCGGGTTAGTCAATGTTACGGTAAACTCATATTGAGGGGTATCACCCATACTTGAATGAATTACAAATTTTTTATTTGCAGGATCATATGATGATGGTGCATAGAAAACACACGCTGAAGCACCTCCAAATCCGGTTGGATAAGATTTTACAATAGTAAGAGAATTATCAGCATTTAATTTTACAATGGCTGTACCGGCATAAGCAAAGCCATACCCGGCTCCATAATAATACCAACCACCCATTAAATCTTCCACCCAATAATTGCCACTTCCTACTCCAAAAACAAGAATGTTATATGGCCCTTTTGCTGAAACAACACCTGTTAATAGTGCGCTTCTACTAATATTCGATGTATAATAACCATTTAATGGTGAAGTTTGATCACATACATAAACAGTACGGGAAGTCTCGGCAAAAAAGCCATCTGAGTTCGCCACTTTATAAGTCATGGTATATTTTCCGCCTTTTGTTGCATCCACATTTGATGTTATTACAATTTTACTGGTTAAATCTGTTGTGCCTTCAACGGCCTTACATCCAGGATCTACAAAGGGAGTATTCAATGGCCAGAATAGATCTGTAGCCCCATTTAAGGTCATTACAGCATAGGTGGTTACTGATGAAACACCTAACGATTCTTGTTTACATGAGCTGAATGCAAAAATCGCCACGAAAGTTATTAATAATATTTTTTTCATATTGAATTATTTTTTAAATTATTTACCCCACCATACCTTGTCGGCTAAAGCAACTTTAGCCGGAGTATTGGAATTTGATTTACGTTCACTGGATGGGAAGAATAGTCGTTTTGGAAAAACAGTTGCACCATTCAGTTTTCCAAGAACAGAAGTTTCCGAAAAAGTAAATCCTGTAGGAAAACCTGTTCTGTTATAATCAAAGAATGCTTCGATAGCTGTTTTATTCGTAGAAGCTATCCATTTTTGTTCAATTATTGATGGAATACCAGTATAAGTGTAGGTAATAGCATTTTCTGCCAGTCCTAAACTTACTAACGAAGCATTAATTGCAGCATTAAAAGTTAGTTTAGCATCTGCAGAATTTGTATAGCGTTCCTGGGCTTCAGCAACCATAAACAACGATTGTTCTTTTGTAAAGAAATAAACCGGAGAAACATTGCCAATAGTTGGCGTTGCGTAATTTTTACTGTTTTCTGTAGGGTGGTTTTTAGAATCACCGGATGCCATACCCTTATACAATCCACCGGAAACAGAAGCTGTAAACATCTTTTCCATACGTGGATCCGAGCTGTCTGATAATTTGGTTATCAAAAAGTTATTTGCAACAATATTATCAGCAAGCCTGTTTATAAAAGTATTATAAAATGGATTGTAACCGGTTTCTTCTGGTTTAAAAGCAGAGAAAGCAGCATCACTGGTTAGAAAATTGTTTTCAGTCAACAAAGCCTGGATCTGTGTTTTGTATTTGTTTACATCCACATTTACATAACGCAAATAGATTTTCAATTTCAGTGTATTCGCAAATTGAATCCATTTTTTCATATCTCCTTTGTAAATCAAATCAGAACTTCCCGGAGCTTCAGAAGTACTTGCTGAAAAATCCTTTGACATAGCTTTATCAATACGTGCGAGTAGACTGTCATAAACCACTGCACCATTATCATAATGTGGTTGAATAATTTTAGTACCCTGCATTGCTTCTGTAAATGGAACTTTATCGTATAAATCTGCAAGCACCTGATAAGTATATGATTGCATTAAAGTAGCAATAGCATAATACGACCAGTTCTGACTTGCTGAAGTATTCTGTCTAACATATTCATAATCATAAAGAGCACCTGCATATAATGTAGTAAACTGACGGTCAAAATCATCTTCTGTCAGATTGAAAGATTCCCAATCAGCCCATTGTGAAGCTGCGGGTCCCTGAGCATATTGTTGAGTCCAGAAACTTCCAAGTGCATGATAATAGCCACCAACTACAAATGCTGATCCTGAAAGACCACTGGGTAAAACTAAATTAGGTGTTGCATTTGCAGGGTAATTTGGATTTATATTGATGTCGAAAAAGCTATCGCTGCAACTACTTAACAACAGTACACTAACAAACAGTGCAGTCAAATAATATTTTATTCGTTTCATATATTATTTTTTAATATTATAATTATTTAAAAACTTAATTTTACATTGAATCCAATGCTACGGGTTGAAGGAACGCCACCGTAATCACCAAAATCAGTACCCAAATCAGCACCATCACCATTTGCGCCGCCGAATGTAGTCATTTCTGGATCTACAAACAGATTGGAATCCGGTGTCCATAATAGTAAATTATTTCCTACCAATGCTAATTCTACTGAGTTTACAAATGTATTTACAAACAAAGATTTTGGTAAAGAATATGACAAACTGACTTCTCTTAATTTGAAAAATGTTTTGTCCATCAAAGTGTAAGCACCGCCAACTCCTGCATTATTAGTCTGATCATAATATTTATTCAGGTTACTGGTAAATCCTGCTATTGGAGTTGTATTCTCAACATATATGGGAGCAGCTGAAGTTCCGATATTCTGAACAGAATTTGGTATAATAAAAGGCTGTCTGTCATTATATGTAGTTTGTGGAGCATTTCCTGTGAAATACATTAGTTCAGCTGTACGGGAATACATAAAGCCTCCTTTACGGTAATCGATCGCTGCACGGAATCTAAACCCTTTGTAAGTTAATGAAGTTCCACCACCAATACGGTAATCATTTTGGGAAGTTCCCAACACTTCTTTTGTATCTTTAAATACAGGCAATCCAACATTATTAACAATTGTATGACCCAGAGGATCTACTGCAGGAACATTTCCTTCAAACAAGCCCAAAGCATAACCCGGACGTGCAACATAACCCAGAGAACTTGTACCTCCCAATGATATTTGATCTAATCCCGATGTTAATTCTACTAATAGATTTACGTTTTTACTAAAGTTCGCAAAAATTTCCCATTCAAAATTTCTGGTTTTAACCGGAACAACTGTTAAACTTATTTCAATACCCTTATTGGTAATTTTCCCAAGATTCTGAGTTTGATAAGTAAACCCTGTTGCAGATGGAATTGGTGTTTGCCAGATCAAATTAGTTACTGTTTTATTATATACAGCCATATCTAATCCAATACGATTATTTATAAATTTCAAATCCAATCCAAGCTCAATATCCATAGCAATTTCTGGTTGAAGATTGTTATTCCCGATAGTATTGGAAACTGAGAAACCATTTACGCCACCCTGTAGAGGAAAATCCAGGTTGCGGTAACCATCAGTAAGTGAGGTTTGAACCAAATATGGATTAATGCGGTAAGGATCAGCATCTTTCCCTGTTTGTGCGATTCCAGCTCTGAATTTACCAAAAGACAATACAGTTTTATTTTCAATTAGTTCAGAAAATACAAAACTCATACTGGCACTTGGATAAAAGAATGAACGGTTCGCAGCAGGAAGTGTTGATGACCAGTCATTACGGGCTGACATATTTAAATACAACATGTTTTTATATCCAAAATCAAAACTTCCATATACACCAACCAATTTTCTTTGTGAGATAATTCCTGTTACAGAAGGAGTGGATGAACTATTCGACAAATTATAGAATAATGGAATATCAAGACCGATTACATCTGTTGTTTGACTACGTGTATCGCGTTGATTAAAATTATGCCCTAAAATCGCACTGAATGTAAAATCATCACTGAAATTTTTATTAATACTCAAATAAAAGTCAGTATTAAGTTCCGTATTGTTATAAGCAGATTCTCCTACCCTTCCAACTTCATCATTTGAATCGGCACGTGGAGAATTAAAAATTGCTCTCCAGGTTTTAAGGCTACTATTGGAAACATCACTACCGGCTTTGAAAGTAGCAGTTAACCATGGAGTTAATTTAGCATCCAAACTAACATTTCCAAAAATACGGTTTTCCTTAAATTTATTCCCGTTCTCACCTAAAATGAAATAAGGATTTTGTGCAAAAATGGTAAAATAATTATCTACATTATTAAACTTGTTTTTATAATCACGTTGATCAATCATACTAATGTCACGAGCTGATTGCCAAAGACCATCTAAAGCAGCTTGCTGTTGTCCTGATTCAGGAGTACTTGAAACTTTTGATACAAAATTTAACGAACCTGCTGCAGTAAATATCTTCAAAAATTTAGACGACCCACGTAAAGAAATATTATTGCGTTCATATGAATCAGCTTTTGTTGGCATGATACCATCTTCGGTAACATTCCCAAAAGACATATAATAACTTTTATTTTCATCACCATTTGAAATGGCTACAGTATTATTAAAATTCTTTCCTGTTTCAAAGAAATCCTTGATATTCGTTGGTAAGGCACTATAAGGTTTAATTTGTTGTTGATTATCGACAACAAAACCCCATTTGCGGATTTTTCCGTCAAAACGGGGGCCCCAACTACCATTTTCCATTAAGTCGGCTGTACCACCTCCACGGTCATACCAACCCTGGCCATATTCATTTTGCATAACCGGCAAACGAAGTGGTGAACTGAAAGTAGTTGTCGATGAAACATCAACTCTTGCCTTATTATTTGCTTTTGAACCATTTTTCGTTGTGATAACGATTACTCCTGAAGATGCACGCGAACCGTATAATGCAGTTGCAGATCCTCCTTTTAAGATAGTCATTGATTCAATATCATCAGGATTAATATCATTTGCACGGTTACCAAAATCCAGTCCACCGTTGATTGAAGTTGATCCACCGGCTTCACCGTTGCTGATTGGTACTCCATCAATTACATACAGCGGTTGATTGGAACCTCCTAAAGAAGAATTACCACGTATAACGACATGGGTTGAGGCACCCGGTGCTCCGGAAGCGGAAGAAATTTCAACACCTGCTATCTTACCCTGTAAAGCATTTAAAGCACTACGATTACCAGTGGCAGTAAGTTCATCAGAGGATACTGTAGTTGCTGAATACCCTAATGCTTTTTGTGATCGTTTTATCCCAATTGCCGTAACCACCACTTCATCCATCTGTCTTGTGTCAGATTCAAGTTTAATGGTCATACCATTTCTTGCTTCAACTTCTACGGTTTTCATTCCCACATAGGAAAAAACTAAATTCTTTGCATTTTCCGGCAAATTGATTTTAAATTCTCCATCTGTATTAGTAATTGTACCAATCGTGGTACCTTTCACCATTACAGTTGCTCCAATAACCGGCTGCCCATCATCCGAAGAAAATACTTTTCCCGAAATTGATTTTGTTTGAGCATTAACCAAACCTACACCCACCAAAATCAGGCAAGCCAATAAGAACGTTAGTTTTCTCATAAATTTAACATTTTGTAATTTAATCTTCTTTAATTTGCGTTTATTCCAGTGAATTCTATATAAACGGTTGCAAAATTAGAGTATTAATAATTATAAAACAAGCGTTTTTGATGATAAAAGGAAAATATATACAGATTTTTTGTGTCAAATCGTAGGCATTTTGTCTTTTTATCGTAGTTTATGAATCATTGTTACATTTATTAATAACTGAATTTATATTTATCGCATTATTATAAAGCAGGTTACATAGTTCATTTTCACATATATCAAATTAGTCCTAATTAATGTGAACAGTTTGAACAAAAATGATAAATAATGAAATATTTTTCAATTTATGTGTGCTTTTAACACTTTAATCGGGAGGAATAACTAATATAAGAGTTAATATCTTGCAAAATAACAGTAATTATTGATGTTATTATGCATAATGTTTCAATTTAAAGCATACACCTTACAAATAGAAATGAAAAAATAATTTGATTTTATTGAAAATAATATAATAAATTTTATGTATTAGTAGGGTAATTAATATTCAAATTGTTTGATAAAAATATAGTCAATATCCTATAATATAATATATTAAATAATTATATAGTAATTTCTTCTTTTTTTGGATATAACTGTTTTTGAAAACTTTATTATTTTATTTAACCACCTGAGTATCAAAGTAATTAAATTTAACAAATCTAAATTGTAAATATAGTTTAAATTGATAAAAATTCTTTTTTGAGAGTTCTTACTTCCATTAATTATTCACTAATAATCGAACTGAAATTTTATATTTTACAAGATTTATTCAATATATATAATACTTGAATTTAGGAATTAATTTAATAAGTGCTTTCTTTAATTGTCTAAAATAATACTACCTCAATTCAGGAAAAATTTCAATCCCATGATCGGTTAAACCGAAAACTAATAAGTTAAATTCGAATTTTATATGATTGCGCATGTTCACCTTATTCAATTGATTTAAATTAAAATATAGTTTTTTTCAAATTCAATTATCTTAAACAAAGTCTATTGAATAAATTAAAAAACAAATATCATAAGGATTATTATAGGATTTATAAAATACAGGCAAAAAAAAAGAACTGCTTCCAAAAAGCAATTCCTTTTTAAGAAAAACAAATATATTCATTGATAGGGCAATAAATTTTTTAGCACTTGTGTTTAGTATTAATAATTCATTCAAAATTAAGACAATCACAGTATTATGTTTTGAATAATTTATGCTAAAAAAATAATGAAACAATTGAATATTGATAT
>Ga0302215_10002072_pt1 | contig 13963 bp, 11 predicted proteins | sample II_Fen_N3_1_FD_194580 | JGI IMG/M metagenome (GOLD analysis project Ga0302215, IMG submission 194580) | Peat permafrost microbial communities from Stordalen Mire near Abisko, Sweden - II_Fen_N3_1 | ecosystem: Environmental > Terrestrial > Soil > Wetlands > Permafrost | place: Sweden: Abisko...
TCAGTGGTAGCTTCTGAAAGTGGAATATATCCGGTTGAATTCTTTCGAAAGGAAAAGTAAATGCTTTCTTCCAGTATTAATTCACTCCAGCGTACCGGGATATCTTTTTGAAAGCTCCAATAGGATGGCAAACCGTTGTAATAAAATTCAATATCAAGTACCGATCCTACTTTCACATTTGGCATTGCTACCCTGGCCCGATAGGAATTTTTAGTGATTCGTTCAATGAATATACCTTCTTTATTGAGTTTTGTAACTACCGGTACACCGTTTTCTAAATTGACAGTTTGACCTTTCACAGTCGTTTTTTCTGAAGCAGGTACTGCAAAATCACCCTGTACTTTCCCTTCATCTTTTAAGATCTTTATTCGCATTTGATGCACAAACTGCATCTGGTTTGAATCAAAATATCCGAAATTGCATAATACAACTGCTGAGGCTGTTGAATCGGGTTTGTATACTTTCATCTCAAGATCGGCAATATCCACTTTCCCATATTTCATGGGAGCTTTCTGTGCCCATATCGAACTCAATAATAAGAGGAAACATGTTGTAAACATGAATTTCCTGACATGAATTTCAAATCTCATAACCTGTAATTTTGTGATATTTATAATATTATTTATTTTCGGCGGTAATGGTAATAACTATTTGTAAATCAATAAATATTCTATATTCTATTTTTTGAAATCAACCAGGATCACTAATCCTCATTTTATATAAAAATAATTAATTTTTGACTGGAATGACACTGTCCGGATATCGGGTAAGTAGCCCCTTCACTATAACGAAATAAACTTTACTGCATTTACTTATTCAGTTATTTTGAATAAAGCCGAACAAAAAATTGCAACTTTATTAATATTTATTTAATTATGGATAATAATTTGCAAATATAATAATATATATATTAATTAAGATATTATATTCTAATTAATTTGAGTGAATACTTAAAATAATTATTTATTAATAAACCTTTATTTGTTTAAAAGAGAATTCACATCAGCAATACATTTTTTATATATCATTAATTCAATCAGTTATAGATGGTCTGTTGATATATAAAAAGTCCCGGCTAGTTTTGACAAGTCGGGACTTTCGTAATTCTATTTAAATCTTTATTTTAATAATTCTTTCTCTGCTTTTCGGACTTTCTCGAATGTAAACTGTGCTATTATCTGATTTTTATACGCAATAATTTCATTGTTACATAAATTGCCAATACTCCCCTGATGAGTGTGGTGAACGGTTTTGTCCGGTTTAAAATTCCCTGCTTCGATTTCGAGTCCCACTTGTTTGTAGGCATCCCGAAACGGTACCCCTGATAAAGTCAAACGATTTACTTCTTCCACACTAAAAAGATAATCATATCGAGGGTCTTTCAGAATCTCAGTATTTATTTCCACTTGTTCCATCATTAATGCAGTCATTTCAAGGCAATCGGTCAGCTCAGCAAATACAGGAATGAAAACCTCTTTGATAATTTGTAAATCGCGGAAATAACCGGAAGGCAAATTATTGGTAATCATCATGATCTGTTGTGGCAAAGACTGAATCTTATTGCATTTGGCACGCGTCAGTTCAAATACATCCGGATTCTTTTTATGTGGCATGATACTCGAACCGGTTGTGAATTCGTCCGGTAAATGTATAAACCCGAAATTCTGGGAAGTAAACATACAGGCGTCAAAAGCTAATTTGGCAACAGTAGCTGCAACACTTGCCAGAGCATTTGCAACTGTGCGTTCCATTTTTCCCCGTCCCATCTGGGCATATACCACATTATAATTCATGGTGTCAAATCCTAACAAATCAGTAGTTAACTGGCGGTCGAGAGGAAAAGATGAACCGTATCCTGCTGCCGAACCAAGAGGATTCCGATTAGTAATTTTCCATGCCGATAAAAGAAGCTGTAAATCATCTGCAAGGCTTTCAGCATAAGCTCCGAACCAAAGTCCGAAAGAGGAAGGCATAGCAACTTGTAAATGGGTGTATCCCGGAAGTAAAACATCCTTGTAACGGTTACTTTGATCAATTAATACATCAAATAATCCTGTCACCGATGATGTTATTTTTTCAATTTCATTTCGGGTAAACAGTTTTAAATCCAGCAATACCTGGTCGTTTCGTGATCGTCCGCTATGGATCTTTTTACCCATGTCTCCTAATTTTTGGGTGAGGAGCATTTCAACCTGAGAATGAACATCTTCAACGCCTTTCTCAATGACAAAGTTACCTTCGTTGGCAATCTTGTAAATGTTTTTTAATTCCTTCAGCAAAATTTCCAATTCTGTTGACTCCAACAGTCCAACCGATTCCAGCATCCTGATATGTGCCATAGAACCAAGTACATCATATTTTGCCAGAAATACATCCATTTCACGGTCCAGACCTATAGTAAATGCCTCAATTTTAGCATTAACCTGTGTGCTTTTTTCCCAGAGTTTTGTCATATATAAGGGCTTTAAGAATATAAAGTTGATTGAGAAACTGAATTATCAATCCTGTTTTAATAGAGTACCAGGAATCAATAACCCTAAACTTATCGAATATAAATTGTAAATTTCAGGGATGAAAATAACTATTCAATCATAAACCCGGCGAACACTACTTTGAAGATGAGTGATACATCGATAATACTAAAACTAGTCTGTCAGTTTACCGGATAAACCCAATCTTCCTGTTCTTTGAAGATAGTATTATTTCGAAAGGGCATTTGCTAAAATACCTGCAATGAGATTAATGCCTTCTTTTAGTTTTTTATCTATCATCATTTTGATCATCATCGGTAAATCAGCTTTTAAAGTCAATTTCATTTGCGTGACATTTTCTTCACCCGGTTTTAACTGAATCCATACATTGATATCAACAGGAGCATGTTCTGATTGAAGTTTGATAGTTTTAAAAGGTTCACGTTCTATAATTTTAAAACCCATCTTGCCAAATCCCTCTGCAATAAAACTACAACTGTCAGTCTGGAATTGCAAATCTTTTATTTTGCCTGTTAATGGAGTATTATCCAGAATTGGTTTCAAATTGTTCAGGTCGCTTAAAATACCAAAAACCACTTCTTCGTTCGAAGAAATGGTTTTAATATCGCTTTCGTATGTAGTCATATTTTTATTTTTTACAAATTGGCTAATTACAATTATCTGTTTAACATTGATACTATCCAGCCCGTTTTTAATATACTAAAATTTCATTTCAAAAAGGATATAAAACTTAATGATGTACAATCAAAAAGAAATCCACACAAAATACAACCTTTTATGCGATCAATGAATTGGGTAAAGTGTATAAATTATATTTCCTGATGAAATATTACGAGCTCTAAAATTCATTTCTGAATTTCATCTTCCAACTAATTAAACTATTCAAAATCAAAAATCAGAATAGTCGTTTGAACGTTAAACTATTTTTAAATCAATTTTCCAGGTCGATGGATTCTGACGCCATTCCTGTAATGTTTCAATGTCGTCCACAGATATGTAATTCGTTGAAAGTGCTTCTGATAATACTGCATCATAAGTGCACAAAGTTGTAAGTTTTACTTTGGCTTTCTTGAATTTCTGATCCGCTACCGGAAATCCGTATGTGAAAATAGCGACCATGCCCAGCACTTCTGATCCATCATTCCGTATCGCTTCCACTGCCTTAAGACTACTTCCACCTGTTGAAATAAGATCTTCAATCACTACAACTTTCTGTTTTGGACGTAAATCACCTTCAATCATATTTTCCAATCCATGATCTTTTGGAGTCGGACGGATGTACACAAAAGGCAAACCCAGAATGTCAGCAACCAGAGCAGCCTGTGCAATCGCACCAGTGGCAACACCGGCAATTACTTCCACTTCGGGATACATTTCCAAAATCAAACGGGCAAGTTCTATTTTTATATAGCTGCGTATTTGAGGATATGAAAGAGTTTTGCGGTTATCACAATATATTGGTGAATTCCACCCCGATGCCCACACAAATGGGTTATTAGGTTGCAATTTTACTGCTTTAATTTTAAGTAGTTTCTCAGCTACACTTTTTTCTAATGTTTTCATTTTGAATAGTTATTATTATAGATGATCAGTGAAAAACCGTTGAATTTAATTCAGTCTTTCAAATTGCAAAAGTACGCAAACAATTTTAGACTTGAAATATAATTAAATATATTTTAAATATATTATTTTGTACAAAATAATGCATAAAAATCCATGAATGGACTAGCAGATACAACAATACATTTTTTACCCGTTTTTGAATAATTTAATTGACAGGTGATAAAAAAGCATCTTCTATATGATCAATAACAAACGACTGGCCATGTGGAATGACTGTAATAACATCAAACCGGGTTTGTCCTTCCCAATCGATTTCCTGAATATAATTATGTGTCGCAGTTACAATATTGCGAATTTTTTTTAATGTGATGGCCTCTTCAGGATGTTCAAAAGTTTCTGTTGAACGTGTTTTTACTTCCACGATGATCAACCAACCCTCTTTTTCAGCTATTATATCAAGTTCCAGTTTCCCTATTGACCAATTGCACTCCCGGATGTTATAACCTTTAGAACTCAAATAATCTTGTGCTCTTTTTTCTCCTAAATTGCCCAGTTCATTATGTTGAGCCATGACTCTATAAATAAATGAAAATAAACTAATAGTAAATCATTTTATAAAACACATAAATTAAGAAAATAGTATAAATTCCATTTAATTCAATAAAACATTTTTCAAAAATACAGTTTTTTGATTTATTTCCGTTAATTCTGAAAGGATAATATTATTTTTGTGCCGAATAATGATCCCATATGGCAAAAAAGATACCAAATTTGATTTCAAAACGCAATTCATTGCGAACTCACAGGCAGATTTTCACTCTGAATGATGAAGAAAATAAAGCGCTTACGCGCTATATTACAAAGTACAAAGTACAGAATAAATCGAAATTTATCAGAGAAACACTCATGATAACAATCATCCGTAAAATGGAAGAAGATCATCCGACTTTATTTGATTAATCAAAATTTAATCCCACCAAAAAAAGGGAACAGATTATAACTTCCCATTCTGTCATTCAAAAAAAAGAATATTATTTTACTTCGGTCGTGTCTTTATCAATAAGTAATGATTATGACTTATAATAAACCGGTTCAATGCAAAAAGTCTTTCAATAATTTAAAATAAAAACAGTTTGGTTATTTGTTCGTTATTTTTCACTTGATTTATAATAAAAATCGAAATATGGGGGTTATATAATTAAAATGCATTTTTTTTGATTATCATATTTCTTCATAGCAAGATATAAAGCAGGATATATTATTCTTTTAAATCAATTAAATTCAAAATGAAATTCCAGCATACCTTTCTTGAAATCTGATATTTTTTGAAATACAGTTAACCATTTTATCTCATCACATCATCGCATCAAAATTTTAATTCATCACCCATTAAACCATGGAATACATTCTGATCATTTTTGCCTTGATGCTGGGGTTTATGATAGCTTGGTTGATTGTATCCCGAAAGTTGTTATCAATTAGGACTACTTATGATCAGAACGAGAAAAATATCCTGTCTATACAGGCAGAAGTTGAAACCCAAAAATCGGTTGCTCTTGAGACGGTTCGTTTGAAAACTGAAGATCTTCAACGATTGCAGTTGGAATTATCCCAACAACTTGAAATCTCAAATAATCGTGGCATAGAAGTTGCAACTTTAAATAATATCAATATAAATTTAGTTGAGAAGCTTGACAATCAGAAAAATGAAATTGAAAGTCTTCAGAAACGCTTAACGACTGAATTTGAAAATATAGCAACCAGAATCCTTAAAGAACGGTCTGATGAATTCTCAATTAATAATCATAAAAACCTGAGTGAAATCCTGAACCCGTTGAAAGAGCGAATTCAGTTGTTTGAGAAGAAAGTTGATGAAACATACGATAAAGAACTACGTGATAAAATAAGTTTACGGGAAGAAGTACGTAAACTGACAGAACTGAATACCCGTGTTAGCGAAGAAGCCAATAATCTGACCAAAGCATTGAAAGGGGATGTAAAAAAACAGGGTAACTGGGGTGAAGTCATACTTGAACGTGTTTTGGAGAGATCCGGACTAACCAAAGGGCAGGAATATGAACGGGAAGTAGTGGTCGAAGGTGCCGATCATTCGGTTCAACGGCCTGATGTGATTATTCATTTGCCCGACAATAAACACATTGTAATTGATTCCAAGGTGTCGTTAGTGGCTTACGAACGTTTAATGTCTGCAGAAACTGAGGATCACCGTATTTCTTTTTTAAAAGATCATATCAATTCATTAAGGAACCATGTGAAATTATTGGGTGAGAAAAATTATCAGAATGCACAAAATATAAATACTCCCGATTTTGTACTTATGTTTTTACCGATAGAAGCTTCTTTCTCTGTCGCAGTGCAGGGAGATAGCGAAATATTCGGGTATGCCTGGGAAAGGAAAATTGTGATAGTCAGCCCTACAACTCTGTTGGCTACGCTACGAACAATATCTTCCATCTGGAAACAGGAAAACCAGACGAAGAATGCACAGGAAATTGCCCGGTTAAGTGGTGCATTGTATGATAAATTTATAGGTTTCGCTGAAGATATGTCCCGCATTAAGGCCAATATTGATCGAACTTCTAGTGCCTATGATGATGCAATGAAAAAAATGAAAGACGGTTCAGGAAATATCATCCGTACTGCCGAGAAAATAAAGGAACTGGGTGCTAAAACCGGAAATAAATCTCTTCCAACAGGTTTTGAGAATTTTTGACTTTTAACGTTCGACTTTTCTTTGTAATTTTGCAACGATTAGAATAAAATAAAATATTCAACAATGAAGTTTAAAGTATTAATTACGGTTGTCTTTTTTCTTTCCGCTACTAAAGTTCTTGCTATTCAACCCACACATCAACTCGAAAATGATAATTCTCCTAAATTTGAAACTGTAAATTCCGATAGCTTATTGCATGGGCTATTTAAAGATACTATCCCAACTCCGACAACTCCGAATCTTTCAAATAAAACTGTTGTTAAGACCGTAGATAACAGTACGATCCATAAACCGGAAGAAATAAAAATTGTGAAATCCCAAATTCAGGCTGCAGATACGATAACAGCATATATAATCCCCGAGAAGTTTAGAAAAATTCATGTCGATTCCCTTCTCTTTTTAGCAAATCCGTTTTTTATCGAATTAGTATATAATGGTTTGCCTTACGATTTTAAATGGAATATACAACCAGATTACCGGACCCTTTATTACGGTGGGAAAGCCACTACATTGAATGATTTTTTCAAAAGACCGGCAGATGATCAAAGCGCGGAAAGTACGGTAGCCGGTTTAAGACAATATGCCCGCGAACAGATTATACGGAATGCAGCTAATCTGTATGTTACGACTTTTGATGAATTGCCCGATCCGGATGGATATAAGAGCCATTTAATCGAAGGAAAATCATATAAAAGTATGAAATTTGTCATGGATGATCAGGCTATCAGACATAGAAGAATTAATGTCCGGCGTGAGCAGATGGGGCCGTGGATCCACAAGGCTACTGCTTTGGCTCAGTTTTCTCAAAATTATGTTTCCCCAAACTGGTATCAGGGGGGGAACAGCAATGTCGCTATCCTCGGTATCATTACCGGTCAATTAAACTTTGACAATAAAAAGTCTGTTCAGTGGGAAAACTGGGGTGAATGGCACATGGGATTTAACTCCGTCGATGGGGATAAAATACACAAGCTGAGTACCAATGATGATCTCTTTAAGTTAAACAGCAAATTGGGTATTAAAGCCGGAGGTAACTTCTTTTACAGTACATTGGTTGATTTTTCGACTCAGTTCTTTAATAGTTATGACGGGATTAATTCAACCGTAATGAAAACGTCTTTTCTTACTCCTGTAAGGTTGAATGTTGGAGTTGGACTGGATTACAAATACAAAAAAATATTCTCACTCATGTTTTCTCCCGTTTCATATAAGTATATTTATGTGAATAGCAACAAAAACGTAGATCCAAATCTATTCGGAATTAAAACAGGCGAACGTGTGCTGAGTGAAGTAGGGAGTTCATTTAATGCAATCTTTTGTTATCCTCTTTCAAGAGAAATTCAAATTGACTCTAAACTGAATTTTTATTCCAATTATCAGTCAGTTGTAGTTGATTACGAATTGGTTTGTAATATGATTATCAACCGTTTTATGTCTACCCGGATTTCGATAAACTCACGGTACGATACGTCTGTAATTTCTCCCACCGGCGAACCTGCTAAACTTCAGTATAAACAATTGTTAAGTGTCGGTTTTGCTCATAAATTCAATTAAATAATTGTTTCACCTTCAAACTGAAGATTCCAGCTATTGAATCGAATTGCTTCCTGTTCTCCATAATGCATTAAATTAGTCCTGATCCGATGTAACGAAAGGGTCTCGTTTAATTTGGTTTTTGAATAAAATTTATCTGCATAACAAATCAATTGTTCTTCTTTTGATAAAGGCAATAAATCCCGGTGGGGCAGTGGCAGTTTGTTCTTTACTATCATCTCAAGACTGATTCCGACCCCGGTATGCCTTTCACATACTAATGCATGCTTGAATAAACCCTCTTTCCGTAATAAGTCAGCTCCCAGATAACCGTGCTCTATATAACTTTTTGTTCCATAACAATATATTCGTGGTGCATCACATAAATAGATACCAATGTCATGTAACATGGCGGCTTCTGCAATAAATTGCAAGTCAAGATCCATTTCCGTATGGTTTTTTGCAATTTCAAGTGCCTTGTTTTTTACGTGTTCGCTATGATTGACTAAAATATTATAGAGTTCACTCCCTTTAATATAGTATTTTTCAATAATTACAAGCGGATCAATTTTCAATTCTTTGTTCATAATGCACCTTTCAAATGTATGAAATATTTAAAATAAGTTCTAACTTTGCGGTAGAAATCTTGATTATACAAAAATACAACATTTCCTTCAGAATGATGTTTATAGTCAAGATGTAACTTTAAAGAGTTTTAATAGTTTGAAATAAAACAGATTATGAATGGTGTAACCAATTGTACCTGGCCGGGTAAAGATGAACTGATGCTTTCCTATCACAATGAAGAATGGGGTGTACCGCTACATGATGACAGAAAGCTATTCGAATTTATGGTGTTAGATGGTTTTCAGGCAGGATTAAGCTGGAAAATTGTACTATATAAAAGGGATAATTTCCGTCATGCTTTTGATAATTTCGATGCCTCGAAAATTGCTTTGTACAATGAAGAAAGGATTCAAATCCTGATGCAGGATACGACCATCGTACGCAATCAGGCTAAAATAAGGGCAACTGTTGCAAATGCAAAAGCTTTTCTGAATATTCAAGCCGAGTACGGCACGTTCGATGCCTATATCTGGAAATTTACGAATGGGAAAACAATAATGAATCATCCTGAAACGTATGCCGATATTCCATCTAAAACTGTGGAGTCCGATGCTATGAGTAAAGATCTCCTTTCCCGGGGCTTTAAGTTCGTGGGCTCAACCATCTGTTATGCCTTTATGCAAGCTGCAGGAATGGTAAATGATCATTTTGAAGGTTGTCAGTATAAATAACTATTGATGGGAAAAGCAAGATTTATTTTCCATTTTTATTTATCAATCCCCTTTTAATAATTGAATAATGTAAACATCCTTTCAACTTTGATAGTTAACTTTGCGTTACTTAGATAGTAAATGTCTTTATAATTCAAAATCAGTACTTGTATTTTTACAATTTATTTGAATTAATTTAAAATGACTTTATGTTAATCGTTGCTCCCAAATATGTTGATATTATTCTGCCATTGCCATTGGGCAATACTTTTACCTATTCTGTCCCCGAAGAGTGGGCCGACCTGGCTCGTATCGGTATGAGGGTAGTGGTACAGTTTGGAAAAAAGAAGATGTATACCGGAGTCATTCATTTGGTTCATACTGTTCCTCCCACAATTTATAAAGCAAAAGATATTATTTGCCTGCTCGATAACGAACCTATATTACGTCGTCCGCAAATGAAGTTCTGGGAATGGATCTCATCCTACTATCAGGCTTTTCTGGGTGAAGTGTATCAGGCTGCCGTTCCTGCCGGATTGAAACTACAGAGTGAAACTCAGGTTTGTATAAATCCGGATTTCGAAGCAGAAACACATCTCTCCGAACGTGAAGGAAAGCTGCTTGATGCATTGTCCGATGGAAAACCAATATTTGTTTCGGAATTGAATAAAATCACCGAAATGCGGGATGTAATGCCAACACTTAAACAATTGATGGAGAAAGGCGCTGTGGAAATCAGTGAGGAACTGACTGAGAAATACAGGGCAAAAACTGATACTTTTGTGCGTTTAACTGCAGAGGCGAAACAGGATGACAACTTAAAGCGTATTTTCGATGACCTGGGGCGTGCCAAAAAACAACTGGAAGTATTGATGATGTATATCGATTTATCCAAGTGCCTTTTACCTGCAAAACAACGCGATGTGACCAAAAAGGAATTACTCGAACGTACCGGTGCATCATCTGCCGTACTTGCCGGTCTTGTCGAACGGGGTGCATTGGAAACGTACCTGAAGGAAATTGGCAGGTTGGATATTACTGATATTCAAACATCAGAACAATATAAACTGAATGATAATCAACAGAAAGCGTATTCTGAAATAGAAAAGCAGTTTGTTGATAAACAGGTTGTTTTATTACATGGAGTGACCTCAAGCGGCAAAACCGAAATGTATATTCAGATGATTAATAAGGTCCTGGCCGATGGAAAACAAGTACTTTACCTGGTGCCTGAAATTGCATTAACCACACAACTGACCTCCCGCTTAAAAAGGGTATTTGGAAAGCGATTGGGCGTTTATCATTCTAAGTTTTCTGATGCTGAACGTGTTGAAATATGGAACAATGTACTGAATGATAAAACCTATGATGTGATTATCGGGGTTCGTTCTTCTGTTTTCCTGCCTTTCCGCCAACTTGGACTTGTCATTGTTGATGAAGAACATGAATCGAGTTATAAACAATATGACCCCGCACCCCGCTATCATGCCCGAAATGCTGCTATTATGCTCGCTTCCATGCACGGTGCAAAAACACTTCTCGGTACTGCAACACCCGCTATAGAAACTTACCACAACGCCCTGACCGGAAAATACGGTTTTGTTGAATTGAATCAACGCCACGAAGAAATGGCTATGCCCGAGATTCTGGTGGTCGATACAAAGGAAGCTTACCGGAAAAAACAAATGGAAAGTCTTTTCACTCCATTGTTGATCGAAAAAATAGGTGCTGCATTACAAAATCACGAACAGGTCATTCTCTTTCAAAACCGAAGGGGGTATGCTCCTTATATTGAATGTAAAGCCTGCGCCTTTGTGCCTCATTGTAAAAACTGCGATGTGAGTCTCACCGTTCATAAAATATTCAACACGCTGACCTGTCATTATTGTGGCTATACTGAACCAATACCAACCATTTGTCCTAAATGCGGTACCCCGGGAAGTTTATCAACGAAAGGTTTCGGTACTGAAAAGATTGAAGATGAAATAAAACTTATTTTTCCTGACGCACGGGTATCTCGGATGGACCTGGATACAACACGTTCAAAAAAATCGTACGATAAAATAATTTCAGACTTTGAACAGTTGAAAGTGGACATTCTTATTGGAACTCAGATGGTCTCCAAAGGACTGGATTTTGAACGTGTCAGCCTTGTAGGGATTCTTAACGCAGATAATATGCTTAACTTCCCCGATTTCAGGGCTCATGAACGTGCTTATCAACTCATGGCACAGGTAAGTGGTAGGGCAGGTCGTAAAAATAAACGTGGAACAGTCATCCTGCAAACTTCATCCCCTGAACATGCCATTATTGGTCAAGTCATTCGTAATGATTATAAAGCGATGTATACCACTCAGTGCGAAGAACGGAAACTCTTTAAGTACCCACCATTTTACCGGATCATTCAAATAATTTTGAGGCATCGTGACCCGAATGTGGTGAATCAGGCTGCCAACAGGCTGGCGTCAGATCTTCGTGCTGTTTTTGGAGCACGTGTGTTGGGACCGAATACCCCCGCTGTTTCACGGGTACAAAACCTCTTTATCAAACACATCCTATTGAAAATTGAAAATGAAGCCTCGCCCGAACGTGCTAAAGATATCCTTCGCCAAATCACCAATCAGGTAGTGGCCGATTCTAAATTCAAATCTTTATGGATTAATCTGGACGTGGATCCAATGTAAGCTTGTCTGATTAATTTCAATCATTCTTTCATTCCATAGTTCAAAAACCTGCATCCATAAACGAACATATCAGTTAGAAATATCACTCCTAAACTTAAAATAATATATTGGAGGAAAATTATATTGTTGTCTTTTCAACAGACTATTTATTCAACTAATGGTTAATATACCGCAGATAATCATTTAATTAAGTACTGATCTATCAAATACGAAATAACCTTTTTATTTTTTTCACCAATTGTAAATTGTAAATTTTAAAATTGTAAATATTTTAGGTTTTTATCTTTGCCAGTAGTTGTGGATATAAATCATCTTTTACCCATTTAATATCCGGTTCATTCCGCATAATTTTTTCATAGGTGAGTTTTGCGTCTTCCAGCTTATCGGTTTTTTCATAAACATTCGCAATCATTGTGAGTAAATTTAAATAAACCCAGTTTTGGTAGGTCTCTTTATTTCTTTCCATTAATTTCACCCCTTTCAGAAAATAACCCAGGGCTTCTTTTTTATCTCCTCCAAAAAGGCGGGGTGAATAATACAATAAATTTCCTTTATCAATTATGGCCTGAATATTTAGAGGATCCAACTGCATGGCTTTGTTGATGCTGTTTTTGCTGTCCGAACCCAAAAAGATTGCTTTGCATTTATCGATTCCAATTTTAAATCCCATAAATGAACCTCTGAATGAATAGGCAGTGGCATTTTTGGGAGACACGCTGAGTACCTGATTAATCAGTTTTTCCCCTTTTGGAATTAGTTTCTCAGCAGCTGAAAATTTCTTTTGTCCGATCAACCAACCTATGTACCCATAATAATAGTTGATGAGTTCCAGCTTCTGATCAATTGTATTGGTAGCATTCGTTGCTTCAATTGTTCGAATAACTTTTTCCCATTTTGCCATATCGTGGGTTATAAAGGCCGCATATATTGTTCTTTTATAGGTCGATTCCGAATAAGTAGCTGTAGCTAAAGCCAGCAGAACAAGCGTGGCAAATAATTTATTAAGAGTAGAATTCGTCCATTCTTTAACTGGTCTTTTATGTATCATACATATGGGTTTAAAATCTGAGTGAAATGTCAAGTGTAAATTTGGTCTGTTGATTGACAGAGTTTGTGAATTATGTGCATGTGTAAATTGAATTGTTGTTTGCCACCATTAACTCTTAAATTTATTTCAATAAGAATTTGGAAACTCAAAAGTACGTTTTTATTCGAAACGACCAAAATAAAACATTACTATTAACACTTTGCTAATTAACACTATACTATTTGATAATTTGCAATAAAACATCAATATGAACGTATCATTCCGGATATAATTATTCAGGGGTGAAGAAACGCCTTCAATATTAACCTTATTCGATAATTCTTATATGCATAACTTCAAATAAGTAACTCAAAATGTAAATTTAAACACATTCGCATGAATTTATTTTCATAATAAGTTTGATCAATATCAACTTTTACAAATATATTTTACCCAACTTTCTGCTGTCTGCTCCTTACTATTTCCCGGTTTTATGCTTCCGTCGATAGTTTTAAATTGGTTTTGGTTTGGTAGTGTGCGTTCCTTAACTTGATGTTTAAATTCCATACACTGTCCTTTCCTTTTTTTAATCTGCACTTTTTCTATTTCAAATAAAAAATCTAAGGATAATTTTTCTTTGTTTTTTTCCATCC
>Ga0302215_10002073_pt1 | contig 13962 bp, 13 predicted proteins | sample II_Fen_N3_1_FD_194580 | JGI IMG/M metagenome (GOLD analysis project Ga0302215, IMG submission 194580) | Peat permafrost microbial communities from Stordalen Mire near Abisko, Sweden - II_Fen_N3_1 | ecosystem: Environmental > Terrestrial > Soil > Wetlands > Permafrost | place: Sweden: Abisko...
ATCCCCATCAATAATACCAATGGTTCCAACACCTGCTGCTGCCAGGTAAAAAGCAACGGGGGCTCCTAAACCGCCGGCACCAATGATCAGCACCTTTCCGTTGAGTATCTTCTCCTGTCCCTCCACACCAATATCCTGCAAAAGGATATGTCGGCTATAACGTTGAATTTGTTCTTCTGTGAAATCCATCTTTTGTATTTACAATTTGATTATTTACGATTTTATCATTTCCAATCTTCATTTATATGTTTCATCTATTATTTAATAGCCTGACAGGTTTTAACTCCAAACCCCAAACCTTAAACTTTAAACTTATTAAAGGCTTCCTCCTCCCATGAAGTAAAGAAAGTCAATTTCATCTCCTTCTTTTAGGAAGGTATTTTCATAGTTTTCCCGGATGACAAAATTACCGTTCAATTGTATGGAGACCATATCAGGTTGTGATACCTTATTTAATTCTATCAGCCCGGACACTGAAAGTGTATCGTTCAATTCCTGATCTTTTCCGTTTACTTTTAATATGCTCATAATATTGAAATTAAATTGTTTTATATCCAGTTAACATTCAAGCAATTTGGTTAATCGGGCTGTTACAATCTTGATTTTTAGGGTGAATAAATTGAATAAATATTATTCGCAAAGGTCGTGAATTAAAAAGAGGATTAAAATACCATTAACAGGGCATTTTAGTACCTTATTTATGGTATAATTGGACTAAAATAATGGTATAAGAAAGAGATTAGAGTACATTTGACATTCAGGAACATCTGATCCGGTTGACTGAGATATTTAGAAAACCGGTTTGTCAGTTCAAAAGATGTATGAAAAGACATTTTTTTATCAGCTATTCATGAGACTGTGAATCATTACGTGAATACGTTCCATTTTTTAATTTAGCAATCATGGATTGATGTATTGATTATCCCTACTCTAGAAATAATGTATGTCTATAAAGAATTCAATGTTGGGAAAAATTAAATAATATTCTGGTTTAACTCCCTCTAAACAGCCAGGGATTCCTTAACAAAATCAAATAATCTATATAATTAGAAACTTAAATTTGGGAAAAACAAGACACTTCTTTAAAAACAGGTAATTATATTCTGTATAATTTAAAGTTTATCATTAATTTCTACATATTGAAAATCATTTAAACTTTTCCATGTTTCTATAATATTATTGGTATTAGTTCCGTTGTAGATAATTTTAGATTTACTTTACAAATCTAAGAGACAAATAAGAAGAAAGATTGTTTGTTTCTTTATATAAAAGGTTTTCTTCAAAAGAGAAAGTGATTGAATCAGACAATGAAGATGTTGATTTTTAAAATAAAACTCTGGAATATTCGTTTTACATATTTAAATTTACCAATTTAACATTAAAATTTTATGCATTTATTAGTTGTCGGAATTAATTTTAAATCAGCAGATGTCAGCATACGTGAAAAGCTTCATTTTTCAAATGAAGTAAATACGAAAGCTTTAAATATGTTGAACACCTATCAATCAATTAATGGGTGTGTAATATTATCCACCTGCAATCGGGTTGAAATTTATGCAGCGGTAAATAATGTAGAAACAGCAAGTTATGAAATCATTGATTTCATAAGTACGTTTCATTCCATACCTGTTGCATCACTTACCCCGGTGATATATAAAAAGAATTGCAGGGAGGCAGTAGTACATTTATTCAAGGTGACATCGAGTTTAGATTCCATGGTATTGGGAGAGTATCAGATTCAGGGACAAGTCAGGGATGCCTATTTTAAAGCTAAGGACAGCCAATCGACCAACAGCATGTTGAATAAAGTTTTCCAGACAGCCATTCAGATAGGCAAAAAAGTACGTTCTGAGACTCATATAGGAGATGGTTCGGTATCGGTAGCCACCCTGGCTGTTGATGTGGTTAAACATATTTTTACAGATAGAAGAAATCTGAATGTATTGTTGATTGGTGCGGGTAAAATTTCAAAACTCACTGCCGAATGTTTCAAAAAAGAATTTGAGAACTGCAACATAACCATCACTAACCGCTCAGACGCTTCGATATTAGCTGATTCAGTCGAGGGAAAAGTAATTGAATATTCTCAACGAATCGCAGCTATAGCAAATAACGACGTTATCATTGCTTCCACCAGTGCCCCGAATTACATAGTGTGCAGACATGAAATCAGCATGATGCAGGAAGCATTAAAAGGGAAAACAAGGATCTTTATCGACTTATCCATTCCAAGAAATATCGATCCCGAAATCAATAAAATTGAAAATTGTTTCGTATATTCCATTGATGACATTAACAAACTGATCGATTCAAACCTTGATAAAAGGAATCTTGAAGTGAACGAGGCTGAAAAGATTATTGAGAACATCTCAGAGGATTATTTCGAATGGTATTCAAAACAATTTATCATGCCTACCATGATGGAAATAAAAAAGGGATTGGTAGTCTTAAAACAAAACACACTCGACTTACACGAGACTTTTATAAATAAGCTGGACGATATGCAAAAAGAGAATCTGCATATTTTGCTTGATGCCTATTCGGATAAAATCATTAAAGTGATCATGGTCAACTTACGGAAAGCAAGTACTAAAGAGGAAATGATTTCCATTACAAACACATTAAAGAATTCATTCACATTGGACATTAATGAGTAAACCAAGAAAATACATAGTCGCCACCCGGCCCAGCCTGTTGGCTTTTACTCAAACCCAACAAACAGTAGAGATGTTGAGGGTGAAGAATCCGGATGTTGAATTTGAGATTCTCAAAATAACAACACATGGTGATACGGTGACGGATAAACCGCTGACTGCTTTTGGAGGCACGGGTGTTTTCGTCAAAGAACTTGAAAATGCAATTATGGATGGCAGAGCCGACTTTGCCATTCACAGTTTAAAAGATGTGCCAACTCTTCAACCCGAGGAGCTAATTCTGGCTTCTTTTCCCACAAGAGAGGATCCTCGCGATGTGCTGTTATTAAAAGACGGGTTAAAAATAAAGGAACTGAATTACCCCTGCACAATCGGTACAGGAAGCCCGCGAAGGATCGTTCAGATAGCTGAAATGATTCCAACTGCACATTTTGCCGATTTGAGGGGAAATATCGACACACGGATAAAAAAGCTCGAAGAGGGTCAGTACGATGGCATAGTGCTGGCTGCAGCCGGTTTAAGGAGAATGGGAAAACAAATAGAAGCCGGATCTTATATTCCTGTTGAAACTTGTGTCCCTGCAGTTGGCCAGGGAGTGATTGCCATTGAATGCAGGAAAGGAGATAAAGAAACTATTGCAATGGTACGGTCAATTAATGATTCCAATACTGAGATTGCTATTTTAGCTGAAAGAGGATATATGAAAACCATAGGAGGAGGATGTAAGTTTCCAATGGGTGCCTTTGCGATTGTTGAACAAGAGAAGCTGCAAATGGTTGTAATGTTAGGGAATCATCATACCCAACAAATCATCCGTTTCACTGGTCATGGATCGGTTACAGATCCGGAAGGTTTAGGAAAAGAACTGGCTGAAAGAATCATCAAAGAAGCAGACAACCAGGGAATGGAAATTATTCGAAATTAAAAGATATGTCCGGATTAGAAAACAAAATCATAATCTCAACAAGACCCCTGTCGGCCGATGATTCCATTAAACGGAATTTAATTGAAAAAGGGGTCAGAGTACTTGATTTTCCAATGATTGAAATATGTCCGATAGAATTGAGTGAAGAAATAAGAGAATTGCTTCAACAATTAGCCTCTTTTCAATGGATTGTATTTACCAGTAAAAACGGAGCGGATTGTTTCTTTAAGCTTTTGAACCAATCATCAATAAAAACAGATGCAATAGTTCAGATAAAAATTGCTGTAGTAGGAAAAAAAACATCGGAAGAAGTCGTAAAAAACAAGTTTACCCCTTATTTACTTTCTACAGGGACCACTTCTGGGGATTTATTACATGACCTGGTCGGAAAAGTACTACCCACCGACAGGATATTGCTGGTTCTCGGTGAACTGGCAGACGACACCCTTGAACAAGGATTAGAGAACGTGGCATTTTCTACCCGTTTAAATGTATATCAGACTTTGTACCCCGGTGTGCATTCAAAAGAACTCATTAAAAGTATTCGTCGAAACGAATATGATATGATTCTGTTTACAAGTCCTTCTGGGTTTGAACAATTTAAAAAAATAATGCCTGAAAAAATTCTGGCTGCAGATTTCAAATCGGCATGCATCGGAAGGACAACCGAAAAAGCCATGGTCAACAGCAATTGCCGGCCCCTGTTAGTTTCACGTAGATCAGAAGGAGAATCCTTTGTCAATGAATTAGAAATTTATTTTAATAATTAAAAAATATAGAATATGTCATTCCCAGAAACAAGACTTCGTCGTTTAAGAAAGAATCCGATTCTTAGAAATATGATTTCGGAGACATCCATTAGTGTTGATGATTTAATTATGCCCTTGTTTGTATGTCCGGGTGTAAACGTAAACAATCCGATATCTTCCATGCCGGGTAATTCGCAGTTATCAATTGATTTACTTCTTGAAGAATGTGCCAATATCCTGGCTACAGGAGTAAAGTCGGTTTTGCTTTTTGGTATTCCCGAAAGCAAGGATGAGACAGGACTGGTAGCATGCAGTGAGAACAGCATCGTACAGAAAGCAATCCGGGCTATTAAAGAACGATTCGGCAACGATATTTTAATTGTAGCTGATGTTTGTAATTGTGAATATACCACACACGGACATTGTGGAACTGTGGTGGATGGTGATGTGGATAATGACCTTACCCTGGTAACCATTGCCAAACAGTCGCTTTCACTTGCTGTTGCAGGCGCTGATATTATAGCGCCCAGCGATATGATGGACGGACGGGTTAAAAAGATCCGGGAGATCCTGGATCAGAATGGGTATACAAATGTTCCTATTATGGCTTATTCCGCCAAATATGCTTCCGGCTTTTATGGTCCGTTCAGGGAAGCCGCCGATTCGGCACCTAAATTCGGGGACAGGCGTAGTTATCAAATGAATCCCTCCAATTCGGATGAAGCCATGCGTGAAATTGCAGCAGATATCGAAGAAGGTGCTGATATTGTTATGGTAAAACCGGCCATGAGTTATCTGGATATTATCCGTCGGACTAAGGATACTTTCAATATTCCGTTGGCAGCATATAGTGTCAGCGGTGAATTTTCGATGGTAAAAGCTGCAGCAGCCAATGGCTGGATTGACGAGGAAAGAATCATGATGGAAATCATCACCTCCATCAAAAGAGCCGGTGCAGATATTATCATTACCTATTATGCCAAAGAAATTGCAGAGGTATTGAACAGAAGAAAATAAAATGAAGGACCGGTTTCTATTTTTGATGCCGGTCCTGATATAAAACAGATATATTAGAAATCAAAAAACAAGAGTGCTTTATGAATTTCGAAAAGAGTAAAATTGCATTTAAGAAAGCCTGTGAAATCATCCCTGGTGGAGTTAATTCTCCGGTAAGGGCTTTCAAAAGTGTGGGTGGACAGCCCATTTTCATTTGCAAAGGAAAGGGTTCGAAAATTACAGATATCGATGGAAATGAATACATAGATTTTATAAGTTCCTGGGGACCGTTAATCCTTGGACATGCATATCAACCTATCGTGGAAGCTATTCAACAGACTGCAGAACTTGGGACCAGTTACGGTGCTCCAACCCTGCAGGAAACGGAGATGGCAGAACTGATTGTCAGCATGGTTCCATCTGTAGAAATGGTCAGAATGGTCAGTTCCGGAACGGAAGCTACCATGAGTGCAATCCGGCTGGCACGTGGTGTCACCGGACGATCTAAAATACTGAAATTTGCCGGCTGTTATCACGGACATGCCGACAGCTTTTTGATCAAAGCAGGTTCTGGAGCCCTGACACTCGGATTGCCGGATAGTCCTGGAGTTCCTGCGAGCATTGCTAAAGACACACTAACAGCCAGTTTTAATGATGCGACTTCAGTAGAAAAGCTTTTTACCGATTTTCCGGGTGAAATTGCAGCAGTTATTGTTGAACCCCTGGCAGCGAATATGGGAGTTGTGCTTCCTCAAAAAGATTTTTTAAAAGAATTAAGACGAATAACAGAGCTTCATGGCGCTCTGTTGATTTTCGATGAAGTAATCACCGGATTCCGGTTGGCAGCAGGCGGAGCACAGGAATACTACGGCGTAATGCCTGACATTACCACACTGGGAAAAATCATCGGGGGAGGATTGCCGGTTGGCGCCTATGGAGGCAAGAAAGCTATCATGGAGCAACTGGCACCGGTGGGACCAATCTATCAGGCAGGAACTTTGTCCGGGAATCCACTTGCCATGGCTGCCGGGTTAGTAATGCTCAAAACGTTGAAAGACAATCCTTCGATCTACACCGAACTGGAAAGAAAAGGGGCACAACTTGAAAAAGGACTACGGGAAAACCTTCAAAAAGCAGGAATTAAAGGAGTGATTAACCGGGCTGGTTCCTTAATGACGTTATTTTTTACTGATCTTGAAAAGATAGAGACGTTTGATTCAGTTATGAAGACTGATCAGGCAAAATATGCACGCTATTTCAGGCTGGCATTGGAATCGAATGTCTATCTGGCACCTTCACAATTTGAAGCGGCTTTTATTTCATATGCCCACAGCGATGAAGATATTGAGAAAACCATTGAAGCCAGTTATCAGGCCATGCTTCAATTGAATAAATAAAAAGATCATTTTACATTCCATAAAAAAACAGCTGACAGTATGGCAAATTCAATATTCATCGACACTTTAAATGGCGTTCAACGCGAGAGACCACCGGTATGGTTTATGCGTCAGGCCGGACGGGTGCTTCCCTCCTATCTAAAATTACGTGAACAGTATAGTTTCAGGGAATTAATGCTGACTCCCGAACTGGCAGCTGACGTTACCCTGCTTCCTGTAGATGAGTTAGGAGTTGATGCGGCCATTCTGTTTTCGGACATTCTGATAATACCGGAAGCGTTGGGTATGGATATCAAATTTACAGATAAAGGGCCTGTATTTGACCTCCCCCTTCATGATGCAAAAAACCAGTTGCCTTTTTTAAAACCGGATAGTTCGAAACTGGAACATGTCTATAAAGCGTTGGACATCATCAAAATGAGAAAAAAAGACGATGTTGCCCTGATAGGTTTCTGTGGAGCTCCGTTTACAACATTTTGTTACATGGTAGAGGGCAACAGCGTGAATCACAATTTTCCGAAAGCAATAAAGCTCTTCTACAATTATCCGCATATTGCCTCTCAACTGCTGGAGATCATCACGGAACTTTCAATTGAATATGCCGGCACACAGGCTGAACACGGTATCGATGTATTTCAGTTATTTGAAACCAATGCAGGGCTGATTCCTTCCGATCAATATGTCGAAAGGATACTGCCTTTGGTTAAAAGGATCACCAATGCGGTAAGGAGTAAGAATACTCCCGTGATATTCTTCCCGAAAGGGATGGGTACCGGGATTAAGCATATCAACCCCGATGCAGCCGATTTTGTAAGCATCGACTGGCAATTCTCATTAACCGAAGCACGGGAATTGTGTAACCCGGCATTAGGAATTCAGGGAAATCTTGATCCAAGAATTCTTTCGATTGACAACAGGGATATTTTAGAAAAAGAACTGGAGAAATATCATTCGTTCGGAGCTAAAAATCAGAACTGGATTTTCAATACAGGTCATGGATTATCCCCCGACAATAAATTTGAAAACGTAAAATTCGTTGTCGACTGGGTCAAAAGAACAAACTGGAACAGATAGTAGTGCAACTCTTCCTGTCAAACTAAAGCACTAAATACAAATATATAAATTTTGATGAAGCTGACCACCCAATTTTTAGAAAAATATAACAAGACCGGTCCGCGTTACACCAGTTATCCCCCGGCAACCAGTTTTAAGAATGAATTTAATCAGGATGATTATGTTCGGGCACTTATACAATCGAATTCGGAAAACCCAAAGAACATATCGATTTACATACATATTCCGTTTTGTCCGCAGCTATGTTTCTTCTGCGGATGCAACACCTCGGCATTCGAGAGTGCAGCAAAAATCAGGAGGTATATCGACTGTGTATTGAAGGAAATAGACACTGTAACCGGCTATCTTGATAAAACGCGCGTAGTCACTCAAATACACTGGGGTGGCGGAACACCGAACTCCATCAATTTCGACTATATCGAAGAAATAATCACTAAGATAAAATCCGTTTTCAAATTAAGCGAGAATTGTGAAATAGCCATCGAGTGCAGCCCTGCTTACCTGGATATGGAAGACATTGACAGGTTGTCGAAAATCGGATTTAACCGTATGAGTTTAGGAATTCAGGATTTCAGTAACGATGTATTGAAAGCCATCAACCGGAGACCTTCAAAACATCCGCTGGAACAAGTAGTACAACGAATCATCCTGAATAAATTCAAAGGATTTAATTTTGATCTGGTATATGGGTTGCCATTACAAACCATTGAAAGTTTCAGGGTCAATATTGAGAAAGCAATTGAACTGTCCCCCGACCGTATTGTCACTTTTTCATATGCTCACGTTCCATGGGTAAATGCCCGGCAGAATAACATTGATGAAAGTACTATGCCTTCACCGGAAGACAAGCTCAACATGCTGTTGATGGCATACGAAATGTTGACACAGCATGGTTATGAGGCAATCGGGATGGACCATTTTGCGAAGCCTGCCGATGATCTGGCCATTGCAAAACATAAGAGAACCATCCACCGAAACTTTCAGGGATATTGCACCCGTGAGACAACCGGTCAGGTGTATGCATTCGGATCATCCTCCATTACCCAACTCTGGGGTAGCTATGCACAGAACATAAAGAATCTGGACCAATATATGGAAGCGATTGAAACAACAGGCCTTGCTACTGAACGTGGTTATGATATGTCGGTTGATGAAACGGTTATTCGCGAGGTTATAAATGAAATCATGTGCAATGGTCACCTCGACTTCGAAGAATTGGCAGAACGGCTTAAAATGACTTCTAACGATATAAAAAGAATCACTGCATATGATCCTTCCAGGCTTGTAACGTTTGAAAAAGACGGATTGCTGAAAGCAACAGGCGATGTGATACAAGTCTGTGTGGATGGCATGTTTGTAGTCAGGAATATTGCCATGTTATTTGATCCTTTTCTGAATACTCAAAGTTCTCATTTTTCGAAAACGGTATGACAGGAGTATTGCTTGTAAATATGGGCTCTCCCACTTCACAGAAAGAGATGAAGCATTTTTTGTTTCGTATGTTTTGTGATCGTGCGATACTTCCGTTTTCTAAAATACAAAGATATTTACTTGCTTTAATGATCAGCAGGTTTCGTTATAAGAAATCATGGAAAAAATACGTACTGATAGGCAATTCCCCGTTAAAGGAGTCGATGAATGCGCTGGGAAATGCATTGTCAGTTGAGTTGGGACCGGATTATACGGTTGTTTCAGCTTATTCATACAGTTCGCCTACAATCCGACAGGCGGTGGAAGAATTCATCAAAAAAGGCATCACATCGATAAAAGTGATTTCAATGTATCCGCAATCAAGTTTTTCCACCACAGGAAGTGTCAGGGATACGTTGGCAAAAATTGAAAAGAAGCACCCTACTATCGGGATATCAATAGCGGAGTCCTTTTCGGGTGATAAGAATTTTATAGCCTACTGGGTCGGTTTAATTCAGGATACTATCAAGAAAAACGTTTACGACAGTCCGGTATTGTTGTTCAGTGCACATGCCATCCCTGTGTATCAGGTGGAAAAAGGTGATACCTATGTCGAGGAAATTAAGGCATCGGCATTTTGTATAGCAAAAGCATGCGGAATTCCTTATGAAGTTTCCTACCAATCGAAAATAGGGAAAGTAAAATGGGTAGGTCCCGATACAAATGACTGCTTAAAAGAAATGAAAAACGAAGGTATCGATCAGGTGATCCTTATCCCCGTGAGTTTTATTAATGAGAATTTAGAAACTTTATACGATCTCGACACAGAGATCATACCATATGGTAAAAATAGTTTAGGTTTCAAAGATATATGCCGGGTACACATTCCGTCTACCCATCCCCTGATCATTGAAACCTTCCGAAAATTAGTAATTGAATCATGATGAATCCAACAGAAGAGATAGAGACAGATGTAGTGGTAATAGGTGCTGGACTAACAGGACTTACTACTGCGTATTACTTACACAAAAACGATTGCAAATTTATTGTCCTTGAAAGGCAAAACCGGGTTGGTGGAGTCATTCAATCGAGAAACGAAAATGGATTTCTTTATGAAGAAGGTCCGAATACGGGCGTTACAGGCAATGCTACTGTGGTTGAACTTTTTGATGACCTTACCGGTGAATGCAAACCTGAAGCTGCAAGTGAGTATGCCACCAAGCGGTTCATTCTTAAAAACAGCCGCTGGGAGCATTTACCAAGAGGATTAATGGAAGCTATAAACACCCCGCTGTTTAGTTTGAAAGATAAATTCAGGATTCTGGCAGAACCTTTCCGCCCAGCCGGAAAAAACCCACATGAAAATTTAGCAGCATTTGTAAAAAGGAGGCTGGGCAACAGTTATCTGAATTATGCCATCGACCCGTTTATCATTGGTGTATATGCCGGTGACCCCAACTATTTAATTCCAAAATATGCGTTGCCGAAACTATATGATCTGGAACAAAAATATGGCAGTCTGATAGGCGGTTCTATAAAAAAAGGGCTGGAGAATAAACCGGCGAATGAAAAGAAAGTCACTAAGAAGGTGTTTTCTTTTACCGGAGGATTGGGTTCATTAACACACGCCTTGTACGAATCGTCGGGCATTGAGAATTTCAGATTTGGTAGTGAAGAAGTTACTGTTGAGACATCCGGAGAAGGATTTACAGTGCGGTATCTGAATCAAAACGGAGAAATATGCATCATTAAAACAAAAAAAGTAATTTCCACCATCGGGGCTTATTCATTAGAGTCGACTCTTCCATTCATTGAACCGGAAGAGATGAAAAAACTAAACTCGTTGCTTTATACCAAAGTCATTGAGGTAAGCCTTGGGTTTAATCACTGGCAAGGCATTGACCTGGATGGATTCGGCGGATTGATTCCATCACTTGAAAACAGAAATCTGCTGGGTATACTTTACATGTCTTCCCTGTTTAAGAACCGGGCCCCTGAAGGAGGTGCACTATTATCCATATTTATGGGTGGCGTCAGAAGGCAAGAGCTCATGCATCTGAGTGATTCGGAAATCGGGAATCTCGTTGAAAAAGAATGTAAAGAATTGCTTAAATTGAAGGATTTTAAACCCGATTTATTCAAAATCATGCGGCATAACTGGGCGATTCCGCAGTATGGGGTTGAAAGCGGTGAACGTTTTGCTACGATTAAACAACTCGAGAAACAATACCAGGGTTTACAGATTGGCGGTAATCTTAGTAATGGAATTGGAATGGCCGACCGTATCAGACAAGGGAAAGAACTGGCAATTCGTGCTATTCAAATAAAAAGGAATGATCTGTCATCTGAATGATTATAATTTGGCGGATACAAAAGGGGAAAATAAACGGCTTAATAAAAAGCATGATACTTTGTGGATGAATAAGGATTCTGTAATCCTCTTTTTAACCATCTCAATCATTGGGCTCGAATTACAATGTAAGTCTTTTAAAGTTATATTTAATACTTTAGCCCTGAATTATTTCATTTTCAATTCATCTATTCTTCCTGAACGAAACAACTTCTCCGATGATAATAATGATGGGGGTCGGGTATTTAAAATCGCTCCTGCTCAGGAGTTCCAGAGTGGAAAGGTATTCTTCCTGATCGGGTAGTGAGACATTATAAACCAGTGCCACCGGTGTATTAGGGTCTCGTCCTTCGGCAATGGCTTTTGCGGCTATCAAATGAATGGTCGATCCGGCCATAAAACATACCAGCGTATCGGCTATCGGCAACTGAACATCCGCGGCATGCCCGGTAATAAATGCAACCGATTTGGCAATTCCCCGCAACGTTAAAGGAATTTGAGTCAAAGAAGCAACAGCAGTACCGGTAGAAATTCCGGGAATTACTTTCACAGGAATAAAATTACTTTTCAGAAATTCAACCTCTTCACCTCCATGTGCAAAAATCATGGAGTCGCCTCCTTTAAGGCGCACCACTTTTTTACCTTCCATGGCAGCAACGAGCATCAACTGATTGATCTGGTCCTGTTCAAAACTGTGGCAATGTCGTCGTTTTCCTACATAAAACTTTTCAGCTTTATACCTGTCTAAAAAATCCCTGTCAACCAGGTCATCGAGGAAAATAACATCGGCTTCCCCCAAGGAACGGTCACCAGCTATAGTGAGCAAATCAGGATCACCCGGTCCAAATCCAACCAGGGTAACTTTGCCAAAACGTGGACGAATATCCTGCTTTTCAAAAAGGGCCTTTAGTTCGGGTCTTCCGGTTTTTGCCACAACGGCAAGTTTTCCCTGCAAAGGAGGAGTCTCAAAAGGTAACACCTCCGCAACTTTATCCGACAGCCCCAAACGGAGCAATGCACTCGAAGCAACTATAAATGCATCAATGCTACCGGAATCAACCAAAGCAATACGTTCGTCAATCGATCCGCGAATACTGACAGCTTCCACATCGGGACACATAGCCAATAGCTCTTTCCTGCGTAACAGGGAGCTTACACCTACCTTTGATCCGGCAGGCATATCTTTTAACAGGATGTTATTCCGGCTTACCAGTGAATCGGTTTGATCAAAAGCCTCCAGTAACGCGATAACTTCCAATCCTGCCGGAAGCGGATAGGATAAATCTTTAGCCGAATGGATTGCGATATCGGCAGTATCATCTAAAAGTGCTATGTCAAGTTCGCGGGTAAACAGGTCGGCAGGTGGGTTCTCCAGCAATGAAATTTCTTTATGTTTATCGCCATAGGTTTCAAGGGTCAAAAGTTCATACTCCACACCGGGACAGGAAACGAAGACTTCTTTTACCTGCAATACTGCAAGCTGACTTTTACGGCTAATCACTTTTAAATAATTCATATTTCCTTTCTACTAATATTACATATCTAATTCTGCTTTACTAAATTAAACCAATACAAAAATACGAAACCACAATAGACACAAAAGAACACAATAGGTAAATAGGTATTTTAATACTTACGATTCGACAACATTGGCAAAAACAATATTTCTATTGTGAAATATTGTGTCTATCACAGATTCCGACTAGTCCGAGTTGTGATTTGACTTTTGTTTAGGTAAAGTAGATCTAAATGCTGGCCTTCTACTCAGAGTCAATACTCAAAACAGGGAACTAAGGAGCTTTAATTCCAAAACTCAACCCAGCAAACTAAGAATTTTTAGTCCTTCCTCCCATTTTCCATATCCCGATACATCATTAATGTGCCCGGCATTTCCTATGTTTATAAATTCACTTCCCCAATGTTCAGCATAGAATTCAGCCTTTTCGATGACCGACCAATGATCATTGGTACTGGCAACCACAATGGTTGGAAAGTTGATTTTATCTATTGGAAGCCTGTTGAATAATGCCACGTTTGACTTTTCCTGAAAGAATTCAATATCAGGTGGAGCAACGAGCAATGCCCCTTTTATTTTTTTTTCTGAAAGAGAAGCCCATTGCGCAATGGTGGGACAACCCAGGCTATGCCCGACAAGAATAACTGTTTCAGGGTCGTACCCGGACAGAGCAGCTTCAATAGTGGCAACCCATTGATTTATATCCGGCGCATCCCAATCCTGTTGAATGATACGTTGAAAATTATCACCCGTTGTTTCAAAATACGTTTGCCAGTGATCCGGTCCGGAGCCTCCCAAACCGGGAACAATAAAATAATTTGTCATAGTTGAATGTTGTTTTTTGATGTAATTCTATCTGATTTAAGACAAAACTTTTCGACTTCTTCGTCT
>Ga0302215_10002074_pt1 | contig 13953 bp, 19 predicted proteins | sample II_Fen_N3_1_FD_194580 | JGI IMG/M metagenome (GOLD analysis project Ga0302215, IMG submission 194580) | Peat permafrost microbial communities from Stordalen Mire near Abisko, Sweden - II_Fen_N3_1 | ecosystem: Environmental > Terrestrial > Soil > Wetlands > Permafrost | place: Sweden: Abisko...
CTCATACAATAAAAATATTATTGGTGTAGGATTCAAGATTGACTCCGGTGGTGGTGAAACTCGCGCCATGCGATTAATGAGCGATACCATTACTGAAATAAAAGGTAGAGTTTCTACCGGTGCATTCATTGATGATGCTGCTTACTCGGCAGCTGCCGGTATTGCTACAGCTTGTGATTTCCGTATGGCAAATAACAAGGATGCCGGCTTTGGCAGCTTTGGAACCTATGCAACTATTGTTGACTATTCAAAATACTACGAAGCTTTAGGGATCAATATCCTTGAAATCTATGCAGATGCTTCCAGCGATAAAAACCAACCATTCATTCAGGCACTCAAGGGTAACGATAAATTACTCAAGGAACTCATCAACCAGGTGAATGAATCATTCCTATCAATGGTTGAAACAAACCTTGGCGATCAGCTGAAGGCAGATCGTAAAGACTGGGCAACCGGTAAAACATTTTTCGCGCCTCAAGCTATGGATATGGGGATGATCAATGCAATAGGGACATTCGATGAATTTATTAATTCTTTTTATTTATAAATAATATGTGGTTATCAAAAGATGAATTTGAAAAACTGACAGGAAAAGCAACTAAGCATGATGCTCTTGTTGCTTCGATCCTAAAAGTGAACGAAGGAATGAAAGCCGATGACGTTACTCCTGAATTTATTGAGGAGGCTCTTACGGCTAGTGACAATGTAAAGGTTGACGAAACGTTGTCGGCCAAAGTAAAGGATCTGGAGTCTAAAGTTGAAACGCTGAATGGTACGGTTACAACTGTGACCAAAGAACGTGACGACTTGAAATCAGAAAACGCTGAGTTACGCCAGCTTCCAGGAGCTGAATCGGTAAGTACTGAAAAGCCAAAAGCTGAAGCTTCGGCTGTACAAGGTAATGAACTCGTTTCTTTTTTAGAAAGCAATAAAGGAGATACTGCTGCTATCGCAGAAAAAATAGTAGCTGAGGGGCTTGACAAATTTGTAAAATTGAAATAAAATGGCACTAAAAAAACCTATTGTAAATGTAGATGGTATTAGCCAGGCTGCTAAAACCTATGATCCGCAATTAAGAGCTTTACCCTATGTGAAGTTGAATGACGTGGCAGGCATACTTCGTCTAAATATTCAGGAAGTTGAAAATGAAGATGTAGTTACTACACTTCAACGTAAAGCTGGGGCAACTGGTCCGTACAAACCCGGAATGCTTATCGATTATCAGGAAGAAATGATGAAATTTTTTGAAGCAACTCTTAAACCTGTTTTGACTGTTGCAAAATCGAAAGATAACATCTCGCTTTACACTGACAAAAAAATTCTCACCCTAGCCGGTAAAGCGGTTGATAATAAAACGAAGAATCATCCGCTTGAAATGCTTATTGTGAATAATAGTATCATTTCACATGCTGAAGATGTTGTTTATTCATTGTTTTTTGCTGAACGTGATGAAAGCGTATTCTCTCCAATGACTGCTTTTGATGGATTTTTCACAAAATTGGATGTATTCACAACTGCGGGTCTTATTTCAACTGGAAATAAAAACTTGAAAATTTCTGGAGCTTTTGCGGATCCAACTACAGAGACTGACTATTCAGCTTATGATAGTCTGGTTGACTGGTTAGGTGATGCACATTCTTCACTTCGTACTTCTCAAGGTGGTGCTCCATTGTTGACTTGTGCACAAACTGTAATTAAAGCAGCTCGTGCAGCTTTGCGTTTGAGATTAAAAATGACTGAATATCCTACAGTTGCCCGTTTACTTGAATGCTTGCGTGAAGATGCATTCATTCCTGGACTAGAGTTCAATACTCACGAAGCTGTTGGTAAGGGTTCAAAATTGATGTTGCATAAACCTGGTTTATTTGACATTGGGTTTAATACTCAAGTTGCTGCCCAATTCTGTCAGGTAAGAGCAATATTTGAAGATCCGAATGACATGCAATTTTGGATTCAAGCTGCTTACGATACTCGTATTCAGGATATTAACCCTAAGGTATTCTATACCAACGAACAGACGAATACAGCCATGAATTTGGCCGGAGACTATTAATAAGTAATCAAATCAATCCTGCTGACTGATCGGCAGGATTGATTTATTGTCAAACAAATTAATTCATATAAAAATATGGCTGAAAATTTTGATCCTATTGTTGGCTTAGAAGGAGCTGACAATATGGGGGGATTTAAATCCCGAATTGCATTCATTCCGGCTCGCTGGCTAAGCGAAGTTCCTGAGCTTGCAGCAACTATTACTGCTGATGCTGATTATGCTACTGCAACGGGTGCCTTTACTTATAAAGCTGCTCTTACAGGAGCTAAACCGATTGGTATTGAATGTACCGATGGTACAGTGAAATATACTGCAAAAGCACAGGGCGAAAATGAGGGCCAAAGCTTTGCTATCGATGGTGAGTTCTTCCGTGCCGGCAGCAAAAAAGAATATGCTGCAGCAGCTCGAAAATTAAATAATACTCCAGGATATCTTATCATACCTGATACGGATGGTAATCAATTAATTATTGGCCAACCCGGATTATTGTGTAATCTTAAATTTGAGTATGATGGTGGACAAAAACGTGCTGACAGACGTGGATTGAAAGTCACTTACTCAGCTGACTCTAAAGCTCCTTACGTTTATCTTGCTACACCTATCGACATTGATGCATTGTTCGATTAAGACTGAAGTATATGCTGAAAATTATTGAATCATGGCTAGCTAATCCATCCGGTAGATACCAGGATGGATTAGCCATATTCTCGCAGTTAGCACCCGAGGATATCAAGAAGAAATACCTTGCGTTTTTTCAGGAAATTGAAAAGGAAAAAGACCAGTTTGATTCGCATTTCACTATGCTGATTAATAAGGTAGCTGCTATCGCTCATAAGATTAAGGTTAATCCCAAAGCTTTTGAGAATTTTGAATTGATTTTGAAATCTACCGATTTGGATCCAGCTACACTGGCTACTATTGAAGAAAAAAATCAGAAGATTTTAGCACTCAAGGAAAAACTTATAACGTTGAAATCAGAAAATCAGGAATTGATTTCCGAAAATGAAGATTTGAATGAAAATGTGGAAGACCTGGAAGCAGATTTGAACGAAGCTGAAGATACTATTGAAGCGTATGAGAGTCAGATTACTAATTTGGAAACTGAAATTGAAGCGCTCAAAGCCAAACGTGGTATTCAGATCGTTGCCCTGAAGGATATGCCGGAAGATCTTCAAAAGAAATTTGAGCGTAATCAACTGATCACTCCATTAATGGCAACTATTCATACGCAAATGGCTGTTGAGGGGCTTCATCATAAGACTCGTGAGAATTTGGTAAAACAACTGCTTGAGTTAGATGACGAACGTCGTCAGAACTGGGAAGATATCGATGCCTGGAGTGAAGGTCGCCAGACTGAAGATTTCACGATTGAAGTTCCTGCTTATGATGATGATCCAACCATTGCCGGCGCTCAAATGGCACGTCGGGTTATCAGACTTCAGGAAAACATTGCTCGTTCAAAGGATGTGGCAGAAAATTCAGACAAGGAAACTATTAAAGCCAATGCTTTGAAACGCATTGAAGCTTATGAGATTGAACTTGCTGAACTCAAGGCAAAATTGGAGCCTGCTCCTGCTACCGATGTTGATAGCTCAAAGGGTGGTGATGATAAGTAGTGAGTTTGATCGATTGTTCCGCGGGCATGAACGCCCTGGAACAATCGAACCTTTGATTCATAAAGGAGAATGGGCAATACACGACGTATTGCCTTTTCTTTTACAAAGAACTGGTCCTGCAAGTGTCAAGATAGCCACATTTAGCGTATCTGAAGACAGCCTGAGGCCATTGTTCTTCCAGGTTGATTCAGGTATGATCACAAAGCTTACTTTGTTGCTGGATGCTACTGTAAAGAGGCACAAACTTGATATGTTGCTTTTCGCAATGAATATCACTCCTGATATCAGGATTGACAGCAATCATGCTAAAATACTTTTGTTACAAAATGAAACCAACGCTTTTGGTATAGTTGGATCTGCAAATCTGAATCAACCAAGGAGAATTGAAGCCGGATTTTATTTTACTGCAGGAAAATACTTCGATTTTTTCAATGAACAATTTGATAAATACTACAGCGAAGCAATGCCCTATGAACTTGACTGATGAAGAATTGATACGGGTTGAAGAGATGGCAGCTGCGCTATTGCCGGCTGAAGAAATAGCCATACTTCTTGGTTTGCCTGCCGAGAAAAGATCGCTATTGATAGAAGTTGTCAAAAACCATATAAACTCACCGGTTTATATGGCCTTTCACCGTGGAAGGCTTACCACTAAACTTGAGCTAAGAAAGACAGTTATCAAACTGGCCAAACATGGTAGTCCAGCAGCTGAACCCATTGCCGATAAATATCTAACCGAACAAATGATATAAACTATGGCTACAAAAGAACTTACCGTATATGAGAAAGTAGAAAGGTGCTTATATATGCCGGCTGAAGAAGCTGAAAAATACCTTACACCCGGACAAATGGAAATCAAGGAGCGATTAATGCTTTGCGTATCGGTTTTGCTGGCAGAACCACTCAAGCAAGATACTGAAATAGTCAATTTCCTAATGTGTGGTTGTGGTGGAGCTTGTGAAGCTGTAAGTCAATCACAGGCTTATAGAGACGTTGCAGCACTTCGTAAAATGGTTGGTAGTATTCAGCTGTCATCTAAAGCCTGGTATCGCTATATGATCGTTGAAGGGGCTAAGAAAGGCTATCAAATTGGTATTAATAAAAACGATAGCAAAGGAATTGCTGCATGTTTAGATAAAATCGGTAAATACACTAGAGCTGACAAAGAAGATGATGCTATTGATTGGACTGAAATGATTCCACCAAGTATGGTTGTCACCGATGATGTTACTGTACTGAATCTTGAACCAATTGAAAACTTAGAGGAAGAGCGGAAAAAGTTCAGAGCATTATTCAAAAAAAATTTGATTAGTAACGCTGAAGATCTATGAACGAATTTATTCAGCCACCAGCATCCGTACTCCTTAGACATGAAGAGGTCGTAAAAAGATTTTTCAATAACGCTCAACGTGATGCCATGCTTGTTTCTGCTCACGATGAATATATTGTTGCATCACGCGGAACGGGTAAATCTGAGGGGATTGATGCCAGGTTCATTATTCGAAATGTTTGGGAGATGCCCGGTTCTACCGGTGCGCTACTTTCTCCAACTTATTCCAAAGCCTGGGGTAATACATTGCCGGCAATATGTCATGCATTATCAACTTGGGGGTATCATGAGGGAGTTCATTTTTTCGTAGGTAGAAAAGCACCTGCAGATATGAATTTCAAAATGCCAAAGAGAAGACCTATGAAAAGTGCATGGGAAAACTGTTTGCATTTTTGGAATGGTACTATCTTAGTTGTGCTTTCATTCAATCAGGGCATGTCTGCAAACTCCATGTCGCTTGACTGGGTTATTGGTCCTGAAGCTAAGTTTCTATCCTACGAGAAAATAAAATCGGAAGTAGTTCCGGCCAATCGTGGTAATGAGCAATACTTTGGCGATTGCCCTCACCACCATTCAGTTCTTTATTCTACTGATATGCCAACATCTAAGATTGGTAAATGGATATTAGATAAGGATAGAGAAGTGTCTAGTTCACATATAAACTTTATAAGGAATCTGTATAAGGACATGGTTAAGTACTTCATTATACCTGAAGAACTCAGAACTGACTATGATAAAAGAATGCTCCGTGAATTGTTATCTGATATCGATCTTGCTAGAAAATTTCAAAAACCCGTTATACCACAAGAAGGAAAAGATCGTGAGTTTACAGTATATTATGCTGAGTACGATATATTTGAAAATATGGAAGTTGTTGGTAAAGACTTCATTTGGCAAATGTATCGTGATTCTCCTAACCTTATATGGCGTACTGCATTCCTGAATGAACGACTATTCCGTGTACCCAATGGGTTCTACTCTGCGCTCACTGAAGATCATTTCGATATACCTGGTGACAATGGTAAGATTCAGAACATGGATCTGATTGGTAAGTCAAAGAAAACAAATTGGAAGAAACTATCTTCATATGGGTGTATAGGTGATGGTGACCTAGACTTCAGTAAACCTATATACATTGGGTGTGATTGTAACAGTGCTATATCAACCTTATGTGCAGGTCAGGTGAATGAAGAAACCGGTGAACTAAGAATACTCAAATCATTCTTTATCAAGACACCTGGAAAGCTTCAGGATGTAGTTAAGATGTTTTGTGATTACTATGCCAATAAGTTGAACAAAGAAGTTGTGTTCTTCTTTGATCATACGTTTACCTGGACAAGTGGAACAATGCAGGATAGTTATGCTGATACAGTAATCAATAAGCTGACTGAGAATCATTATACTGTTACTCCAGTGTATATTGGTCAGTCACCTGGTCACGACTGGAAGCACCTGCAGATAGATAGTGCATTGAAAGAAACACCCGAATATCTATCCATATCATTCAATCTGGACAACAATGACTTTCTTAAGCTTGCAATGGAACAAACAGGCGTTAAGCAAGGTAAGACCGGCTTTGAAAAGGATAAGGATCCTGAGAAGTTACCCGATACTCCAGACAACCCGGATGAGTATAAGACTCACGTTACTGATGCTTTCGATACTTTATTCATTGGTTGCCAGTTCCACTTTGTTTCACCTAATAGTTACTCTGGATTTGGTGCTGCCTTTGGTGGTGCTGCGTAGTAGTTGTATGAATGTTTTGAGAGCCTGTCGATTCATCGATAGGCTTTTTTTATTTAAATCGGACACACGTGCGTGTGATCGAAAATAAGGGGGCGTTTTTTGTTAACACTCTGGCATATTACAGTTAAAAAAATGTTGCATCCGCAAGTTTTTTTGAGGGCGGTGCGTGGTGCATAGACACATCTAAGGGAAAAATTTTCCCTTGAGTAACCCTTTTAAAGATTGAAATTGAGAAAGTTGTTTATTTATTTAACTCAAATCTATGGGAAATACATGTTTTTTAACTTTATGCTTGAAAATAGCTTCATGAGATTAGGCTAAATCAATCATTTTTAAAATTCCAAGAACGAAAATAAAAAAGTTTTTTTTGTCCTTTAACTTCGGTATATTCAATAGTATTTTTGATTCATTAATTTAAACATAAATGGAAAAATTAATAAAGCAATCGGAGATTTGGGCTAAAATGGAAGAGATGGAAGGCGGTAAACCTAAACCATTTACTTTTCAGTGTGCGAAAAAAAACGGGGAACTTTTGACCTATAAAGATGCTGTACTGACTTCTATCCACTCCAAGGGAGGTACATTCAATGCGAGAATGCCCGGAGAAGCAAAACCTCACAAATACCGAAAAATACTTGTGACAAGATTTAATGAATTTAAAGTTTACATATAATGGCTAAAAAACAGGATGAAATAAAGTGTGAAGTGTTTGACTTTGGAGGCACTGCATACTTAAAAGGTTCAAAAACGGCAATTACTTTTTCGGATCATAAGGAGATGGTGGGTGATAGTACTACTCCAAAAAGTAATATTGAACCGAAAAATGGCAAAACATATGGTGAAAAAGCAATTGATTTTGCTAAAAAGGGATTAAACGATAAGCAACCGGTCGAAATCATGGATAAGATTTTTGCCTTATCTACACTTGGATCCAATGTGGCTTTTAATTCAAAAATGGCTTACGGCGATGGTATTATGGTTGTGAAAAAGATACGTGATGATAAGACTAAAGAGATAAAAATCGTTGAACAGCTTCCCAGTGAGCAACCCGAAATATTCAAGTTCCTGGAAGAAAATAACTATATCGGATCCGCTCAGGAATGGGGCAATGATATTGTTGTTTTCAACGAAGGATATGTTGAATTCGTATTTGCCAGGGGTGAGAATAAATTAGTAGAGATACATTATATTGAGTCTGTAAATAGCCGGATATCAATAGCCGATGATAATGGAGATATAAAATATCACGGCCGTTCCCTCAAGTGGCATGAATCAAACCCTGAAGATGTCCAGATTACTCCGCTTTTGGATCGTCGTCGTGCATTAAAGGATCTTCGCGTTAGACGTGGGTTAGATTTTGATCTGAATGGTAAAAAGGCTACCCCGAAAAAAACGGAAAGCAGCTATGTTCTTCAGCTGATGCTTCCAACTCCAGGGCGATTCTATTATGGGAAACCTTATTGGTGGTCAATATTTACCGATTGGTATGAATTTGCATTGGCAATCCCAAAATTCAAAAAAGCATTGCTTCAGAACCAAATGGTAATTAAGTTCCATGTGAAAATTGCTAAAAAGTTTTGGCCGAAATTATTTCTATCGAGGGGTCTTAATATAGATGTCAATAAGGCTGAATGCAAAGCCTGTCGTGAGAAATTTCTTCTTGATATGGATAAGTTCCTCTCGGGTGAAGAAAATGCTGGAAAATCATTTGTATCAGAGTTTGAATATGATAAAATCAATAAGTATGAGGATAATGATATTATTATTACTCCTATTGATTCCGGAGTAAAGGGTGGTGAATACCTTGATGACTCTTCTGAAGTAACTAATATCATTTGTTATGCTATGGAAATTCACCCAAGCGTGGTAGGTGCCACCGGAAAATCAGGAACTATCAACGGTACTGAAGCTCGCGAATTATTCATTATCAAACAAGCGCTTCAAAAACCTATCCGGGATTTGTTTGTACAACCGCTATACATTGCCAAAAATATAAATGGTTGGGATCCCGATATCCATTTCATTATTCCAAACATCATGCTTACCACGCTTGATCAGAATACAGGTGCTATTAAATCAACAGGAAATCAAAAACTACCATAATCATGAGCCTAATAATAAAAGATATAGCTACGTTAAGGAAAACTGTAAAAGTATCGGCTTCTGTTCTGTTTGAAGTTGTAGAGCCATTTTTGAAAAGTGCCAGGGATTTGTTTCTGATTCGTTACCTTGGCCGTGAGTTGATAGAAGTTTTGGAGTCGGAAACTGTTCCCGATCGCGCAATAGAACTTCGTGATCTCGTTCAAATGTCGCTTGGTCCGTTGTCCATGTGGGTAGGAGCTGCAGAACTGTCGGTTAGAATTGGTGACTCCGGGATGACCGTTGAGAATAACAAGGATAAGTTTGTTGCAGCCAGCGAAACTAAGATTACCAATGTAACCGAAAGCCTGGAGCGTCGTGGATTTCAATATCTGGATCTTGTTCTTGAGTATCTTGAGAAAAATAAGGATCAGTTCCCGGAATGGACTGAAAGCAGTTACTACACGCTTCGCTCAGGTAACTACATTCGTTCGGCCATACAGTTCCAGGAACTTGGTAAGGTTGATATTTCGTATAGCCGTCTGACTTTTGAAAGTCTCAGACCGATAATGTCAAATATCGAAGAGCATTATATCACCGACTTTATCGGTGAAGATTTGGATGAAACGCTTCGCCTGGTATTGGAAGCCGGACAATCAGATCCGCAAAAGCGACTCATTGCCAACATCCGTAAATTTGTAGCCTGCAAAACAGCTGAGCTATATACCAGTCAGGCGAGTAAACAGAACCGAACCGGTTCTGACGTAAAAGAGTATAAGCCGATAATTCGGCCGGCATACGGAGACATCTCCAATACCGGAAACTTTTACGCCGAACAATCCGCTTATTACCTAAGTAAGGTACAGCAAACTTTGAACAAGTACGCTGTTGAATTGGGCATCACTCCGGTGACTGATGCAATAGATTTTAATTCGGATGAACAACATATGTTTTACGCAGGATGAGAAAGCTAATTTGGTATGATCGGGAATATATGCTCCCATCGTCGATGAATGAAATGACGAATGAACAACTGATAGAACTGTCAGTTCTTACAGCTCAGCCAATGCCCATTCAGGAAGTGAAAGTGAAGATTTTATTTATTTGTCTGAATGCACAATTCAGGAGAATGAAAAATCCGAATTACTTCAGAGTGAAAATTGATGGTGAAACTTATGCAGTAACAGCCGATGAAGTTACGGCCATATCTGCGGCTTTCGACTTTTTGTATATAAAACCCGACGAAAAAGGGAATTGTTTCCTGGACATGAGACTAACCCGATGTCCCTATCCGGTATTAAAAATTAAAGGCACTGAATTCTTTGCCCCTGATAGCAACTTGACGGATATGCTGTACAATCAGTATATTTACTTGCAAAGTTTCGACCAAGCTAAAGATAAGAAGCCTGAAGTGATATATCAATGGTTGGGTGCTATGTTCAGAACTAACAAAGAAAAATTCAATCACAAGGATTTGAATCTTGAGTTGATGAAACATATCAACCCCCATGTAGTGGTACTGATGCTTTGGTTCTGGATAGGATCCTGTCGTTTTTTAGCCGAAAAGTTTCCGCGAGTATTCCCGGATGGTAACGATCCTGAATACGGAGATGTATATAGTGGCCAGCAACGATTGCTTGACTACATGGCCAAAGGTGATCCTGAAAAGAAACGAGCCTACAAGCAGGATATGCTGTATGATATATTATACTCGCTGGATTATATCCTCGAAATTGATGAACAAAATTCTGATTCTCCATAATACTTTTTTTTTTCATTGCATAATTTTTAAATGGTTATTTAGGTAAACCGCTCCAGACTGTGAAGTTAGGGCGGTTTTTTTGTATTAAGACTTTTTGTATCTTTGTTGCTAAATAAATTTATCAACCTTTAAAATTAATTATTTATGAAAAAAGTTTTATTGTTGGCTGTAATGGCTGTATTTTTTGTATGTGCTAACGCACAGAATAGCGATTCAAAGAAAATAAATTACGAGTATTGTGAAATTATTGGCAATAAACCATTTATGGCTTCTAAAATGAAAATTGTTGTCGATTATGGGAATGAAACAGAACCGGAAAGTATAAACTATAAATCGATGACAGCAGCATTAAATTCTATGGCTAAAAGTGGTTGGGAATTAATACAAACATATACTGCTCCAGCTAATAATGGAAATAATATGTTTTATTGCTGGGTATTGAGACGTGAAATGAAAAAATAGTTATATGATTTGGTTCATTATAATTGTAGCAGTTATTGTTGTAGTTTATTTTATTTCGAAATCATCTGATTCGAAAAAAGAACCTGAGTCTATTGTTGATTCTATGGTGGCTGATATGAGGCTTAAAGTAGATAAGAAATATGTATTAGTAAAAGAGAATTTTGATTTATTTATACGCTCCAGTATGAATGATATAAGTGAAAATAAAAACGATCCAACATATGATTCAAATATTATCAATGTAGCTGTGAAAGGGCTTTATTACAGAAATGAAAATGAAAAATCTATGGCTAAAAAATTGATAGTTCATGAAGAATTATTTTTAGAACGAGAACCTGATAATAAAATAGACCCTAAATCAATTAAAGTGCTTATTTCTAAAAATATAATGATTGGATATGTAGAAGAAAAATACTCTGATTTTTTGACACGACTATTGGATAATGATTATAAAGTAAATTGTTTTGTTTCTAAAATAACTAATAATTATATCCCATATATTTATATGGAAGTATTCTTTTCAGGACATAAGACTTTTACACCAAAAGAACTAAAACAACAGAAAAAGCAACCTGAGGTTGTTTATGTGGATTATAAGCAACGGATTAGCCGCTTGAAAGAAAATATAAAACGGTCTCAAGTAGTAGCTGATAATGCGACTAAGGAAAATATAAGGGATAATGCATTGAAACGAATTGAAGAATACCGAGTTGAATTAGCTAATTTGGAGAAGATTAGAGATGATAATGAAAATAATTGATATTTTTCATTGTCAATTAAAATAAACTCTGCATCTTTGCAGTACAGAACAACATACAAGGGACTTAGTCCCAGCTAGCGAGCTGGTTTTTTTATGTCCAAAAACTTATTTTAAAATATAGCGATGCTATATCACGAGCCGTTTGGAGCGGTAATTTCCCCTTGGGTTGTTCTGTAGCGTGATATTGGCATCGCTTTTTTATTGCCAAAAATCTAAAACAGAACAACCCAAATGAACACAACCACAACCCGCAGGCCTCGCCCTGCAAACCCTTCTCCCGAAAACCCTGTGCATGAAATTAAGGTCACCGACATGGTCACTGCCCGAAAATTACTGAAAGCTTTGTATTTAAATTTGAAATCGAATATCGATAAGGAAACAACGATTGATTTCAGATATGATGGAACTACTACTAATGTGGCTTTTATTACCGGAACTACTGAAATGAAATTTAATTTAGTGGAAGGAGGTACATTATGAGTAAAAATAATGTATCAGTAAACGGAATAAATATAACTCCAAACATTTCGGAAGTATTAACTTGCTGGTTTGGTCATTATGAAGATACAAAACTGAATCGTCCGGAATTAGTATGTGTAACAGAAACGGCACCTGAAAGTTATGCACAATCACTAATAAAAGTGCAGGATCTATTAATTGATCAACTGGAACAAACGTATCCTGATATCGACAGGAATTTGTTTGACGTATTGTCAGCTGTAAAAAGTATGCGATTGGATTTTGAAAAACTTATACCCTCAAAACGAATAGAAGAATGAGCGACGAACACAAACCCCCAACCACCCAAGCGGAAGCCTTTAAAATGATCACACCGCTCGATCCGGCAATGCCTAAAGGTGCATTCTCTGCCGAAGAAAAGGATATTGCATTTTTTCGATTAGTAGAGTTTATCCGGTTATTGTTACCTGAAAGTTAAACTTTGTTATATTATTATGCTAACTATCTGATTAACAATTAGTTACATTACATTTGTGGAGTAATTTATAAAAACAACTTTTAAAAATAACATTATGGAAACAAAAATTTGTGTATTTGAAGAAAACAACATTACCTTTCTGCTTTCGAAGGATAATGGAATGATGATTAATGCCACCGAAATGGCAAAACCATTTAATAAACAAGTGGTTGCTTTTTTGAGAAATGATGACACTAAAAATTTCATTTCAGAGTGTTTAAGAAGTGAGAATTCTCACTTCTTAAGTGTCAAAAAAGAAGAAGATTTATTCACTTCATCTAAAAAATTTGGTACATTTATGCACCGTGTTTTAGCTTTGAAATTTGCGGCATGGTTAAGTCCTAAATTTGAACTTTGGGTTTATTCTACTATCGAAAATTTACTTTTCGGAAAAATGGTAGAACGTGAAAAATCTTATGAACGAACCGTAGCGCTCGAAAACGAACTGGACAAACTCGAAAAGAAAGATAATAAAACAGGGTTGAATTTCGAACGAGCCATTGTAATTAAGGAATTGCTTAAAAAAGAAAGGGCTTACAGAACTTCGCTAACAAAAGTAAATGTAAACGAAATGCGAAGCTTGTTTGTTGATAAAGATTTTGAAGAACAGATTTCAGATAATTAAAGCCTATTTGCGATGCTATCAGATTAAATTAAAAAAACAAAAACTAATAATCATTATCCGGACGGAAGATATTCCGTCCGGATTAAAAAAAACATCATGAAAACAACATTATTACTGACTGTAAATGAAACAGAGATTATTTGCGCTGAAAAAGAATTTGAAACATTAGTTCCAATTGCTCCCATTTGCATTTCATTGGGATTGAAAACAAATCGCCAATTGGATTTATTGAAAAGGAATGAGTCTTTGCTTAAATTTCTCCAAACCGAAACTATTGAGTATAATGGATTAGAATTTACAGCCGTGCCCTGTTTACCTATTAAGTGGATATTTGGTTGGTTGTTTACAATCAAAAATGTAAGCAACTACGATGATGTTATGAACATATATAACAGCATTATGAATTTTGTTAAAGCTCAAAAAGAATAATAAAATTGAGAAATAAGCAACGTTTGTATATTTATTTCTCAAAATAAATATATAATATGAGAAATAAGAAAATTATAGTTTTAAAACAACTCAAATTTTTTTCTGTCCTTTAAAA
>Ga0302215_10002075_pt1 | contig 13949 bp, 5 predicted proteins | sample II_Fen_N3_1_FD_194580 | JGI IMG/M metagenome (GOLD analysis project Ga0302215, IMG submission 194580) | Peat permafrost microbial communities from Stordalen Mire near Abisko, Sweden - II_Fen_N3_1 | ecosystem: Environmental > Terrestrial > Soil > Wetlands > Permafrost | place: Sweden: Abisko...
TGCTTTTACATTGAGAGTCCGGCCATGCGTGGTTTGCTCAAGAAACTGCATTGCGACAACTATATCTCGCTCGTGGCTGCCAGTTCGATTATCCGTCCCGGGGTTGCCAAGAGTGGGATGATGCGCGAGTACATCCATCGTTTTCACCATCCTGAGAGTTTCACCTACCTCCATCCCGTGATGAAGGAGCAACTGGAAGAGACTTATGGTGTGATGGTTTTCCAGGAGGATGTACTTAAAGTGTGTCACCATTTTGCCGGGCTCGATCTGGCTGATGCCGATGTGTTACGCCGCGCCATGAGTGGAAAATTCCGTTCGAAGAGCGAGTTTCAGCGGATCATTGACCGTTTTTTTGAGAATTGCCGCACCCTGGGTCGCCCCGATGAGACGGCAAAGGAAGTTTGGCGGCAGATCGAGAGTTTTGCAGGATACTCCTTCTCAAAAGCTCATTCCGCGTCGTACGCAGTGGAGAGTTTTCAGAGCCTTTACCTGAAAGCTCACTATCCGCTTGAGTTTATGGTCGCTGTGATTAATAATTTTGGCGGATTCTACCGTACCTGGGTGTATGTGAACGAAGCGCGGCGGTGTGGCGGCCGTATTGAACTGCCCTGTATCAATAAGAGTCTTGAAGAAACAACGATTTATGATGATCGTATTTACCTGGGTTTTAATTTGGTTGCTAATCTTGAGCAGACTTTTCAGCGTCAGTTGGTGATGGAGCGAAAGCGCAGCGGTGAATTTCAGTCGCTTGAAGATTTTGTACGCCGTGTGGTAATTGGTATCGAACAATTGGTACTGCTGATCAGGTTGGGCGTATTTCGGTTTACCGGTAAACCCAAAATGCAATTGTTGTGGGAAGCGCATATGTTACTCAGCAAGCATGTTAAAAGCATCCCAAACCGGTTATTTGATATTCCTTCAAAAAAATGGGAATTACCGAGTATGGAACAGTCATTTGTTGAGGCAGCCTACGACGAAATTGAACTGCTTGGTTTCCCGGTGACGATGTCGTGGTTCGATTTGCTGCAAACCAGTTTCCGGGGCGAAGTGATGGCGAACGATCTGACCGCCTATGTTGGGAAAACCGTGCGTATGGTGGGGTTGCTGGTGACAATTAAATACGTGAGCACTTCGAAGCGTGAGCTGATGCATTTCGGCAGTTTTCTGGATCTTTCCGGAGAATTCTTCGAGACGGTTCACTTCCCGCAAAGTTTGAAGAATTGGCCATTTGCCGGACATGGTGTTTACCTGATTTTGGGAAAAGTGGTTGCTGATTTTGGCCATCCGTCTATTGAAGTCGATAAACTGGCCAAATTGCCTGTGAAAGGCGATCCGCGACGTTAGAAATTGATTGGTTTTATGAAAGTTCAAATAGAATTCTGTATTCTTTTCCTTTCATACAAAAGCTGGCTGCGATCCTGGTAGAGAATCGGAGCCAGCCTTAGGTCGTGTGATACCAGTCGTTATTTCGTAATTTTCCTCACCCTTACAGCAAAAGCTTCGGCAGGATTTTTCGCAATAACCTGGTCAATCTCTTCTTTTGTAAATCCTTCAGTCATTACGTATGGAATTAACAAATTGAAAAGAGAAGTATAAGGCCGAATTTCTCCACCATTGGGTTCACCAGGGTGGTACCAACCGGCATCGTGAGAGAGCAAAACACGATTGAGCTGACGCGTAGATTTCATGTAGTGCAATAAGTCAGCAAACCTGACGATGGTAACCATTTCTTCGCGGACACCATCGAAAGCGACCCAGCAGCCCATCTGAGCGATTGCCAGGATATTTTCTTTTGAGGATTCAACCATGGCATGTGCCCAGATAAATGCGGAAGGATCAACACCATACTGTTTCAAGATTTGCAGTTGTGCCAAAGCTGCCGAGGCACGTCCGGTATGCGACATAATGGTAAGTCCTGTTTCCAGATGGGTAAGACACGCTGCGGCAACCAGTTTTTTATCTGTTTCAGTTAATTGATTATCGTTAATTCCAATTTTGATAAAACCGGGTTTAATGCCTGTGTTCCCAATCCCGTTTTTTGCTTCTCCAATCCAGATTGCTGCTATTTCTTCAGGACTCATATCTTTAATTTCATGGGGAACATGTCTTTCATTATCAGCTGCGTACCATCCGGTATTTGTGAGGATTTTAATTCCTGTTTTCCGTGATAGCTCTGCAAGCAATTGCGGATCTTTTCCCATGAATTCCGTCGTACAGTCGACAAACGTTGCGACTTTGAAAGGTTTTAACTCTTCAAAATAGGGTAGTACCTTTATGATTACAGAATCTTTATTGAAACGTTTTGCACTTATTGAATCGATCGCTGCAAAATCGACAAGAACGTGTTCATGCGTCAGTGTAATACCCATTTCCGATGCCGGTATCTCGCCCGTAACTGTAATTACTTTTAGATCATTGTTTTGACATGATGTTGTTGATAATAAAGCAAACAGAAGCAGAAAGCCAACGGCCTTGTTTCTCAGTGAAGGTATCATAAGTCTTAGTCTTAAATTTATTCGACGAAGATAATAAGATAATTCACTTTGGAAATATAAGATTTAAACCCGAACCGTTTTTGTCTGACGTTGCAGAATTAATGATTCGACAATAAATGGAGGTAAATGAATATGTCACTTTTCCTCCTTACTGTTCAGGTATTTGATAACCATTCGCGGTGATTCTGTTTCAAATGTTAAAAAAGTGTTAAAAAAAAATAAGAAAAGCTATTTGAATTGGTTTTATTTATTCTTAAAATTGCAGCAACCAAACATTATAAATTTAGTATCAATTTTAATAACTCGTTTTCTTTCGGCATAACGTGATTCTTAAAAAGGATCTCGGACGTTCATTTTTAAAATTGCAGTTTTCAAAAATTCAGTGTACTATTCGTTAAATTGATTGTTTCCCGTTAATCAACCTGAACAATCATTATTTGATTAATAGAAATTTTAAGGCGTTTTGGAAATATCAGGACCCAATTCGAATTTGCTCTCTTTAGCAGATTAACAATTGAGTCGTAATATGATCTGAAAATATTGAAAAACGATTATATCGTATTACAAAATTGAATAAATGGTGTTTAATATTGTCATCAAACTAAATTGCTAAACGTAATTCAATGAAATCACCTGACTATTGGTTTCTCCCCTCACCTATTTATAACTCAATTAGAGGAAATATTTTCTTATTAAAACAATCAATCACACGTTCTTATATTTTATTTACTAATCTTAATGTCATGTATTTATGAAACAAAAAATTCTGATTTTTCTGCCTAAAGGAAAATGGACCAGGACGTTACTGTCTATGGTTCTTCTTATGGTATTGACTACGAGTATGGCCTTTGCTCAAAAGGAAATATCTGGTAAAGTAATTGATGAAGCCGGATCTCCTGTTCCCGGTGCTTCTGTAGTAGTGAAAGGCACTACCAACGGAACCGTGACCGACAATGACGGTAAGTACTCTCTAAAAGTGGCTGACCATTTTAACAAAGTATTAGCTTTTTCGTTTATCGGAATGGTACCGATGGAAATGCCAATTGGTTCCAATAGCGTTATCAATATAACGTTGAAGAGTGAAACTATCGGTGTTGAAGAGGTTGTTGTTGTAGGTTATGGTACTCAGCAGAAAAAGACCCTGACGGGTGCTGTTGCTACAGTAGGCGATAGTGAACTTCGTGGTACTCCTGCTGCCAATGCAGCTTCAAGGATGCAGGGACGTGTTGCCGGTGTAACGATTACCACTGATAATTCACCGGGTGGTGATGCAACCGTAAGGGTTCGTGGTATTGGTTCGGTAAATAACAATGATCCGTTGTACATTATTGATGGTGTCCCTTCAGCTGGAGGAATGACTAGCCTCAATTCAAATGACATTGAAACGATGACTGTATTAAAAGATGCATCATCTTCGGCTATTTATGGTGTACGTGCCGCAAACGGTGTTATCATCGTTACAACCAAACGTGGTAGCGCAGGTAAAACTAAATTGAGTTTTGATGCCCGCTACGGGATTCAGAGCAATACAAATTCGCTTAAACTGATGAATACACAACAGTATGGCGATATGACCTGGTTGGAATTCAAAAATGCAGGGCTTAAACAAGGTGATGCAGGTTGGACTAGCCAACAATACGGTTCAGGTGCTACACCTGTAATTCCAGATTATATTATTCCTACCGGAAAAGTAGGTACATTAGATGAGAGCTTATATAGCTACCCAAGTCCTTACAATGGAATTACCAAAGCCAATAAAATCGGTACGAACTGGAGTGATGAAATTTTTCACCCTGCTCCAATTCAGGAATACAATCTTGCAATGAGTGGTGGTTCTGAAAAAGGAAATTATGCTTTTTCAGCAGGCTATATGAAACAGGATGGTGTTTTGAAAATGACTGATTTTGAGCGTTTTTCTCTTCGTTCAAATGCAGATGCTAAAATTGGAGATTGGCTTCAGATTGGCGAAAGCCTTGGTGCTACTTATTCCGACCGTGTTTTAGGATTTACCAACAATGATGAAGGCAACCCTATTTCCCAGGTTTATCGTATGCAACCAATTGTCCCTGTTTATGACATCAAGGGAAACTTTGCCGGAACACAGGCAAAAGGTACCGGCAACGGCGCTAACCCACTTGCAAATCTTGTCCGTAATAAGGATGATTACCAACGTGATTTAAGAATTCTTGGTACTGCTTATGCCCAGGTCAATTTCTTAAAAAACTTCAGTTTTAAAACGCTTATGGGTGTTGACTATATCAGTTCAAGGATTCAGGACCGTACTTTAAGGAACCCTGAATTTGCTGAAGCAATTGCAGCTGATGCACTTTCTCAAACCTATAATGGAACAATGCAGTGGAACTGGTCAAATACGCTTAATTTCAAGAAGAAATTTGCTGATGTTCACAATTTGAATGTTCTTGTAGGTTCTGAAGCTGTTAGTTTCAGATTTGACAACCTCGTAGGTAGCAGGTCTACTTATGCCTTTACGAATACCGATTATATGATCTTAAATTCAGGCGAGGCTGATCAGGCATCATCTGGTTATTTTGATGAATCGAAGACATTCTCTTATTTTGGCAGGTTCAACTACGATTATAAGGGCAAGTATCTTTTAGAAGGTGTTGTTCGTCGTGATGCATCCAGCCGATTTAACAAAGCAAACCGTTGGGGTACATTCCCTGCATTTTCTGCAGGATGGAGGGTATCTGAAGAGGAATTCATGAAAAATGTATCATGGATTAATGATTTAAAACTTCGCGCAGGTTGGGGTAAAACCGGTAACGATAATGTTGGAGGTTATTACAATTCTTACAGTACCTATCGTGCCAGTGTTGATGAATCATTCTATTCAATTTCAGGTTCTCCTGCCAAGACTGATGCTGGTTTCCATAAATATAAATTGGGTAATCCTGATGGCAGATGGGAAGCCAATGCAACAACTAACTTAGGTATTGACGCAACATTTTTAAATAAACGGTTAGAAGTTAATCTTGACCTGTACCAAAAGGTAACTACTGATATGTTATATAATCAGCAATTGCCATCGACCTGGGGATATTTGGTACTTCCTGCAGTGAATATTGGTGAGATGAAGAATACGGGTCTTGATTTGATGGTTACTTATCATGGGAAAGTTGGTAATGATTTCAAATTTGACGTAAGGGGAAACATTTCTCATTACAAAAACGAAGTTGTTAAACTTAATTCCAATCCGAATGAGAAACTTTATGGTCCACAGTTGAGGCAGATTGATTATACCGTCAGTATGGCCGGACAACCAATTTCTTCTTTCTATGGATATGTTGTTGAAGGAATTTTCAACACAGCTGCCGAAGTTGCCGCACATCCAAAATATAATCCTGATATCAATGGAAATGATTCTTACAGTAAACCAGGTGTATTTAAATACAAAGATGTAAACGGTGATGGTAAAATTACAAGTGCTGACCGCACGATTATCGGTAGTCCACATCCTGATTTCACCTATGGTTTGAACATTGACTTTGCTTATAAGAACTTCGATATGACGATGTTCTTCCAGGGCTCCCAGGGCAATAAATTAATCAACTATGTAAATCGTTGGACACAATTCAATAATTTCTCTGGTAACAGGGATGTCAAACGTCTTACAGAATCTTGGACAGCTGAAAGGTATGCCAACAAAAGCAAAATTACTTTGCCTATGGCTATTCTGGACGATGCAGTTATGCAACAGAACTCTACATTCTTTGTTGAAGACGGCTCATATCTACGTATGAAAAACCTTCAAATTGGTTACTCTTTACCTGCTGCGCTTACTACAAAATTAAAAATAGAACATTTAAGAATCTACGTGCAGGCTACCAATCTTTTCACCATTACCAAATATTCAGGTCTTGATCCTGAAATTCGCATGACTCAGTCAAATGCTGACCGGGGAATGGGTATTGACGAAGGTGTATATCCAACTTCACGGATCTTTATGGTTGGTATCAATTTAAATCTGTAATTAATTGAAAAATTGTCGATTATGAAAAAAATAATTTATAGCACACTTGTGATTCTGGCAGGCTTGGTTTTTGCCTGTAAGAGCGATTGGTTAGATGTAAAACCAAAAGGGGAGGCGGATATTTCAACATTCTCATCCGCAAAAGGTGTCAATGTTTTATTGATTGGAGCTTATGCAGTTGTTGATGGTACGCATCGTAACTTCGGTGATGGAGCGGTTTGGGCCAGTGCTGTTTCCAATTGGGTCTGGGGCGGTGTTGCTTCTGATGATGCTTATAAAGGATCAAACTATGGTGACCAATCAACCATTAATCCTATTGAAGGATTCTATTCGGATGCTAATAATGGATATGTAATCAACCATTGGTTTCCGTACTATGATGGTGTTTTAAGAGCAAATGATGTTCTTAAAGCTCTTCCTCTTGCACTTGATATGGCAGATGCTGACAAAAAACTTGCCGAAGCGCAGGCTAAATTCCTTCGTGCACATTTCTATGTTGAGTTGACCAGGGTTCACGGTAAGGTTCCATATATTGACGAAAAAACCGTTAATCCTTCAATAGTTCCTAATGATCACCTGCTTTGGCCTGAAATTGAAGCCGATTTGACATTTGCTGCTGCTAATCTTCCAGCTTCATGGAGTGATAAAGGTCGTGCAACAAAATGGGCAGCCAAAACTTACCTCGGTTATGTCTATATGTTCGAGAAGAAATATGATTTAGCTAAGGCTCAGTTGGATGACGTTTATACCAATGGTGGTTTTACACTGATGCCAAGTTTTGAACAGAATTTCATGATCGCTAACAGAAATAACGCCGAATCAATTTTTGAGATTCAATATGCTGTTAATGATGGTTCAAACGGTTCAGGAAATGGTGGTTGGGGTGATGCATTGAATTATCCTTATGGTCATACGGGTACATGTTGCGGTTTCTATCAACCTTCGCATAGTTTGGTAGCTTCTTATCGTACTGATGCAGCTACAGGACTTCCACTTCTTGATGAAACATATACTGTTGCGTCGATATTGCCTTATGATCCAACCGGTGCTACCGTTAAAACTTATGCTAAACCAGTTGATCCACGTCTTGACCATACTGTTGGACGTCCAGGTATTCCATTTTTGGATTGGGGAGTACAAGACGGTGCTACTTGGGTTCGTGACCTATCGAATGGTGGACCTTACCTGAACAAGAAGAATATGTTCAAACAGGCAGAAAAGTCTATGGCAACTTCTACTGGTTGGGCAACCGGTGTTAATGCTAATAACTTCCGTAAATTCCGTAAAGCACATGTCATTCTTTGGTTGGCAGAGTGCGAAGCTCAGGCAGGAAATCTTGTCAGGGCTACCTCTTTGGTTAATGAGATCCGTAACAGGGCTAAAGCTTCGAATGTGGTTAAGCTTGCTGACGGAACACCGGCAGCTAACTATAAAGTAGAACCTTATCCAGCAACTTTTGCTTCTAAGGATTTTGCGCTCAAGGCTATCAAAGCAGAAAACCGTATGGAATTTGCCATGGAAGGTATGCGATTCTTCGAACTGGTACGTTGGGGCGATGCCGCAACCGTCTTGAATACTTATCTGCCAGTTGATGGGACACAAATTGGAGCACTTGCAGGCAAAAAATTTGTTGCAGGTCAGCACGAAATATGGCCTATACCACAGCAACAGATTGATATGTCGCTAGATGCTACGGGTAAAAAAGTTCTTACACAAAACCCAGGCTATTAATTCATTTGTTTATTAAGAATAAAATTGAGAAGCTGTCCGATTGGACAGCTTCTTTTTTTTGTCAATACTCGTGAAGCAATAAGGCAAATTAATCTCTTTGCTGATAATTGATTCTCAAGGACTGGAATAAATTCAGAGGGCTACTTCAAAACGTGAAATAACTGTTTTTTACTTGATTTGCAGTGACTTCCTGATGTGTTAATGTTTGATCGAAAAGCGGCAAAAACTGGAAATATTAGGACATCGTTCACCATTCGGATCGAAATCTATTTTGTACCTTGCACATCATATAAACAACTTCCCATGATTATCCCTAAATTGTATTTCTTGCTTTTTTTGATTCTGCCGATGTTTGCTTTTGGTCAGAACTCTGAGATTGTCCATTTAAAAACCAACCATCAGACGACACCACTTGGATGTGATAATAAGATTCCGGAGTTCAGCTGGATTTTGCAATCGGCTGAAAGGGGAACAACACAAACAGCCTATGAGATTTTGGTTGGCAATGATCAGAAAAAATTAGAGTCAGGAGTTGGAAATAACTGGCAAACTGGGAAAATTTTAAGCCCTGCTACTTTTGGAATTAAGTACCTTGGCAAACCATTGCTTTCGTTCACAAGGTATTTTTGGAAAGTAAGGTACTGGAATCAAAACGGAAAAGTATCGGAATGGAGTCCGGTTAGTTGGTTCGAAACGTCTATGATGAATCCCTCAGACTGGAAAGCGAAATGGATTTCAAATCAGCGACCTTTGCCTTCAAAGGATGAAGATTTTTACAAAGAAACGCCCAACCCCTTACTCAGAAAAGAAATTGACATCAAAAAAGACATCCGGTCAGCACGCCTTTATATTGCTGGGTTGGGTTATTCTATAGCTTATCTGAATGGTCAGCGTGTTGGTGATCATATGTTGGATATGCCCTGGACGCAATTCGACAAACAAGTGATGTACAATACTTTTGATGTTACGCCAATGCTCCGGAAAGGGAAAAATGCCATTGGTGTTATGCTCGGTAATGGATGGTATAATCCCATGCCGATCAAACTTTTTAGGACATGGAACCTGCGAAATACTCTCACTGTGGGGAAACCGTGTCTTAAGGCACAGTTGCGGATCACTTTTATGGATGGGTCATCTCAAACCATTCTGACTGACGAGAACTGGAGTTGTGGTGATGGCCCCATTTTGAAAAACAGCGTGTACCTTGGCGAATTGTATGATGCGAGACTGGAACAAAAAGGATGGACTGAACCCGGATTTAAAGGTAATAACTGGCAAAAATCAACCATTTTACCAGGGCCAAAAGGCATCTTGATTGCCCGTTATATTCCACCTGTTCGAATTACTAAAATACTGAAACCTTTGAAAATGACTGAGCCCAAACCTGGAGTTTTCCTGTTCGATCTGGGTCAGAACTTTGCCGGAGTTCCCCGTTTAAAGGTCAGAGGCGCAGCGGGAACGAAAGTAACGTTGCGAGGTGGAGAGGATATCCATGCAGACGGTACACTTAACTTTTTAACAGTAATTACCGGCCAGTTAAAGGCGATGTGGAACCTGAATGGTGGTCCGGGGGCTCCCGACAATCCGATAATGGTCAATACGTATATTCTTAAGGGCGAAGGAGATGAGATATTCACTCCAGAATTTACTTTCTCTGGTTTCAGGTATCTTGAAGTAACTGGCTTTCCCGGAAAACCCGATTTGAATTCGGTGGAAGGTTTACGGATGAACACCGATCTTCAGGAAACCGGCGCATTTGAATGTTCCAATGAAATGTTTAATCAGGTTCAGGAAATGACAAAATGGACTTTCCTGAGCAATGTATTCAGTGTTCAAAGTGATTGCCCGGCTCGTGAAAAACTGGGATACGGCGCCGATATGGTTGCCACCTCCGAAGCTTTTAGTTATAACTTTGATATGAGTAACTTCTATCGCAAGGTGGTACAAGACTTTGTAAACGATGTTCTCCCAAATGGCGGAATGCCTGAGATTGCTCCGAACATTGGCATTAATGATCAGGGAATGGGTGGCGAAACCGGATCCCCTGGCTGGCAACTCGCTTTCCCCTTCGGAATGAAGTTGTTGTATGATTACTATGGAGACATCACGGCAGCAGGGAAAAACTACGAAGTGCTTAAAAAGCAAATAGACTTTATGCATTCAGTGACACCGGATCATATTGTGATTAATGATATAGGTGATCATGAAAGTATTGACAAAAAGTCAATTTCTCTTTCTGCCACAGCATTTTATTATCATCACGTCATCATCCTTGAAGAATTTGCAGTGCTTCTGAATAAAAAAGAAGATGCCATTAAATACCAGAAACTTGCTGACGAAATTAAGTTTGCTTTTATAAAAGCCTTTCTGAAACCAGGTACAGGGGTTTTCGATTCGGGTACTCAGGCAGCGCAATTAATTGCCCTCAATTACAATCTTGTTCCTGAGCATGAAAAGAAGGCTGCAGTCGATCGTTTGCTGCTCGAAATCTACGATAAACACAAAGGTCATTTGTCAACAGGCATATTTGCTACCAAATTCATGTTCAATTTTTTCCGTCAGCAAAACCGGAATGATGTGGCTTATACCATTGCCAATCAGCGCAGTTTTCCTGGTTGGGGTAATATGATCGCCCACGGGGCTACCACTTTATATGAAACTTGGGCTTATCCCGATACAATTTGCTCTCAGAATCATCCGATGTTTGGATCGATTTCCGAATGGTACTACAAATCATTGCTTGGAATCAACAGTAAAGCACCCGGTTTCGCAAAATTTGAGATTAAACCACAACCTGCGGGAGATTTATTATGGGCAAAAGGGCATTACGATGCAATAATCGGACGAATTTCGAGCGACTGGAAAATTGAAGGAGCCCATTTTTACCTAAAAGTGAGTATTCCTGCAAATACCAGTGCATCAGTTTATATCCCTTCCCTTCCCGGAAAAACGGTCTTGGAAAGCAATCAACCCGCAATGATTGCTAAAGGCCTAATATTTAAGGAATATGCTGATGGTTATGCCATATTTGAAGCTGGTTCAGGTAATTATGCTTTTGAATCTGTTTATCAAAGATGAAATATCAGTAACACAAAAAGAGGGTGTCTCGGACTTTTGATACACCCTCTTTTTATTTAAATTTCTGTCTGATAGTGTTTTTTAATATTCAATTCTCCAAGGGATAATTTCACTTTTGATACGGCCTCAATTTTTGTTTATACGATAGCTGACCATCATAAATTCCAAATTAACAAAATTTATAATGCTTATATTCCATTTCGTAGACCAACCTGAAATAAACTGATTTCTGCCGAAATTGGCTTATAGATTTTAGCAATTAGTGCTGGTTAATTAATAAAGTAGGTCAATTATTGGATTTTATTGTCATAGACAATTTTTTGAAAATTAGACATCTAAATAGTTTTATAAATTCAGCGAATTCCAGTGATTTGACTTGAAATCAACCTGAAATATATGGTGAAGAATCTCGATAATTTACTAATCTTAAAAAATAAAGATGTTAATAAATGTTTAACTTTGAGAAAATCTCAAGCCATGAAAAGTGAATATAAAAATACTCCTGAATCTGCTTCACTTCGTTTGAAAGCTGAAGCGAAATTATTTAGGTCTCATTTTTCAAAAACGGGTCCCCTCATCGAAGCCGATGTTCATAAACTTCTCCATGAATATGAAGTCCATATGATCGAACTGGAAATGCAGAATGAGGAACTGCGATTGGTTGCTGATAAAGCATCAAATGCATCTGCACTTTACGATTTTGCTCCTGCAGGATATTTTGCACTCAATTGCAGTGGTACAATCTCTCAGCTAAACCTTAGCGGTGCCAAACTAATGGGTAAGGATCGTTCTTCTTTGTTAAACAAAAACTTCAGACAATTTATTAGCCCTGATACCCTTCCTTTTTTCGATGATTTTTTCATAAATGTATTTGCAACCAATACCAAACAAGTCTGCGACGTAAGCCTGAAAATTGGGAGAAATCCTGCAGTATATGCTCGTTTGGAGGGATATGTATCTGAAAATGATGCTATTTGTCTGTTGACTGTTGTTGATATTACAGAGCGCATTGAGATTGCCGAATCCCTTCGCGAAGTTGAAGAACGCTATCAGTTATTATTTGACACTAGCCTCGATGCGATTTTGCTCACGTCACCCGATGGAAGTATTCTTGATGTCAATCCTTCAGGATGCAAAATATTTGAACGGACTTTAGCAGAATTAAAACAAGTTGGACGAACAGGTATTATTGATACCGCTGACCCTCGGTTTGTCGCTGCGCTGGAAGAAAGAAGTCGCACCGGAAAATTCACCGGAGAACTTACATTTATTCGCAAGGACGGCACAAAATTCCCCGGAGAATTATGCTCAAGCGTTTTTAATGACAAAAATGGGACAATAAGGACAAGTATGAATATACGTGACATTACCAAGCGGAAACAAGCTGAGAGGACATCTCGCGAAAGCGAAGAGCGTTATCGTCATGTGGTGGAACAATCACCGAATGGCATCGCAATTTCGCAGGATGGTAAATTAGTCTTTTTGAATCCATCAGCGAGGGCCATGCTGGGCGGTGCGGATAATCAAGAACTTATAGGGAAACCAATTCTATCGTTTGTACATCCGGAATCCAGGGATAAAGTCCTTAAAATGATTGAACTCGTTGCCGATGGAATATCGGTTCTTCCTTTAGAAGAAAAACTGATTCGACTCGACGGAAGGTGTTTTATTGCCGAGATTATTGTGCTGGCAATCTCCTTTAATGGCAGACGTGCCGGGCATATCATTATCAGGGATATTACTGAGCGCAGGTATATTGAAGATCGTCTTAAACTAAGTGAAGTCTTTATGCGGGAACTCAATGTCAGTAAGGACAAGTTTTTCTCCATCATTGCGCATGATTTGAAGACTCCATTCAGTGCAATTATTGGTTTTAGTAATATACTGGCGAACCAGATCCGCAGTAAAGACTATGATGGTATTGAAGAATATGCCGATATTATTAAAAGTTCTTCAATACGAGCAATGTCTTTATTGATGAACTTATACCAATGGACGCGTTCGCAAACCGGAAACATGGAGTTTAACCCCGAAACAATCGAAATCGTTTCATTGATCAAAGAAGTAACTGAATTGGCTAACGACTCCGCCCGACAAAAGTCAATTGCGATATCGACGGAATTACCTAAAACACTGAATGTGTTTGCCGATAAAGATATGATCAGCACAGTATTGAGAAATCTTATTTCTAATGCTGTTAAATTCACTAATTTAGGTGGAAAAATTATAATTTCAGCCGAACAAAATCCGACGGAATTGATTGTATCGGTTTGTGATAACGGGGTTGGAATCAGACAAGATGATATTGAGAAGATGTGGCGAATCGATGAAAGCCACACGACAAAAGGTACTGAAAAGGAAACCGGAACCGGACTTGGATTATTACTCTGTAAAGAGTTCATTTTGAAACACGAAGGAAAAATATGGGTGGTTGGTGAGTCAGGTAAAGGAAGTACATTTTATTTTACGATTCCAAAGATATTAATCCTGGGTATTGGAAAGAATTGAGAAATAGGTAACTAATTAATTTCAAGTTGTGAATCCTACTTACGGTGGAGTTGGAAAACAATATTTTATAAGTAAAAAAGCCCTTAAATCCAGTGATTTAAGAGCTTTGTGATATGAGGTGAAACCCCATTTGGTCGGGGTAGCCG
>Ga0302215_10002076_pt1 | contig 13937 bp, 9 predicted proteins | sample II_Fen_N3_1_FD_194580 | JGI IMG/M metagenome (GOLD analysis project Ga0302215, IMG submission 194580) | Peat permafrost microbial communities from Stordalen Mire near Abisko, Sweden - II_Fen_N3_1 | ecosystem: Environmental > Terrestrial > Soil > Wetlands > Permafrost | place: Sweden: Abisko...
CATCCGGAAGAGTAAAATTTGAATGCATGTACAATAATGACGTGATTACAGGTGCCTTCACCGAATATTACGACACTACCAAGGTATTGGTAAAAGAAACAGGGACTTATGCACAGAATAAAAAGAATGGTGTGTGGAAATCTTATTTCCCCAATCAGGAACTTTTCTCAACAGGCACGATTGTAGATAATAAGCTTGATGGCGTTTGGAAAGTCTATTTCAAAGACGGAAAACTGAAACAAACAGGCAGTTATAAGGATGGAAAAGCCGTTGGTGAATGGTCTTATTACTATGAAACCGGAGAATTGAGAAACAGCGGCTATTACGAAAATGATAATAAAACCGGCATTTGGAAAACCTTCTACACCAGCGGTGAATTAATGTCGGAAATAAACTTTGTTCTCGGGCAACGCGATGGAGCTGCAAAAGCTTATACAAAAAAGGGTAAATTAGTGGAATCGGTTATGTATAAAAACGGAGAAAAAGTACAATGAGAAAAGGAATCGGTTTTGTGATACTTTCGCTGCTGACGGTATTTGTTTCGTGTAAAGATACCGGGCCTACGACTTATAAAACACTTGTGGGTGCCTGGCATTGTACAGAAAATTCCATCTATGGATCACGCAGTTACCTGATTGATGTATATCGCTTAAAAGCAGACACCACGATTTACCTTGTAAGTAATTTTCATAATATAACAACTGATGATACCGGTGATGTGCGGGCAAAATTGAAAGGTTCAACCCTGACCATCGAAGTTCAGCAGACAATAAACAACGGCAGTACAAGTTTGACTGTAATATCGGGAACAGGAACCGTTGCAGCCGATTTAAAACAAATTGATCTGGATTATAAGGTTTTTGACGGCAAGACTAATAATGATGTGCACGCCCTTTATTCCCGTCCCTGAAAGTTCACTATTATTTGCTTTTCTTCAAAAGTGTACGGTCGACCGTTACAATATAACCCATTAATCCATAACGCGTAATGGCAGCTTTAGCGTCATCAATGGTATTATAGTTTCCTGCATAATAAACGAATTCACCCTTCCGTTCCATAAAGAAAACATCCTCTTTCAAATTATATTTTTTCTTGTAATAAGTCGGATCAACATAAGTATTCTGAACATCAAGCTGAATAGTGTACAGGTTCGTATTTTCCTGATTCGCTGATTCTGAAGTAACCGGATTTCCTATAGATTTATTCTTTGTAACATCAACAGGGTTTGGAGTTTGTTTTGCCAAGGATTCTGTCTTTAGAGAAATAGGTTGATTTACAGGCAACTTATTCTTTCCTGCCGTATTTAATTTTGATACATCCGATTCAACTTTTTGAACAGGAGGAGTTTTGACCGGTTGATTCGAGTTACTACCGGTATTATTCTTCACCACAGTAGATTGATTTGGCACTACCTTCCCATCTATAATTGTTACACCTTTATCATTTGCCGTTTGATTCGCTGTCGGTGAAACAGTAGATTTCGCAGGTTGTTTTGTATTTACAGGTTGCGAATTGGCTTCTGCATTTTTTAATTCCTGTTGAGAAACTGCTGGTTGGGGTTTTCCAGTGGGTTTTGCATCAGTTTCAACAGGTTTTGCTGTTGAAGATTGTGTTGCCTTGATAGTTTCGATAGGTTTCGTAACAGGTTGTTTAGTAACTGTTGGTGCAGACTTTGGCTCAGCATTGTCAGTTGAAACTGTAGGTACAGGTTGATTCACAACCGGAGCGGCTTTCACTTCCGATTCTCCGGTTTTCAACAGCGTTTTATCAATTGCAACAGGAATAGCAGTAATTCCCAGTTTTGAAATTACTGCTTTAGCTGCTTCAACTGTGGAATAGCTACCGGTATAATATTTATATAGCCCATTGGATTCGGTATAGTAAACGTCCTCATTTAATTTATATTTATTCTTAAAATATGACGGTGACCGATAGGTTTTAGTCTTCGAAAGCAGGATAGCATAGTTTGCAGCTTGTACCGGTTTTACAACATTCGATTTATCTGTTACCGGCACTTCGGATGTTGAATCCAGTGAGCTGAATTTGAATAATTCACTGCCACCTTCAAACTGAATACCTCGTTTTTTCTCAATAAAAATAAAATCAAAATTAATTGTTTTATTTGTTGTGAATTGCACTTCCGATTCATTGGAATCAATATAAAACTGCTCGCCAAACACATTGTTGATATGAACTTTGAACTTATCTGCTTTAGGTACACTTATAATAAAATTCCCAAAGTTATCAGTAAGCGATGAATAAGTTTCGCCTTTCGGACCTGTTGCCATGATGCGTACACTTCCCAGGTCAATCTTTCCTTCCGAGCTGTTCATATCGCGCACAAGGATAATTTTCCCTTTTATCTTATAACTTTCGGCAAGCGGAACGAACAAGATACGGTCTTTATTGTTTGAATACTTTTGTTCGGAACCTTTCAGAAAATACAAACTCTGAAGGTTTATCAACGGTGTAAATGTCAGTTTATAATCGTCTTTTGGAAGATTGTCGAATTCAATTGATCCTTTTACATCGGACAATAATTGTATTTCAGGAATATAGCTTACCTCTTTGGAATGACTCCTGTCTTTCTGAATATCGACAAGGATATTCGAAACAGGTGGTTCGTTGTCAGTTTTTATACCATTCCCATCCAAATCGTTGAAAAATACGGTTTTAAGATTGTAGTATTTCAACCGTGGTTGCTGGATATTAAATGACTTACTGATACTTACCGCAAAATTGAAGTCTTTGGTGTTAATTCTTCCCTGATTTGGGTCAACACGAATATTTGAATACATGAATCCACTGACAGAAAGAACGATACCGTGTTTCATAAACTGGTCGTATTTAATATTATAAGAAATATTTTCCCGACCCGAAGGCATGTAATATGCATAGTTTATATAGGCGCTGAGTTTTACTTTCCTGTTGAAAAAGAAATTTTCGTATGAAGGTCTTATCTGGATACTTTTCGAAACAACCGGTTCCGAATCAACCAGAACACTTCGGTATAAATCGCTGGTAGAACCGCTTGAATAGTAAGCATTCACCCGCCAGATATTATCGAAATAATTTAAACCGACCGAATAATATATGTTTTTATCCGAAGAATAATTCTGGAAGTTCGGATCAAGTGAAGTATAATAAAATCGCAGGTTACTGACTGTTATATTAGGTGTTATAGAGCGGTAACCGTTCAGTTTGAATGTTGCGGATGCCCAAATACCCGGCTGATAAGTAAGGTATTGTGAACTATATCCAGACGAATTAAACAATTGTCGCATGGATCCATTATAGCTTGGACCGATTTGGTAAATCATTCCTCCGGTAGAAATCGAAGTAGACAGGCGCATGTAATCCGAACTGTTATAGTTTGGCGTGTTGTAAAAATTATAAGGATAACGCGTGGTGGCGTACAACATCCGGTTACCATATAAACTTAAACTGACTTTATCGCTGAACTTCACTTTACTGTCCAGATAATATTGTTCCAACCCAGAATTCTGAATGTAATTATGCGCTGAATTCATTGCATTGAACCGTAATTCAAAGTTTTTGTATTGAGTGCTGTAATAAATTTTATAACTATAGCCTAACAAAGTAGTGTCTTTTCCCAGAGACTGATTGTATTTGGATTGTGAACCAAGTATCTCAAAATTAATACTATGATGTTTTAAAAAGGTAAAACCTGCGCCAAATAATGCCGAAGTTGCCAAATAGGAATTTGTATAATCGTTTTCGTGAGTTACTTCAGCATTTACCGAGAACCTTTTAAACGATGTACTGTATCCAACATTCTCTCCAATTGTTTGACTAAATGGATTTTGAGTAACAGAATAAGTAATCCGGTTGCCTTGATTTAGTTTAAAAGTTCCAACTAAACCGCGACCATTAATGGTGTGTAAATCTCCGCCACTTACATTATTGCTGATAAAAATATTATTCCGGTTATCGTTATAAACTAACGAATACATTAACTGACGGTTTATATCAAAATTAGAGAAAATCTGGTTATCCATACTCATGTTCTGAGCACCGACAACATACTGGATTTCCCTGTTTTTAGGATATAAAATATCACCGTATGCTTTTATGCTGCTGCGTACATCCTGATTTGACATTAAATTATACAACTGATAATCAATGTTTAATGGTGATGAATTTTGAGCACGTTGATTGAGATAAATGCTGTTGAGTTTGTGTATTAAAATAGAAGCACTTTTGGAGAATGACTCGGTAGAAGCAATTAACCGAATCGAGGATTCTTTCCAGCTACTTTCGTATTTCAGTTTTTCTTCATAACTGAGTTTGGACTGATAAGTAACTAAATAATTAATTGTGGTGTCTTTAAAAGCTCCAAGTTTGACAAATTCAGTAAAATTATCGCTGATGTTATTCGGAAAAGCAAGTAATTTCCCCACCTGAATCTGTACTTTTATCAACTCATTCGTGTTTCCGTGGTTGGAAAGTTTAATCTGAAAATTTACATTTGGTTCATTTTCGGTAAAATACAGACTGTTGCTATAAGTAACAAAATCCCATTTGGTATATGACGGGATTGCGAGATAAGTGTTTGTACTGTAAATCCGCTGCGAAGTCCTGAAATTAGCTCCCAGAATATAGGTTATTCCACCAACAGCTTCGGAGGATGGCGAAATCCGCACAGGTATCATGGTCGAATCGCCGGGCAAAATAGTGATTTGTTCTTCGGGAAACAATAAAAGTTTCCAATTTTCGGGTGCTGAAAAATTTACTTTACCTGTAACTGCTTTCGGATTGGGATTTTTGATTTTTAGAACATTAAAATAAAGGCTGGAACTTTTAATACTGTCACTGGTTTTTACAAAGGTGAGCTGTACTTCGTCCTGATTTATTTGTCCGAAAGAATAGATGGTTCCGATTAATAGAAAAGCAATACTTAAAATCAATCCTTTAAGGAAAGATTTTGATAAGTATCCTGTATTGCTATTTGGAATCGTCACTTCGTTATTCAGGCTGTATCACCTCGTTTTTTAGAAACCGGGTCCGGTTGGTACCAGTTCAAATTCAACTTCTACATTATAATAATCGGACTCAGCTCCAAGCAATGTACCGTTTCCTCCTTCAACAACAGGTTTTCCGCATTCAAAAGAAACTCTCAATTGATCATTTGCCCAGTTAAGGTTCGTCCACGGACGGCTTGTATAAGTAAATAATGGTACCCAATCTGTGGTCAGATCCATATATCCTCCAGAAACACCGGTTTCAAGTCCCATGGCACTTTCTGCTTTTACCCGTAACTTATTCAATGGTAATGTAAAAACATCCCCTTTGATATTTGGTTGGCTATTGAAAGATCTGAAGTTCAAAACAAATCCTTCAAGCGTGTGTCCGACTTTACTTGAATCGGCCATTGAAATTCCAAACTGAGTCCCTGATAAAACTTCAATACCTTTTTTAAATTTATCTAATGAATTGAAATTAAACGGGATGCTGCTTCCATAAAGCACAGTTAGCCGCGCAGAATTCCATTCCTGCGATAGTCCTTTCTGACAATTTATCAGCATAAAAACCAAAAGGATAACGGGGCTTAAAACTCGATTTATGGAGAGCTTCATTAGGGGTTAAAGATAAGTATATATATGCAATAAAAGATTGATCAACACAAGAAATGTTGACCAATCTTTCCATATATTAGAAAATGTTTTCTTAGATCAGGATTGCAGAAAGATCAAATAATACATTCACTACATATCTGTCTGGTGCAGGACTTGGTTTTTGGTCAATTAATTTGACAGCATTCATAGGTACTACTGTACCAGCTTCTGCTGTTCCACAACGCCAGTTTAATGTAAATGAATTGTCTTTTGAATCACCGGCATCAGCATTAATAGTTGCATTGTCGTCAATCAAAATAACAGGGTAAGTTTGTAAAGCAGCAACCTGAGTAGCATTATTGGTTGGAGCGCTGAAAAGAGAAGCTGTTGGAGTAGCTGATTTAGCTTTACCTGCACCTTCGAAAGTGTTTAAACCTAAATTGCTAATTTTGAAACCTACATTGTTAAGTGCAAATGTAGTTGTTGGGTTGTCAGTTCCAAGGAATGTAGCTTCTTCAGCACCATAAGTTAATGACCAACGGGTAGAAGATGAAACAGTAAAATCTGTTTTGTACATAGCCTGAGAAGCTAACGGGTTTTGAGAAACTGATGCAATATCAGAAGACAATCCTTTTTTGTAATCATCAATAGTGTTAAATACAAATTCTACGTTTCCACCATTTGTAATGGTCATACGCAAAACCTGGTTAAGACTTACAGCCACAGGAATTACATTTCTGTCTTTAACTGCTTGAGCAAAAAGAGTCACGCCGCAAATCAGCATAACACCTAATAAATTAATTTTTCTCATAATAAATACTTTTTTTAGTGTTGTTGATAAATTTAAAAATATAAATAAAATTATAAAAGAGACAAATTACAAAAAGAAACCATTGAATGTATAAATATATAATTCTTATTCACCCGGGGTTGATGAAATTTCTTTTAGCTAACTAAAAATAAACACTGCAAAAATAGTTATTTTATTTAATTCGCAAAGTGTTTTAATAACAAATTGTATCTTTATTTGAAAATAATATTTTTCTAGGATTTACGGGCATTTCAGCGCATTGTTTATTGATTATATTACAGCATTTTAAATCAAAAAATAAATGTTTATTTAAAAAATAATATTTTTTGAAAAATTAAATATTTAACAGTAATGAATGTTTCAAATAACAAATAACACTCGATTATTAACATGTTTTATACGTTCGGTCTTGATGTCTCAGTACAAATTCATTACATAATTTTAGATTCAGGTTATTCTGTTTACATTTGGAAATAAAATTATATATTAAAAGATATTAATTTATCAGTTTTATGAGAGTCTTTATACATACATTTACATTTTACCTGCAACTATAGATCATTAAAAATACTGCCATGCAAACTAACAACAATTCAGAAATATCAGAAAATAAAAATGATGCAAACTCCGATATTATTTTTATGAAACTTGCTTTGAAAGAAGCACAGCTTGCCAGCGAGCGTGACGAAGTACCAATTGGTGCAGTCATAGTTTGTCAGGGACGAATCATTGGACGTGGTCACAATCTTACAGAAACGTTGATTGACGTAACGGCACATGCCGAGATGCAGGCTATTACGGCAGCTGCGCAGTTTTTAGGAGGAAAATATCTGACTGGTTGTACTCTTTATGTGACGGTAGAACCTTGTGTGATGTGTGCCGGTGCCTTGGGATGGTCACAAATAAGCCGGATTGTGTATGGTGCCGCCGATGAAATGCGTGGTTTTAAACGCTTTGCACCTGATGCTCTCCATCCCAAAACTGAAGTTGTTTCGGGAGTTCTGGAAGAAGAATGTAGTAAATTAATGAAAGATTTTTTTAAACGAAAAAGAGGATAATGTGCTATTTATCTAATATTTAAAATTTATCACCACCAATTCCGATCGTGTTCCAATGCGATATTGCGGTCCCCAGAGTCCGAGACCGGACGAAACGTAGTATTGTGTTTTCCCTTTTTTAAGGTAGCCGTAACCATGTTCATACATGCTTTTCAGAAACAGATTTCCCGGGAAAAACTGGCCGTTATGTGTATGACCCGAAATTTGCAAGTCAATTCCATTATTCTCGGCCTCATCCAAATGAAATGGTTGATGATCCATTAATATCAGCAATTTGCTTTTGTTAAGTCCGTTAACAATTTCTTTCAACGATTTCCGGTTAGGATTACTGCGATCTTCACGACCCACAATATAAAAACTGTTGTCAACCAGACAAACTTCGTCCCGCAACACCTGTATGCCTGCACTTTTCAGATAATCAGCTGTTGCCGTAGGTGTTTCGGCATAATGTTCGTGATTTCCGTTTATGGCAAAAACGCCTTTCGTTGCTTTTATACTTCGAAATTCTTCGTCCATGTGCTGTTCTATTACAGGTTTCATTGGACGGTCAGAAATATCACCCGCAAGCAACACAATATCAGCATGTTGGTCGTTTATCATTTTCACATAGGTTTGAAGACGCTTTTTGTCGATGGTTACACCTAAATGAATATCGCTGGCAACTACAATTTTAAGGGTTTTATCTTGAAGCGGCTTTTCAGAAGTGAGATTCAAAGTTACAATCTCCGGATGTTTAAATTTTATATTTCCGATGATTAATGAAATTCCGGTAATTCCAACGGTAACAATCAGTGCCCACAACCTGAAAGTTGCCATTCCTGATGGTGCAAAATGAATAAAGTAGTTGCTTAGGCGCACAAGATCCACTATCAAAAAACTCAGAAACAGATAAATAAATACAATTACATAAGTGAAACCGACCAGACTTATTGCTTTACCAACAACGTGAGTCATGGAAGTTCCAAAAATCATTCCTACAAACATGGCCACGAATAACAAAATCATGGTAATAAGAAAAACCGGACGAACAACAGAAACGGGTGGCAATGCCTGCCATCCGCGTACAACTACATAACTGTTCATCGAAATCAGAATTGCAAAAGCGAAAAGAAAGAAGCTTATTTTCATAGCTAAATATTTGAATGTTTCAATTGTAAATTTAAACGTTCAAAGATAGATTTTGTTTTGTGAAAAAACTGTTTCTTTCCCCTCTTTTTATTATTTGAAGAATATATATTTAGTAAATATTCTACATTTATTTCTTTTTTTGTATTTTTACAGCATAATCCATACACCTAACTTATGAAAAAGAATTTACTTTTATTTATCCTGATTTCAATTCCACTTTTGACCACTTTCTCTCAAAAAGTGGGTTTAGTGCTAAGCGGTGGTGGTGCGAAGGGAATTACACATATTGGAGTTATAAAAGCGCTGGAAGAAAATAACATCCCGATTGATTATGTTGCCGGAACTTCAATGGGAGCTATTGTGGGTGGAATGTATGCCATGGGGTTAAGTCCGGATGAAATGATTTCGATTTTAAAATCTGAAGACTTCAAACATTGGTCAACTGGAGAAATAGAATCGAAATACGTATTTTATTACCGGAATGCCGATCCAAAACCAAAATTTGTAGAACTTCGTTTCCGGATCAATAACCTTGATTCATTGGATATTAAAGCAAAGTTCCTTCCAACAAACCTTATTTCGCCGCGCCAAATGAATTATGCTTTCATTCCGCTTTGCGCTCAGGCAAATGCTGCAGCCGGTGGTGACTTCGACAACCTTTTTGTTCCGTTCCGCTGTGTTGCTTCCGACATTTACAATAAAAAAGCAGTTAGTTTTCGGCGTGGTGATCTGGGCGATGCCATCCGGGCTTCCATGACTTTTCCATTTGTATTTAAACCTATTGTGATTGACAACAGATTACTTTTCGATGGCGGAATTTTTAATAATTTCCCTGTTGATATTATGCGTGCGGATTTTAAACCGGATTTTATGATTGGCAGTGTGGTGGCTAATAATCCGAGAAAACCTGACGAAGGAGACGTGGTGATGCAAATAGAGAATATGATTATGAATCGAACTGATTACTCCATTCAAAACAAGGAAGGATTAGTTCTGAAATTTGAAACCAACTCTTTTAAATTATTCGATTTTTCAAAAGTTGATGAACTGGTGAAAATGGGCTATGATTCAACAATTGCCCATATCGACGAAATAAAATCACACGTCATCCGACGGGTTACAACAAACGAACTGGCTGAAAAACGCAAAAACTTTATTTCAGGTTTCCCGGAACTAAACTTTCAATCAGTTACGGTGCTTGGGGTGGATAGCCTTCAAAGAAATTATGTGGAACAGGTTTTTCACAATGGCGATAAGGTTTTCAGTCTGAAAGAATTCAAAGAAGCTTATTTTAAATTAATCTCCGACGATAAAATACTGGAGGTTTTACCTCATGCCAAATTCAACACTTCAACAGGGAAATTTGATTTGCTTTTGAATGTAAAAACACAGGACCATTTGAAAGTTTTGCTTGGTGGCAATATTTCATCGTCTACTTCCAATCAGGCATTTTTTGGATTGTGCTATCAGAATTTAACCGAATACGCCCAAACGGCATATATAGACGCCCAATTCGGAAGAATGTATAATGGGCTTGGATTGGGAACGCGAATTGAAATTCCAACTCAACAAAGCTGGTATATGAAACTAGCTCTTGTATTTCACAAATTCGATTATTTTGATGGAGATCAGTTATTTTACACCGATTACAGGACTTCTAATTTCACTCAATATGAAGCTTACAGCAAATTAAGCGTTGGTTTTCCGGTCACAATGAAAGGTAGAATGGAATTTGGATTAGGTTACGGTGCATTAACCGATTATTATATTCAGGACAGAACAACAATAACTGCTTTAACTAAAGATGACCAAAGTTTTTTCTCACTCGGAAGTGCGTACGGAAAAATTGAAAGTTACACCCTTAACGACGTGATGTACCCGACGGCAGGATATAATTACACATCATCCCTTCAACTCATCGGAGGCGAAGAAAGATTCAAACCTGCCAATCATCCCGAGAATAATCTATTGGAACGCTCGGATTTATGGATACAATATATAGGAAAATTTGATCAGTATTTCGCTGTAAATAAAAAGTTTACAATAGGAACATATGGAGAGCTGGCATTATCCACCCGAAAGCTACTAAGTAATTATACTGTCAATGAAATTCAGGCACCTGCATTTCGCCCCACACCACACAGCAAAACTATTTTTAATAGCGCTTTTAGTGCCAATCAGTTTCTGGCACTTGGTGTAAAACCTATTTATAACCTGACAAAAGAATTACATCTACGTGGTGAAGCTTACTGGTTTATTCCTTATCAAAGTATCAACCGGGCAGCTGATTTTACGGCATACTACTCACCTCCATTTTCATCATCGCAGTTTATGGCTGAAACTTCTCTTGTTTTCAACTTCAAAATCGCTTCTGCAGCCATGTTTGTAAATTATTACAGTTCGGCTGCCAGTCGGTGGAATTTTGGTGTGAATATCGGATTCTTATTGTTTAATTCAAAATTCTTAGAGTAAAAAAACAATCCTGAAACCATTTAGTAATCACTTCATCTAAACGTCCGGACTAAAATATCTTCCCTTTTTTCGTGTATTTCTGTATCAACTTATTAAATTATATTTACACTGTAAATCTATGTAGTTTTTGTGTTGATAAAACAAGTATTTTTTTGTAGTTTTGCATCCCATAAATAAACGTAAAAACGGAATATGGAAAAAAAGCAAATTAAAAGAGCCTTAGTATCTGTTTATCATAAAGATAATCTGGATATCATTATACAAAAACTTCATGCCGAAGGAGTGGAATTTATCTCCACGGGCGGCACACAATCTTTTATTGAATCGCTTAATATTCCATGTAGTGCTGTTGAAGATTTGACCGGTTACCCTTCAATTTTAGGAGGAAGAGTTAAAACTTTACATCCTAAAGTGTTTGGTGGAATTCTGAACCGCCGCGACAATGAACTTGACAAAGACCAAATTGCTGAATACGAAATTCCTGAAATAGATTTGGTTATTGTTGATTTATATCCTTTTGAAGCCACTGTAGCTGCCGGGGCCGATGAACCAACCACCATCGAAAAAATTGATATTGGCGGCATTTCACTCATTCGTGCAGCTGCTAAAAACTACAAAGATGTGGTAATCGTTGCCTCGCAGGATCAATACGAACCATTATTCGAAATCATTTCCGCAAACGGTGCACAAACTACACTCGAAGATCGCCGTTGGTTTGCGAAGGAAGCCTTCGCAGTTTCGTCACACTACGATTCGGCTATTTTCAACTACTTTGACGGACAAGAAAAATCAGCATTTCGTCACAGCGAAAACGAATCGAAAATTCTTCGTTATGGAGAGAATCCACACCAACAAGGTGTTTTCTTTGGTAAGTTCGAAGATTTATTCGAACAATTGCAGGGAAAAGAAATTTCATACAACAACCTGCTCGATATTGATGCAGCTGTAAATCTGATTAATGATTTTGACGATATTACTTTTGCAATTCTGAAACACAACAATGCTTGCGGAATTGCATCGCGACCGGTTTTGGTGGATGCATGGAATGCAGCATTAGCTGGCGATCCGGTTTCGGCTTTTGGTGGAGTACTAATTACCAATGCGGTAATTGACAAAGCAACTGCTGAGGAAATGAACAAAATCTTCTTCGAAGTAGTAATTGCACCTGATTATGATCTAGAAGCTATTGAAATATTGAGCCTAAAGAAAAACAGAATAATTCTGATTATAAAAGAGCCTAAAGTAAGAGTTCAACAATTCCGTTCGTTGCTTAACGGCGTTTTGATGCAGGACAAAGATACTCACACCGAAATAGCAGAAGATTTGACCGTTGTGACTGAAAAAGCTCCGACTGATGAAGAAATTGAAGACTTGCTGTTTGCCAATAAAATTGTAAAACACACCAAATCGAATGCGATTGTGTTTGCCAAAAACAAACAAATGTGTGCTAGTGGAGTTGGCCAGACTTCACGGGTTGATGCGTTGACACAAGCCATTGATAAAGCTGACGCATTTAAATTCGATTTGAATGGAGCGGTTATGGCTTCGGATGCATTCTTTCCGTTTCCGGATTGTGTACAGATTGCAGCTGAAGCCGGAATTACAGCTGTCATTCAACCGGGTGGTTCTATCAACGATAAACTTTCTATTGCCAAATGCAATGAAACCGGATTATCGATGGTAACCACCGGATTCCGGCATTTTAAACATTGACATAAATAAAACAACCTGAAATAAATTAAGAAAATGGGACTATTTTCATTTACACAAGAAATTGCGATTGACTTGGGAACAGCCAATACAATTATCATTCACAACGATAAAATTGTGGTGGACGAACCTTCGGTAGTGGCTTTGGACAAACGTACCGACAAATTAATTGCTATCGGCGAAAAAGCACGTCAGATGCAGGGAAAAGAAAACGAAGGAATTCGCACGGTTCGCCCTTTGCGCGATGGTGTAATCGCCGATTTCTACGCTGCCGAATTGATGATTCGCGGTATGATTAAGATGATACCTTCCAAGAATCACCTTTTTTCTCCTACGCTTAAAATGGTGGTTTGTATTCCTTCGGGAAGTACCGAAGTTGAAATTCGTGCGGTACGTGACTCTTCGGAACATGCCGGCGGACGTGAAGTGTACATGATTTACGAACCCATGGCAGCTGCAATCGGTATTGGTATCGACGTGGAAGCACCGAACGGCTGTATGATTGTTGATATAGGTGGTGGAACAACCGAAATTGCCGTTATTTCACTCGGTGGTATCGTTTCCAATAAATCTATCCGCATTGCAGGTGATGATTTGACACTGGATATCGTTGAATATATGGGACGTATGCACAACATTAAAGTGGGTGAACGTACAGCAGAATTAATTAAAATAAACGTAGGTGCCGCATTGACCGATCTGGAAGATGCTCCCGAAGATTATATCGTTCACGGACCAAACCGTATGACGGCACTTCCAATGCAGGTTCCGGTTTCGTATCAGGAAATTGCACATTGTCTTGAAAAATCAATTTCGAAAGTTGAAGCTGCAATTCTAAGCGCCTTGGAACAAACTCCGCCGGAATTATATGCCGATATCGTTCAACGTGGGATTTATTTAGCTGGTGGTGGAGCATTGCTTCGAGGATTGGATAAACGTTTGACCGACAAATTGAACATTCAATTCCACATTGCTGATGATCCTTTGCGTGCAGTAGCCCGTGGAACAGGTATCGCACTGAAAAATGTAGATAAATTCTCGTTCCTGATTCGATAAAACTAATTTGAATTTTCGGTAAACACATGTTTTTTCGTGTGTTTACCGAAAATTTTTGTTCTAAAAAACATTCATTCCTCCGTGCAGTTTCATTTATCATGAAGAATCTGATCAATTTTTTGATTC
>Ga0302215_10002077_pt1 | contig 13937 bp, 9 predicted proteins | sample II_Fen_N3_1_FD_194580 | JGI IMG/M metagenome (GOLD analysis project Ga0302215, IMG submission 194580) | Peat permafrost microbial communities from Stordalen Mire near Abisko, Sweden - II_Fen_N3_1 | ecosystem: Environmental > Terrestrial > Soil > Wetlands > Permafrost | place: Sweden: Abisko...
AAACTGGGGGTTACCGGAAAACTACCGCCTACCGAATTATACCGGTTGACGGATGATCAGGTGAAAGCCCAGTTTTCGAAGATCAAAGGAGTGGGACAGGTTTCACTGGTTGGTGGAAATCAACGGGAGATACAGATCAACGTCAATAAAAAGAAACTCGATTTCTACAAACTATCCATTGGCAGCATTTACGCGGCACTTGGAAATTCGAACCTGGAGTTGCCCACCGGTAAAATTGAAGGCAACCTGAAACAATACACCGTCAGGCTTGCCGGCAAACTTCAATCCATAGAGGACCTGAAAAATATCAGCCTGCAGAAATCAGCCACGGGAGGTATTGTCAAGATGTCGGATGTTGCCGAGATCAGCGATGGACAGGCCGAACAGACCAACCTGAACCGGATCAACAACCAACCTTCCATAGGGATCGTTATTCAAAAACAATCGGATGCCAATACGGTGGAAGTGTGTAAACAGGTGAAGGCAACAGCTGCCGCTATCGAAAAAACCTATGCTGACAAGAAAATCAAATTCGATATTGCCTCCGATTCCTCGGTATTCACCATGGAATCGGCCGATGCTGTTATGATGGATCTGATCTATGCCATTATCCTGGTTGCCATCGTCATGTTCCTGTTCCTGCACAGTGTGCGCAGCTCGATGATTGTGATGATCTCCATACCATGTTCGATCATATCGGTCTTTGCAGCCATGTACGTGTTCGACTTCTCGCTGAACCTGATGACCCTGCTGGCCTTATCGCTGGTAATTGGTATCCTGGTGGATGATTCCATTGTGGTGCTCGAGAACATTCACCGGCACCTGGACATGGGGAAAAGCCGGAAACAGGCAGCCATCGATGGACGTAGTGAAATCGGGTTTACAGCGGTTGCCATAACCATGGTGGATGTGGTGGTATTCGTGCCGTTAGCCATTGTAACGGGTATGATCGGCAACATGTTACGGGAGTTTTCGATGGTGATTGTTTTTTCCACCCTGATGAGCCTCTTTGTATCGTTTACCATTACTCCTTTACTGGCTTCAAGGTTCAGTAAAATAGAAAAGATTTCAAAGGATAGCATTATGGGAAGGCTGGCACTGGGATTTGAAAATCTTTTCAACAAGGTGTCTGCCAAATATGTACAGATATTAAACTGGGCGTTAGCGCATCGCAAGACGCTGTACGGCATTATAACCATGCTTCTGATAGGCTCGTTCTCGTTGGTGGGACTTGGTTTCATAGGGACAGAGTTCTTCCCGAACAGTGACCGTGGAGAGTTTATGATCAAGCTGGAGGGAGAGCCTCAGAATACGATTTATCAGACCAATATGCTGACCCAAAAGGTAGAAGCCATGTTGTACAAGCGACCGGAAGTTTTGAAAGTATTTTCAAATATCGGCTTTTCGAGCGGACAGGGAATGGTAGGTGCAGGAAGTAACGGCGAACAAAACAAGAGTGAAATCACCGTGGACATCATTCCGAAAGACCAACGTAAAATCAGCATCAATGAATTCACCAGCCAGGTAAAAGCTGAGATCATGAAAATACCGGGGGTGAAAGCTACCGTTACACCGGTGTCGATGATGGGGAATGCCGATGATGCTCCGGTTCAGATTCTGTTACGTGGTCCGGATGTACCCAAGTTGTTTATCATGGCCGATAGCGTAATGGCGATCATGAAGGCTATTCCGGGTACCAACAACGTCAAACTATCCATCGACCAAACCAAACCTGAGTTGCAAATTGCGCTCAACCGCGATAAAATGGCCATGCTGGGGTTATCGGTATTCGATGTGGGGAACACATTACGTCTGGCACTTGCCGGAAGCACCACCCTGCAGTATTCCGAACATAACAAGGATTATAACATGAACCTGAGGTTCGACCAGTTTGACCGGAAACGCATTGAGGACCTGTCTTCACTGACCTTCCTGAATAATCAGGGCAAGACCATTGAATTGCAGGATTTTGCCACCATTCAACAATCACTGGGGCCCAACAAACTTGAACGGTATGACCGTATTTCGTCCATCACTGTGAAATCCTCTGTCCTTGGACGTCCGGTTGGAACCGTGGGAGCCGAGATCAAGAAAATGGTTCAGGAGAAGATCCATCCGGGAGAAATAAGCATTGAATACAAGGGTCAGCTGGAACAACAGTCGGAAGCATTCGGCAGTCTGCTCTTGGTGATCCTGGCAGCTCTGGTATTTGTGTACCTGGTAATGGTAGCCCTCTACAATTCGTACTTATATCCTTTTGTGGTACTGTTTTCCATACCGATGGCCGTAATCGGGGCGTTAATTGCCCTCGCCCTGTCGGGGACGTACCTGAATATCTTTTCAATAATCGGTTTGATCATGTTGATCGGGCTGGTAGCGAAGAATGCCATTTTGCTGGTCGATTTCACCAATCAGCTCAAGGCAGAAGGCAAGAGCGTACACGACTCATTGATTGAAGCCGGGAAAGAGCGGTTACGTCCGATCCTGATGACCACATTTGCCATGATATTCGGTATGTTGCCTATCGCTCTGGCGACAGGAGCTTCCTCGGAAAGCAAGAACGGACTGGCATGGGTGATTATTGGCGGGTTGACCTCCTCGTTGTTATTGACATTGGTATTGGTTCCTTCGGTATATATGACCATGGAAAAATACAAGCAAAAATTCGGGAAGAAGAAACCTGTAGTTGAACCGTCAGTAGTCACGATCTGACCTTAACAGAAGCCACTGAGTCACCTTATGAAGAAAATAATATCTGCCACAAATGCAACAGGTCACGAAGTCACACAAAGCTTATATAATCTAAAATAACACTTGCAACTCCCGATACTCGGGATGTACCATTAGTGGCAAAATATCAAACATTCAAAATTCCGGTTGTTTCATATAGTTTTTGGAACAATACAGATCAAAGTATATTTCTTAAAATTAATTTAACATTGCTTTCAAAATCATTCTGACCTCCAATCCGTTATATTGCGGATTGGAAGGTTCGGAATTATAATTGCATTGAAAGAAAGAAGAATGAAACACGGTTTTAATGCTGATTAGCGCAAATAATACTATCGTATCGATAGTATCCGAATGGAATTGATTCAGTATCGCACTATTCTTTCATTATTAACAACTGGTTTTTAAAACATATTACTGTAAATAAATACTTTATAGTGATAAAAAAGAACAGATGAAAATTAGTAAATTCATACTAACCATGCTCTTCTGCATAGTTTCTTTAACAGCTTTTTCTCAGGCTGATAAACTCATTATCCTGAAAGGAGTAGTGCGTGACTTGCTCACGAATGAACCAATTCCGTTTGTTTCGGTGACCCTGCTGGATCAGAGCCATGTGACAAAGACGAATGGATCAGGTAAATTTTCGATTATTATGAAATCATCCGAAGAGTCATCGCCCTATCAATTAAGGGTGACCTGCGTGGGGTATAAAAGCCAGATCATCACTTTACCGGATGACCTTACTGAAAAGACGATATGGTTAGCGACCCAGGCACAGGCACTAAAAGAAGTAACGGTAAAGAAGCAAAAATACCACAACAAGAAAAACCCGGCGGTAGAATTAATTGAAAAAGTCATTGCCAATAAGAGCAAGAACAGAAGAGAGGCACTGGACTATTATGAGAATGAAAAATATGAAAAGATTGAATTCGCACTGGATGACATAACCACTAAGTTCAAACAGCGAAAAATTTTTAAACACTTTCAATTTATGTTCATCCCCAAGGATTCGACGAATGAAAAGGGTGGTGAGATCATGCCCATTTACTTGAAAGAAGCCATATCAAACCACTATTACCGAAAGTCACCCAGGAGTGAAAAGGACATCATTGTTTCAAACAAGAAGGTGAATTTTGAGGGCATTGATAACAAAGGCCTGGAGGACAACATAAAATACATGTACCAGGATATCAACATCTATGACAGCAATATCAATTTACTAACCAATCAGTTTTTAAGTCCTATCGCTGCTACTGCCCCTGCTTTTTACCGGTACTATATACTGGATACCATCCAAACAGGATCGGATAAGTACATTAAACTGTTTTTTGGTTCAAGGAATAAGGAAGACATGCTTTTCGAAGGGTTTTTATATATCACCCTCGACGGTACGTATGCCATTCGGGGCGTTGAACTGTCGGTGAACAGGAATATAAATCTGAATTTTGTGAAAGATGTAAAAATCATTCAACAGTTCGACAAATCCGAAAGAGAAGGTTGGTTGCTTTCATCGGATGAAACCACCATCAACTTCGGACTTACCAAAAAAGGGCAAAGTTTGTTGGGAAGAAGAACCGTTTCGTACCGTAATTACCGTTTTGATCCAACGGTAAACGAATCGGTATTTAAAGGGAAGGCTGTCGAGGTGATGGACAGTGCTAATTTAAGAAGCAAGGATTACTGGTCAGCCCACCGGCCTCAGTCGCTTTCAAAATCGGAAGAAGAGACCTATGCCATTATCGACAGCGTTCAGAAGGTACCGGTTTTTAAAACGGCTTTTAATATCGCTTCCGTCATATTGTTTGGCTATGAAGACCTGGGCAAGTTCGAGATAGGGCCGGTAAACACATTTTACATGTATAATCCGGTTGAGGGGTTCCGTTTGCGTCTTGGTGGAAGAACAACCGATAAATTCAGTAAAAGGTTCAACCTGGAAGAATATGCAGCCTATGGTTTTACGGATCATCGATTCAAGTATTACCTGGGAGGTTCCTATTCGTTTACAAACAGAGGGTTACTGGATTTTCCTATTAAATCTCTGAAAATGAGTTATCAGAATGAGACTCAACTTCCCGGACAACAGATGCAGTTCCTCATGGAGGATAACTTCCTGTTGTCAATAAAAAGGGGAGTGAACAACAAACTGTTTTACAACAAAACCTTTAAAGTGGAGAACCTGAATGAGTTTGAAAACCACTTTTCGTATACACTGGGGTATAAGTTTATCAATCAGACACCGGGTGGAACTTTGCGATTCAATTACACCGACTACCGGGCGCAACGGAATGATGTAAACAACCTGAACATCTCGGAGTTTTACCTGAATTTAAGATATGCACCACACGAAGGTTTTTACCAGGGAAAGACCTACAGGATACCCATTCGCAACAGTTATCCTGTTTTTGAGCTAAGATACAACGTCGGTTCCACCGTCTGGAAAAACGACTATAATTACCAGATACTCCGTTTCTCGATCCACAAGAGGTTCTTATTCTCTGTTCTGGGATATACGGATGTGGCATGGGAAGCCGGGAAGATTTTCGGAAAGGTACCCTACCCGATTCTGAATATACCCCAGGCGAACCAGACGTATTCGTATCAGTTAGAGTCGTACAACATGATGAACTTCCTGGAGTTTGTTACCGACCAGTACACTTCACTGCTGATTGACCATTCTTTCAATGGATTCTTTTTTAACAAGGTTCCTTTTATGAAACATTTAAGCTGGAGAGAAGTAGTCACTTGCAAGATTCTTTACGGGAATGTCACCAAAACGAATGACCCACGATATAACACTGACTTATTCCGATTACCGGTTGAAGCGGACGGTACACCGATAACCTATACCATGGGTAAGACCCCTTACATTGAAGGAAGTATCGGAATTGCAAACATACTGAAGGTTTTCAGGGTTGATTTAGTGAAACGTTTTACGTATCTGAACAATCCGAATGTGTCGGAATACGGCATCAGGGTTCGTTTTAGATTTGATTTTTAAAATAATTCATTCAGATTGTCATTGAATTCTGTAATTTAGTATAAAAGACCACGAACAAAATAAAACTATTTTGTTATTTATTAAACTTTTCGTTATTTTGCAAAACAAGTATTAAATGACTTTGAAAAAATAATTAAAAAATTGAAAACTTTGTTTGTGTTTAGTTGGTTTATTACAGTACACTTATTAAAGAGTATACTTGTAGTCGATTAAACCTTTAAAAATTAATTTAGCCGGAATTAAATTCTCTTAAAATATTCAACTAATTTACAAACACCATTACACCATGAAACAAGTAAACAATCATTCGATGAGTGATGTTTTAAAAATCATTTCCCAGGACAGGGGACGAACCAACATACTCAGGAAATACGAACAACTGACCCTGGCGTATCTGGTACAACGGATTCCTATGTGGATAAGTTCGAATATGTTGACAGCCATTGGATTTCTGGGAAGCATTATTATTTTCATTGGTTTTGTTTTAGCCACGTATGTTAGTCGGTATTATCTGCTATTGGGGGTTCTTGGTTATTTTGTCTGTTGGTTCGGTGATTCATTGGATGGTAGAATAGCCTATTACCGGAACAAACAACGGAAATGGTATGGATTTGCACTCGACATCACGACCGATTGGATTAGTGTCGTGCTAATGGGTTGGGGATTTGTGATTTATGCCGACAATGATTGGGAAATAGTCGGATTTTGTTTTGTGATCCTATATGGTTGGGAGATCCTTACCACGTTGCTCAGATACAAAATCACCAATAAATACTCGATCGATTCCGGATTATTGGGGCCAACAGAAGTGAGGATAGTTATTTCATTTATTTTGATATTGGAAGTACTGTTTACAGGTTCCATTTTATACTCTTCTACACTTGCTTGCATACTACTGTTTATAACTAATTTACTAGATACTAATAAGTTATTAAAGATGGCTGATGATCGTGACAAAGAAGAAAGAGAACATAATGAGTTCAAGTAAATTATTTGAAAAAATATTTATTTTTGCCAAAGCGCAAGTTTCATCACTCATCGGTGGTTTGACTGATTACTCGATTATGGTTTTTTTTACTGAAGTCTTTCATGTGCATTATACCATTTCCATTGCTATAGGTGGTATAATAGGCGCAATTGTAAATTTCAGTTTAAACAGGGCATGGACATTTCGTTCGAAGGAACTCAGGTATGAAAGTTCATTTAACAAACAATTGTTGAAATTTGTACTGGTGGTATTGAACAGTATTTTTCTAAAATCATCGGGGACATACTTAATCACTACCTTTTTGAAGATAGATTATAAAATAAGCCGGATCATTGTAGACTTACTGGTCTCCATTGGATTAAATTATACTCTTCAGAGATATTGGGTTTTCAAAAACATCAAGTGATTAAACAGGGTCTGTTCTGTTATGGAAACAAGCAAATTCGGTAAAAACAAACTTCAAATTGTTATGGATTTAAGCAAATGAACTGAAAACAGCCCTCCATTTTTGACATTTTTCTGTATCTTTGCCGGTAGCTATACTCTGTTTTAACAATAGCGATTCACTTACTTCCAACCAATACAAATAATCAATCAATATGAAAAATCTGAATCCTGCTTTGGTATGGAAGTTTTTCCATGAAATCACCCAAATTCCGAGACCATCGAAGAAAGAAGAACGGATCATCGCGTTCCTGAAAGATTTTGGAAAAAAATACAACCTGGATACTAAAACCGACGAAACAGGCAATGTGTTGATCAGCAAACCGGCCACCCCGGGATTTGAGAAACGGAAAACCATTATTATGCAATCGCATATTGACATGGTCTGCGAGAAGAACAGTGACGTAATTCATAATTTTGATACCGACCCCATTCAGACTTACATTGATGGTGATTGGGTGAAAGCAAAAGGGACGACTTTGGGAGCGGATAACGGCATTGGAATGTCGATGATGCTGGCTGTACTGGCTTCGGAAAATTTGCTTCACCCGGCGTTGGAATGCCTGTTTACTGTGGATGAAGAAACCGGATTGACAGGTGCTTTTGCTTTGAAACCAGGTTTCCTGAGCGGAGAACTCCTGATTAACCTCGACTCGGAGGATGATGGAGAGATATTCGTTGGGTGTGCCGGTGGAATTGACACCGTCGCGAAACTCACCTATACGACTGAAAAGACACCCGAACATTATTTTGGATTTTCTGTGTCCGTCAAGGGACTGCAGGGAGGCCATTCGGGGGATGATATTGACAAGGGACTGGGGAATGCCAACAAGATTCTGAATCGCTTTCTCTGGATGCTGAATAAAGAAATGGACCTGCGTCTGACAGGTTTTGATGGGGGAAACCTGCGGAATGCGATCCCTCGTGAAGCGGTTGCAACAGCCTGCGTTCCTTTTTCAGAAAAGGAAAACATTCGGGTGATGTTCAACCATTATGTGCACGATCTTGAAGTGGAAATCGGCGATGTGGAACCCAAGATGAAGCTGACCTTAGATTCGGAAACGGTGGAGGAAAACGTCCTGGACAAAAAATCTTCCAATGCACTGCTAAATGTTCTCTATGCGTGCCCTCACGGAGTCATCGCCATGAGCCGTGACATGCCCGGTTTGGTAGAGACTTCCAACAACCTGGCTTCAGTAAAAATGAAAGGAGAACATGTCATCGAAATTACCACCAGCCAACGCAGTTCTGTGGAGTCGTCCAAACATGATATCAAACAGCAAATAGAAGCAGTCTTTTCACTGACTGGTGCTGTAGTTTCCCATGGGGATGGATATCCAGGCTGGAAGCCGAATTTAAAATCGAAAATGCTGAAAGTGGCAACGGACAGCTATGTTAAACTTTATAACGACCAACCGAAAGTACGTGCTATCCATGCGGGACTGGAATGTGGTTTATTCCTGGAGAAATACCCATTCCTGGATATGATCTCCATAGGGCCAACCATGAAAGGGGTCCATTCACCGGATGAAAGACTGAGCATTTCGTCTACCCAGAGATGCTGGGAATGGCTGAAGGATATTCTTGCAAACAGCATTGAGTGATGAGCATCGAGCATCGAGTATTGACAATGTGATTTATATCCAAAAAGAAAATGAAGGAACCTAACAAGCGTAAAATCATCAACGATCCCGTTTTCGGATTTATTAATATCCCGAACGATTTCTTGTATGATATTATACAGCATCCTTATTTTCAACGAATGAACCGGATCAAGCAACTGGGGTTAACCTCCACGGTTTATCCGGGGGCACAACATACCCGGCTGCAGCATTCACTGGGAGCAATGTACCTGATGGGGGAAGCATTAACACAATTACGTCTTGTTGGTCATAAAATCTCTACTTCAGAAGCAGAAGGAGTACAGGCCTGTATCCTGTTGCATGATATTGGCCATGGTCCGTTTTCGCACACCCTGGAAAATAGTGTAGTGAATGGAATCAGCCATGAAGAAATCTCCCTGCTGATGATGCGGAAGATAAACATGGAAATGGAAGGCAAACTGGATATCGCTATCAAGATTTTCACCAATACCTATCCCAAGAAATTCCTGCATCAATTAGTCTCCGGCCAACTTGATATGGATAGAATGGATTACCTGAGCCGTGACAGTTTTTTTTCGGGAGTCAGCGAAGGTATTATTGGTTCGGCACGGATCATTAAAATGTTAAACATTCATAATGATCAGTTGGTGGTAGAGGCCAAAGGAATATATTCGATTGAGAAGTTCTTAGTGGCACGCCGTTTGATGTACTGGCAGGTATATCTGCATAAGACAGCCGTTGCTGCTGAGAAAATGTTGATGAACATACTGAAGCGTGCTAAAGAACTGGCAGGAAGAAATATAGAACTCTTTGCATCGCCGGCTTTGCATTATTTTCTATACAATGAGGTGGACAGGCAATTCTTTTTGGACGTAAACGAAGCACTGGAAAACTTCGCGATGCTCGATGATTCGGATGTGGTATGTGCCATTAAAGTATGGTCAACTCATTCGGACATAGTATTATCAACATTATGTAAGGCTTTTACTGACAGACATTTATTTAAAGTGGAAATTAGGACTGAAGCAGTGGATGAATCAATGCGTCAAGAATATTTAAGGCAATACCAGTCACATTTCGGCGTTAGTCGAAGTGAAGCTGAATACTTCATGGGAGATGAAACAGTTAGTACCGACACCTACAGTCAGAAAGACGATAATATCAATATCTTATTCAAGGATGGCACCATTAAGGATATAGCAGATGCATCAGACATGTTGAACATAAGTGTCCTGACAAAAAAAGTGGTAAAGCATTTTTTTTGTTACTATCGATTATAGCTGATTGATACTATTCGACTATTTAAGTTTATAAATGAACCTGATTCGAGGTTTGTTTTACATGTTAGAGTCAAGATTTTATGGTTAATTGAAAATTGTTTAGTACTTTTGCAACCAATTTTTTAATAAGTTATCGAAAAATTAAATTGAAATAAAGGGTATTCAACAAGATCCGGATTGACATACATACTCAATTTTTAATTGTTCATTATTAATTATAAATTACTTATGGAGTTTACAGCTCAACAAATAGCAGATTTTCTAAGTGGAGAGGTCCAAGGTGATCCATCTGTGAAAGTATCTGATTTTTCTAAAATTGAAGAAGGGAAACCCGGCACATTGAGTTTTCTTTCGAACCCAAAATATAGTCAATACATATATGACAGTCAGGCAAGTATCATACTGGTAAATAAAGATTTCCAACCTGAAAGAGAAGTTCATTCCACCCTTATCCGTGTGGAGGATGCCTATCAATCATTAGCTATGTTGTTATCCATGGTGGATTCGGCTAAAACCAGGAAAACAGGAATATCACCGTTGGCATACATAGATGCAAGTGCTGTCGTTGGCGAAAACGCCTATATTGCTCCATATGTTTTTATTGGTGAGAATGTTACCATTGGAAAGAATGTCAGTCTTCATGCACATTGCTGCCTGGAAGAAGGTGTTCGGGTTGGTGACAATGCCATATTGTTTTCCGGAGTAAAAGTCTACTACAACTGTGTGATAGGGAATAATTGTACGCTACATTCGGGGTCAGTGATCGGATCGGATGGTTTTGGATTTGCACCCACCGAAGATGGCAGTTATAAGAAAATACCGCAAATGGGGAATGTTGTTTTAGAAGACAACGTTGAAATTGGAGCGAATTCTGTTGTGGACAGGGCAACATTGGGAAGTACTACCCTCCATCAAGGAGTAAAAATAGATAACCTGGTACAGATTGCCCATAATGTGGAAGTTGGAATGAATACAGTCATAGCAGCTCAAACCGGAATATCGGGTTCTACCAAATTGGGGAATCATTGTATCTTGGCAGGCCAGGTGGGTATTGCAGGACATTTGCACATTGCTGATGGTACCATATTTGGTGCTCAGACAGGTGTTCCAAATTCTGTCAAGCTACCGAATCAAACACTTCAGGGATATCCTGCCGTGCCTATCATGACTTTTCACCGCGCATCAGTTGTATATAAAAATTTGCCTGAACTGCAAAAGACGGTTTATGCTTTACAAAAGAAAATTCAGGAATTAGAAAATAGAATCAGTAGCATTTCTTAAAAAGTATGTCGAAACAAAACACTATCAAACAAGCTTTTACTCTTAAAGGAAAAGGTTTACACTCCGGGCTGGAGATCATATTAACATTCGTGCCGGCTCCGGAAAATCATGGAATAAAGATTAAACGGATTGATTTACCGGAACAGCCGGAGATGGATGCAGTGGCTGAATATGTGGCTGAAACGACACGAGGAACAGTATTAAGAAAAGGAGATGTTCAGGTAAGCACAATCGAACATGTGCTTTCTGCCTTATATGCTTTAGGGATTGACAATTGTTTGCTTGAAGTTGATGCACCGGAATTTCCAATATTGGATGGGAGTGCTAAATTTTTTGTTGAAGGAATTCAACGGGTTGGGATTGAAGAACAATCTGAAGAAAAAGATTACTATATAGTCCGTAAAAAAATTGAATACTTCGTTCCTGAAACCGGGGCAAAAATCATTATTCTACCTGATGACTCCTTTAGCGTAGACGTTCATATTGGCTTTAAATCAACCGTATTAAGCAACCAGTTTGCCTCTCTTTCGTCTTTAGACAACTATATTACTGAAGTTTCAAGTGCGCGGACATTTGTGTTTGTACATGAAATTGAGCCTTTGGTGAAAATGAATCTTATTAAAGGTGGTGATTTGAAAAATGCCATTGTCATCTATGACAAACAGGTTTCACAACCTGATTTTGACAAATTAGCCGACCTGATGGGTCAACCCCATCAGGATGCCACTAAACTGGGTTATCTGAATGGCGGTATTAAATTTCCCAACGAACCGGCCTCCCATAAATTATTGGATATCATTGGTGATTTAGCATTGATTGGTAAACCTCTGAGAGGAAAAGTCATTGCCACATATCCCGGACATAAGATTAATACGGATCTTGCAAAAATAATCCGTAAAGAAATCAAGAAACAGGATGTTCAGGCTCCTGTCTATGATGATACCATTCCTCCAATTTTGGATGTAAATGCTATCCGTAAACTTCTGCCTCACCGCTGGCCTTTTCTCATGGTGGATAAAGTTATTGAAATGCGGAATAAGGTAATTGTTGGTGTTAAAAATGTAACAGTGAATGAGACCTTCTTTATGGGCCATTTTCCGGATGAGCCTGTCATGCCGGGAGTTCTGATTGTGGAAGCAATGGCTCAAACAGGAGGATTATTGGTTTTGCATGGCCTGGAGGATGCCCATCGTTATTCAACCTATTTTTTGAAAATCGACAATGTTAAATTTCGTCAGAAGGTGGTACCAGGGGATACACTTGTTTTTCACCTTGAAATGACAGATGACATTCGCAGGGGATGTGCTTTGATGCGAGGATTTGCTTTTGTAGGAGGGAAAGTGGTTTGTGAAGCAGAATTCATGGCGCAAATAGTCAAGAACAAGTAGTCCTGAAGAAAGAATAAAACAGACTGTGAGAGTCGAAAAAATAAACAGAATAACGTAAAATCGTAAAGTAAAAAGAATGAAACAACCTTTAGCATATATTCATCCTGATGCAAAAATTGCTCCATCAGTGGTAATAGAACCATTTGTAACCATTGATAAAAATGTTGTCATCGGTGAAGGTTCACGAATCGGATCGAATGTAACTATCATGGAAGGTGTCAGAATTGGCAAGAATTGCACTATTTTCCCCGGAGCTGTAATTGGAGCCGTTCCACAGGACTTAAAATTCAAAGGTGAGGATACATTAGTCATCATAGGAGATAATACCACCATACGCGAATATGTGACAATTAACAGGGGTACGGCAGCTAAAGGTAAGACCGTTGTTGGAGATAATTGTTTAATCATGGCATATTGCCACATTGCACACGATTGCGTGGTGGGGAACACTGTTATTATGGCAAATGCCTGCCAACTGGCCGGTGAAGTAGAGATCGATGATTTTGCTATATTAGGTGGTGGATGTCTGGTTCATCAGTTTACCCGTATCGGTTCGCATGTTATGCTTCAGGGAGGTTCTAAAATTGGAAAAGATGTACCTCCATTTGTAAAAGCTGGTCGTGAGCCACTTTCGTATGCAGGGATTAATTCCATCGGACTGCGTCGCAGGGGGTATACAAACGAGCAGATCAGGGATATTCAGGACATTTACCGTTACCTGTACCTATCGGGAATGAATACCTCACATGCCATTGAACGGATTGAAGCTGAATTGCCTGCTACCAAGGAACGTGATGAAATTTTACTTTTTGTGCGAAATTCCCCGCGTGGAATTATCAAAGGGTATTTCGAGTAATTCAAATTGTTGAACTGTTGAATCGTTAAATCGTCGAACTCTCAACGATTGATTCTGTTATTATTAAAAAACATTTAATTGTTCAATTTCAAATTTTCGACTATTTTTGCAGGGAAACTTACTTGCAAAAATGAAGTCACAATGAGTAGGACGTATTTTTTCATACGTCTTTATTTGTAAAATACAATTCATAACATTATGGAAAATACAGATGAATCACCTAAAAAAAGCTTGAATTTTATTGAAGCTTTTGTAGAGCAGGATTTGAAAGAAGGTAAAAACGGAGGACGTATACAAACGCGTTTCCCTCCTGAACCAAATGGCTATTTACATATTGGACATGCGAAAGCGATTTGCCTTGATTT
>Ga0302215_10002078_pt1 | contig 13936 bp, 8 predicted proteins | sample II_Fen_N3_1_FD_194580 | JGI IMG/M metagenome (GOLD analysis project Ga0302215, IMG submission 194580) | Peat permafrost microbial communities from Stordalen Mire near Abisko, Sweden - II_Fen_N3_1 | ecosystem: Environmental > Terrestrial > Soil > Wetlands > Permafrost | place: Sweden: Abisko...
TCGAATAACTTCAAGCTATAAACTTGTAAGCAGAGTGTTTCAAGCAGAAGATACGGTTGTTGAAGTTAACGGTGTTAAATTTGGTGGCGACCATATCGGTATGATAGCAGGGCCTTGCACGGTTGAAAGCTATGAACAAATGGATAAAACAGCTGCAGCGCTTAAAAAATCAGGCTGTAGAGTTATAAGAGGCGGAGCTTTCAAACCAAGAACTTCACCTTATGCGTTTCAAGGATTAGGAGAAGAAGGATTAGAAATAATCAGAGCGGTTGCGGACAAACATAAAATGGCTGTCACTTCTGAGGTTATGGAAATTTCTCAAATCCCTCTTTTCGAAAAATACGTTGATATCTTGCAAGTTGGCGCAAGAAATATGCAGAATTTTAATCTGTTAAAAGAATTAGGGATGATAAGAAAGCCTGTAATGATTAAAAGAGGACTTTCTGCAACGTTCGAAGAATGGTTGATGTCGGCTGAATACATTATGGCAGGCGGAAACAGAGAAGTTATGCTTTGCGAACGTGGGATAAGAACGTTTGAAAGAGTAACAAGAAACACTCTTGATTTATCAGCTATTCCTGTTATCAAAAAGTTGAGTCACTTGCCGATTTTAATCGATCCAAGCCACGGAACAGGTTTGAGAGACAAGGTTGCACCTATGTCTAGAGCGTCTGTTGCGGCAGGCTGCGACGGTTTGATAATCGAAGTTCACTATGACCCAGATACGGCAGTGTGTGACGGAGCTCAATCTTTGTACCCAGAACAATACGACAAACTCTATCACGATATCAAAAAGATTGCCCCGATTGTTGGAAAAAAAGTGATATAAAAAAAACTAAACATTTGTTTTATATCCAAAATAAGACTTTCACTATTGGAAAGGCACTCACAAACCTCACCAACAATTAGCGCCAGTCCATATTTTGGTGCAAAAAATTGCACCCTACTTGCTTATACTTTCTATTAATTATAAAGCCAAGTGGTTGAATAACAAGGATGAGATGTGACACTTGGGCATATATTTGCGTAGCTCCCTGCGCTACAATTACTGGTACTTAAGCAGTCAAGTTGCGGCAATATTTTCGTGAGAGTTCCCCACCAATTTCCGCTTGCAGATGCCGGCATGAAGTCAAATCTATCCTGTCCAAGTTTATTTGGTTTTTTGGTTCCGTTCGTATCAACAAGTATTTCATTAGTGTTATTAGTGCTTCCAGACACAACTAAAGCCCAAGATTTTCCAGAATTATCTATGAAGGCGAGTCCGTTCGCGTTCGGAAAACTGGACCACCACATATCACCAGCAGCCCAACAGTTAGAAATAGCCGCGATGGTTCCTGTTGAACCGTCACCGCAGGTTTGCGATGTCTTGAAATAAGATTGAAATGCTGCAAAGTTTGTTAACCTTTGAGCTTGGTTGTCTCCTGAGTTTGGAAGATCCACTATTTTATCGTCGTTAACCGCGCTCATCCAAGCCTGAGACGCCTCAGAATATGCCTTTTTGTATGAAACTTTATAAACTTGGTCTTGCACATTGTTCATTAATGTTGGAATAGTCATTTCTGCAACTATTCCGATAATTCCGAGTGTTATAAGCACCTCGGCCAATGTAAAGGCACATTGTTTCAGGAATTTGCTAGACGGTGCTTTTAGCTCTCTCGTTCGGGAAAGATTGAGCAAGCTCATCTTTCCTCTCTCTCGTTTCGCAATTAAAACCTCTGCTAAAGTAAATGCTGTAATTCTTTTAAACATAATTAAATATTATATGGTTGCACTGAATTAGTCAAGATTAGTATAAAATTTACAATTTGGAGTTTTACCCTCCATCCTTTATAATAAAATAATGATTAGAATTGGGTAGGAGAATGAAAAATGTTAATAGTAATGTCACCGGGTGTGGATAAAAAACAGATTGAGAATGTTAAATCTTTTGTAGAGAAAAAAGGGTTTGATGCGCATGTTATTTACGGTGAAATTCAAACCGTAATCGGTGCGGTGGGTGGAAAAGTAATTGACCCCAGAGAAATAGAACTTTTAGACGGTGTAAAAGAGGTTATCAAAATAACTTCAAACTACAAGCTGGCAAGCAGAACTTTTCAGGCTGAAGATACAGTTGTCGAGGTAAATGGGGTTAAATTCGGCGGCGGGCATGTCGGAATGATTGCAGGACCTTGCACGGTCGAAAGCTACGAGCAAATGGATAAAACTGCTGCTGCGCTCAAAAAATCAGGCGTAAGGATTTTAAGAGGCGGAGCGTTCAAACCCAGAACTTCACCTTATGCTTTTCAGGGGATGGGTGAAGAGGGTTTGCAGATAATAAGAGATGTAGCAGACAAATACAAAATGGCCGTAACATCTGAAGTTATGGAGATTTCTCAAATCCCTCTTTTTGAAAAATACGTAGATATCTTGCAGGTTGGCGCGAGAAATATGCAGAATTTCAATTTATTAAAAGAACTTGGAATGATAAGAAAGCCAGTAATGATTAAAAGAGGGCTCAGTGCTACTTTTGAAGAGTTGTTAATGTCAGCTGAGTACGTTTTGTCAGGCGGGAACAGAGAAGTAATGCTTTGTGAGCGTGGGATAAGAACGTTTGAAAGAGTAACAAGAAACACTCTTGATTTGAGTGCCATTCCTGTTATCAAAAAAGTCAGCCACTTACCGATTCTAATCGACCCGAGTCACGGAACAGGTTTAAGAGACAAGGTAGCACCTATGTCTAGAGCGTCTGTTGCCGCAGGTTGCGACGGTTTGATTATTGAAGTTCATTATGATCCTGATACTGCAATGTGCGATGGGGCTCAATCTTTGTACCCTCAGCAGTACGACAAACTTTATCACGACATCAAAAAAATCGCTCCGATTGTTGAAAAGAGAGTGTTGTAACCAAGGATTTTATGAAAAAGATTGTTTTAAGCTTATTTTTAATATTTGTTGTTTCAACAAAAGTTTCGGCAGGAGATTATTATTCTGTCGGAGTTGATGCGTTTAAAAAAGGCGCTTACGATATGGCATCATCGAATTTGGAACACGCAGTAAAAATTTGCCCAAAAAACGTAAACGCAAGGTACTATTTGGCGCAAGTCTATATAAGACAAAACAGAATTTGTGACGCAACAAATCAGTATAACAGAATTATTCTACTCGCTCCCGACTCAGACGCTGCGATATTGTCAGGCAAAGGGCTTTCATTAATCCAACAGTCTTATTCAAGAAAAACAATTATTGCGTCCTCGGATGCAATGGGGCAATACGGAGACAATTACATACCATATGTTTTGTCAGACAGTGATAAAATCTTCAAATGGGCGTCTTTTCCACTAAGAGTTTACATTCCAAATGTGGGGAAAAAAGCTATTGTCCAAAGAGCTTTTGAGCAGTGGCAAACAAAGAGCGGAAATTTAGTGAGTTTCGTTTTTGTAAATTCGCCTAACAATGCCCAAATTGCTCTAAATTTTAATGACTCTTTGGGGATAATGTCTGAGTCAAAAGAAGGTTACACGGCTGGTCTTTCCAAGCCATATTACGAGAACGGGTTTATTAAAAAATCTGATATTAATATCTTGCTCAATGAACCGAAAACGAATCAGCCGATTGATGACAATTCGATTTTTTCAACAACACTGCACGAAATCGGTCACTCACTTGGCTTCCAGGGACACAGTCCAAATCCAAACGACGTTATGTATGCTTCAAGTAACGAGCCAAAGCTCAGCTTGACCCAAAGAGATATTAATACTCTGAATGTGTTTTACAGGGCGGATGCAGCTACGTTGTTTGCCAAAAATAGCGGTAATACCTTGAAGCTTCAGCAGGCGATAAAATATACAAAAGATTTTCCTAATATTTCAACAGGATGGGCTAATTTGGCGGCTATTTATCGCACAAAAAAAATGTATCCAGATGCATTAAAATGTTACAAACAAGCAATATCTATTGAACCTGATAAAGCAGGGTTGTATAATTTAATAGGTGCTACTTATCAGGAAATGGGAAACACTCAAAACGCACTCATCAACTTAAAAACAGCCTGTGATTTGGATAAATCAAACTTGTTTTACCTCTACCAATTTGCTCAGCTTGCGTACACAAGTGGGCAAAAGGAAACCGGCAGAAGCTATGTGAAATCATACGCACAAGCAAACCCTCAGAGTATTTCTGATGAAAAAATGCGAGCACTTTTAACTTTGTATAAATAGCCCAAACCCCTCGAAAAGCTCACACTGAGCAATTCTATGTAAAAATAATGTTATAAAGTGTAACAATAACTCTCGAAAAGGGCAAAAAAAAATATTGAGAGCAATTAAAATACATGTCTAGCGAATATAAATGGAACTATGTCAAGAATTAGCGGAACCTCATACAATAAAATACAACACGGCGCTCGCAAATTTGTTGCAAACCTAGGGCGTGGCGATGCACTTTTACCCATAATCTTGCTCGAAGCAGCTGTAACAGGCGGCAGAACTTATCATGCTTACAAAAGAGGCGGATTCGTTGAAGGCAGAGAAAGAGGGACGGAAGAAACTCTTGGCGCAATTTTCTGGTTAGGCGGAGTTACTGCGTTTAACAAGATGGGTGATGCAATCGGTAAAAAGGTTCTTAAGCTTCAGACTGCTGACTTTGAAGTCGGAAAAGATGCTGTAAGAAACCCTCTCAAAAATTTCATCAACAAATTCCCTAAATACAGCGAAAAAACTTTGGGAATATTCAAATTCGCTAAGATTACATCAAGTATTTTGCTTGCAAATGCAGTAATCGGTTTTGTTGTACCTAAAATTAATCAAGGAATTACAAAAAAATATCAAAAAGGAATTGAGCAGTTAGACAATAACAAAAAATCCGAATTATCAAGCAACGCAGCGGCTCTGACGACTCAAGCAGATAAAACTCCAAGCAAAAAGAACACCTCTTTTAAAGGCTTAGGCGTTCAAAACTTGTTGTTCTTATCAAACAGTTTTGAAAATGATGCCAGATACAAATTGCTCTCTACAGACGCAGGTATCGCAGGCGGAAGAGCAGCAAGTGCAAGAAACAAATACGAAAGAAGAGAAATTTTATTCAGAGATCTTTCTTCTGTTTACTTCTATATGTTTTGTAGAAGTCACCTGAATTCTGTCTTGAATTTGATTCAATCAGGCAGAGTAAACAGACTTGACACGCTCAGCGCAAAAACACTTGACACGCACCTTCAAGACAACTTAAAATCAAAACAAACTTACAGCGCAGAAGAATTCGAAAAACTTGTGTTAGGCCATACAGATGCAATCATTCCTGACAAAGTTCAGTCAAAAATAAAAAATGGAATAATCGATTTAGAAGAATTTAAAAATCTTGTCGATGTAAGAATGGATTTAAATTTAGTTGGACGTGCAGAAAAAATGTCTCAACTTCAACCACAAATCGAAGGCAAATCAATTTTGACAGCCGAACAACTCAAAGATGTTTATTCAGGCGGATTGCTCAACAATCCTAAATTTTTAAACGAAGTGTTTGAAAATTATACGGATAAAAAATCAACAAATCCGTTTATGTTTGTTGCCGAAAAAGATTTAAGAGGCCTTAAACAACAGATGGCTGATTACGTTGGAGACATTATCAAAAAAGCAAAAGCAAACGGCGAAAATATAACAATGGACACTTTGAAAAATGCAAGCAAAAAGAATTTCACAAGAAATGCTTTCAACTTGGGCATCGGATTTGCGGTTTCAGCTTATTTCTTGTCAACTGCAATTCCAAAAATGCAGTACTGGTTAACGAGAAGACAAACCGGCGATGATAAATTCCCTGGTACAGAAAAATATGAAAAGTAAAATTTTTATAAAAAATATCTAAAGTTCTGTAAGTATAAGCTTTTTTGTTGTATAATCTTAATAACCTAGGTAAATTTAGCCGAATTACTTAATTCCACGCGTAGAGGAACACTATTGAAAAATTCAAAACTTACATTAGCAATATTTTTATCCCTCGTCTTAGGGGTAATTTTTGGATGGGTGGCACCTGAATTTGCTCAAAAACTTCATCCGTTGGCAACTATTTTCTTGAATATGGTTAAGATGATTATTGCACCGTTGTTGTTTGCGACACTTGTTGTTGGGATAGCCGGTCACGGTGATGCAAAAAGTGTTGGTAAAGTTGGGCTTAAAACTCTGGTTTACTTTGAGGTAGTAACAACATTGGCTCTTGTTATAGGGCTTGTAGTTGGAAACTTATTCAAGCCGGGCGAAGGTTTTGGGCTTGCGGTAAGTCCACATGCGTTGGCTACAGCTAATCAAATGGCTAGTGTGCACGTTCACGGTTCGATGACCGATGTGCTTGTGAGCATTTTCCCGACCAGCGTAATTCAAGCTATGGCTGAAGGAAATCTATTACAAATAGTCGTTTTCTCAATCTTCTTTGCGCTTGCAATTTGTGCCGTCGGTCAAAAAGCAAAACCTGTTTTGGATATCTTAAATTCAGTATCTGAAGTTATGTTCAAATTCACTGAATACGTTATGTATTTCGCTCCAATCGGGATTTTCGGAGCAATCGCTTCAACAGTGGGCGAGAACGGTATAGGAATTTTAAAAAGTTATGCCAAAATAATTGGCTCATTATATTTTGCACTCGGACTTTTCGTTGCGATAGTTTTATTCATCGCTTGTAAGATCGTAAAAATTTCATTCAGAAATCTTATAAGAGCGGTAAGAGAACCTGCAATGTTGGCTTTTTCAACAGCGAGTTCTGAAGCTGCTTTGCCTAAGGCGATGGAAATTATGGAAAAATTCGGAGTTCCGAGAAACATCGTTGGCTTTGTAATGCCGACTGGATACACTTTCAACTTAGACGGAAGTACTTTGTACTTGGCGTTGGGCGTGTTATTTGCGACTCAAATCGTGGGTATTCACCTTTCAATCGAGCAACAAATCATTATGATGCTTGCGCTTATGTTTACAAGCAAGGGCGTTGCGGCGGTTCCGAGAGTGTCTTTGATCGTTTTAGCCGGAACGTTATCAAGTTTCAATTATCCTGTAATCGGGGTTGCTATTCTTCTTGGAATAGACCAAATTCTTGATATGGGAAGAACGACCGTAAACCTAATTGGAAACTGTGTTGCGACTGTTGTAATCGCAAGATGGGAAAATGAGTTCGATTATGCTAAAATGCATGAGTTCGTTAAAGAACATAAAACAAAAAAACTTGAATTGGTTGCCCATTCTGACAAAGATATGGCTGGGAATGAATTTACAAACGTATAAAAGTAAAATTATGGTAAGGATATAAGAGATGACTGAAAAAGAAAAAGTTGAGTATAAAGACACGTTGAATTTGCCTCAAACTACGCTTGCAATGCGTGCAAATGCGGCAATTAGAGAACTAGAAATTCAAAAAATCTGGGAAGAAAATAATGTTTATGAAAAAAGCATTGAGCAAAGAAACAAAACTAATGCTTTCATATTGCACGACGGCCCTCCTTATTTGAGTTCTGATAAGATTCACATCGGTACAGCTTTAAACAAAATTTTAAAAGATATTTTAATCAAATACAAATCTCAAGCAGGATTCTATGCGCCGTACATACCTGGTTATGACGGACACGGGTTGCCAATCGAAAACGCTGTTGTGAAAAAAATCAAAGGCGGAAGAGAAGCGATTACACCTGTTGAATTGCGCGAAAAATGCAGAGAATTTGCACATAAAAATTTGAAGGGTCAAGAATCTGAATTCAGACGTCTTGGTGTTTTGGGCGATTGGGAACATCCTTATTTGACAATCAACCCTGAATTTGAAGCTGAGCAAATCAGAGTATTCGGTCAAATGTACAAAAACGGATACGTTGAAAAAGGATTGAAACCAGTTTACTGGTGTGCATCATGCGAAACTGCTTTGGCTGAAGCCGAAGTCGAATACGCTGATCACACATCGACTTCAATATTTGTAAGATTCAAATTCGACGAAGAAGACAAGAAAAAAGCTTTCACTGCTGCTGGTGTGGATAGCGAAAAAGATTTGTACGCGGTTATTTGGACCACAACTCCTTGGACAATTCCTTCTAACTTGGCGATTTCTTTACACCCAAGATTAGAATATACGTTCTTCGAGAAAGGTGGAGATATCTACTTCGCGGCTCAAGAACTTCTAGGAAGCTTCTTGCAGGGCGTTGGTTGGGAAGAAAGCGACATCAAGGTTTTGGGAAGTACAAAGGGTCAAGACTTAGAATTGTTGAATACTCAACATCCTTTATACAACAGAAAATCACCGATAATTTTGGGCGAACACGTAACGACTGAAGCCGGTACGGGTGCAGTTCATACAGCACCGGGACACGGGCTTGAAGATTACGAAGTCGGGGTTAAATATAAACTTGATGTTCTTTCTCCGCTTGATGCCAAAGGTGTTTGGACAGACGAAGTTTCTGATTTAAAAGGGATTCCTTATTATAAAGGCAACGCTGTTGTTATTGAAAAATTAGAAGAAGCTGGCGCTTTGTTGGCTAAATCGGATATTTCTCACTCTTATCCGCACTGCTGGAGATGTAAACACCCAGTAATTTATCGCGCGACACCTCAGTGGTTTGTCAAAGTCGATAAATTCAGACAAGAAACTTTAGAAGAAATTAAAAAAGTTAAATGGATTCCTACAAGTGGCGAAAACAGAATAACCAACATGGTCGAAGGCCGTTCAGATTGGTGTATTTCAAGACAACGTGCATGGGGCGTTCCGATTCCTGTATTCTATTGCAAAGATTGCGGTGAAGTTATCGTTACTGACGAAATAATTAAACACGTTGCAGACCTTTTTGACAAAGAGAGTTCTGATGCGTGGGTAAAATATTCTGAAAAAGAATTGCTACCGAATAATTTCAAGTGCCCTGCTTGTAAAAGTGAAAACCTCCAAAAAGAAAAAGATATTATGGATGTTTGGTTTGATTCAGGCGTGACCTGGAAAACAGTTGTAGAAAAACGTCACAAAGAATTGGGACATATTCCGGTTGATATGTATTTGGAAGGCTCTGACCAGCATAGAGGTTGGTTCCAGTCTTCATTGTTAACGGCGATGGCTACAGAAGGTCACGCGCCTTACAAACAAGTCTTGACCCACGGGTTTGTACTCGATGGTGACGGAAGAAAAATGTCAAAATCTTTGGGAAATGTTGTTGCGCCTCAAGAAATTATTAAAATTTACGGTGCTGATGTTCTAAGACTTTGGGCAGCTTCTGTTGATTACAGAAACGATATCAAAATCGGTGAAAACGCAATTAAGCAACTAGTTGAAATCTTCAAAAAGACAAGAAACACAACAAGATTCTTGCTTGGAAACCTTTACGATTTCAATCCCGAAACTGATTATGTTCATTATAATGAACTCAAAAACTTGGATAAATTTGCATTGCACAAACTGAACCAGCTTGTTAAACAGGTTACAGAAGCGTTTGAAAATTATGAATTCTACAAATACTTCCAGCACTTGCAAAACTTTGCAGCGGTTGATTTGAGCTCATTCTATCTTGATATCGTTAAGGACAGGCTTTACACTGCGGGTAAAAAATCACTTTCACGCCGAGCTTGTCAAACTGTTTTGTTTGAAATCTCTCAGGCGTTAGTGAGGATTTTGACTCCTGTAATGCCTCACCAGGCTGAAGATATTTGGTTGAACGTTGAAGCTTGTCAAAAACAAGGTATTGAAAGTATTTTGCTTACTGATTGGCCTAAAGTTAACCCAAGATGGGAAAATGCGCCGCTTGAAGACGAGTTTGCGACTATCCTGAAAACAAGAGAAATAGTTTCAAAAGCGATTGAACCTCTACGTGCTGAAAAACAGGTCGGAAGTTCACTTGAAGTTGCCGTTTATATTAAAGCTTCAGAAGCAGCGCAATCAATTTTGAAAAATAACGAAGATGAACTATGCAACATATTTATCACTTCTCAGGCTGTTTTGAGCAATGAGAAGCCTCAAGATGTTCTAAACGAATACACAGAGGACGATTTCACCGTTTGGGTTACAAAATCACACGGTGAAAAATGTGAAAGATGTTGGAAATACAGAACGCTAGGTGAGCACACAGGACACGAAACAATCTGTTCAGAGTGTGTGGACGCTATCAGCGAATAATTATATAATTATTAAAAAGAGCGATTTGCAATGCAAATCGCTCTTTTTTTATCGTAATTCAACACAATTAATGTATTTTTCAAGAGATTTAATAATCGGTAAAAATTCAGCATCCGAATAAGTCGTTTCTTTTAAGAATTCTTCATTGAGCACTTTTGTTGGAACAAATTTTTGCAGGTAATATTTTTCGCTTCCATTTATCAATTCGCCGATTTTTTCAAAATCTTCATGCAAAAGTTGAGATTTTACCACTGTGGTTCTGAATTCAAAATCCACCCCAGAGCTTTTCAATATTTCAATGCTTTTTAGAACAGCTTCCGTGTCGACTTTTGCACAGACAATTTCTGGGTACCTTTCAATTGGCGCTTTGATGTCCATTGCAACGTAATCTATTAACTTTTTATCTAATAACTCTTGCAGCATCTCGGGGTTTGTGCCGTTCGTATCTAGTTTTACCAAAAATCCCAAGTCTTTAATTTGTTTGATAAACTCCGGTAAACCTTTGTGTAAAGTGGGTTCGCCGCCTGTGATTACAACCGCGTCGAGTTTGTTTATGCGAGTCTTTAGAAAGTTAAATAGCACTGATTCGTCAATTGATGAATCAGTGCTAAATTTAATAAGTTCTGGATTGTGGCAATAAGGGCATTTGAAATTGCATCCTTGAGTGAAAATTATCGCAGAAATTTTTTCAGGATAATCAATCAAAGAGCTTTTTTGTAAGCCCCCTATTGGAACTATGAGCATGTAGAGCAAACCTTATTGTCTTCAATAACAAAGTTTTTTCTTGTTGCAAATTCGGTTTTCTTGCCTTCGTTCCATTGTTTTACAGGTCTGATGTAGCCTACGACTCTTGAGTACACTTCACAGTTGTCTCCGCATTTAGGACAAGTAAAGTGCTCGCCAGCTATATAACCGTGCGTAGAACAAGTGCTGAAAGTCGGTGAGAACGTGAAATAGGGTAATCTGTAGTTTTCACAAACTTTTTTGACCAAATTTTTCATGATTTTTATATCGTGGATTCTCTCGCCTGCGTAGATGTGAACAACCGTTCCGCCCGTATATTTTGTTTGCAAATCATCTTGGTGATCCAACACTTCAAAAATATCGTCGGTGAAATTTATCGGCAATTGGCTTGAGTTTGTATAAAAAGGTTTTGCGCCTTTTGAATAATATTCGTCGTCATTTGCACATTTGATTGAAACAAGTTTTTCTTTATCCATTTTAGCCAAACGGTAAGATGTTCCTTCCGCAGGTGTTGCTTCAAGGTTGTAGTTGTTTCCTGTTTCTTTTTGGAATTTAACTATTTTGTCGCGCATAAAGTCCATAACTTTTACCGCGAATTGTCTTCCTGTTTCATCGCCAATGCCTTCTCCTAGTAAATTGAGACAAGCTTCGTTCATTCCGATAAGCCCGATTGTTGAGAAGTGGTTCGTCCAGAAAGCGCCGTGTCTAGCTTTGATGTCTCTCAAATAATATTTTGTGTAAGGGTACAAGTCTTTATCAGTGAAGTTTTCCAAGACTTTTCTTTTCTTTTCCAAACTTTCTTTAGCCAAGTTCATTTTTTCAGCCAAAATGTTGAAGAAATCCTCTTCGTTTTTAGCCAAAAACGCCATTCTCGGTAAGTTCATAGTAACAACCCCAACAGAACCTGTCAAAGGATTTGAGCCGAAAAGTCCGCCGCCTCTGTATTCAAGTTCTCTGTTGTCGATTCTTAAACGGCAGCACATAGAGCGCGCGTCTTCAGGCGACATATCAGAGTTGATAAAGTTTGAGAAGTAAGGGATGCCGTATTTAGCAGACATTTCCCAAAGCCCGTCAAGTTCTTTGTTGTCCCAGTCAAAATCTTTTGTGATGTTATAGGTCGGAATCGGGAACGTGAAAACCTGTCCAGTCGCGTCGCCTTGCATCATTACTTCAAAATAAGCTCTGTTTAGCAAATCCATTTCGTGTTGGAATTGCCCGTAAGTTTCTTCCTTAGCTTCGCCGCCGATTACAACATTTTGCTCTGCGTAATAGCTAGGAACATTCAAATCCATAGTTATGTTTGTAAACGGAGTCTGAAACCCAGTTCTGGTCGGAACGTTGAGGTTGAATATAAATTCTTGCATAGCTTGCTTAACTTGTGTGTAATCAAGGTTGTCGTATCTGATGAACGGTGCCAGCAGTGTGTCAAAGTTTGAAAACGCCTGAGCTCCTGTAGCTTCGCCTTGCATTGTGTACATGAAATTGACTACTTGTCCCAAAGCTGTTCTAAAATGTTTTGCAGGTGAACATTGAATTTTTCCTTGAACGCCAGTGAAACCTTGCATAAGAAGGTCTTTTAAATCCCAACCTACGCAGTAAACAGAAAGCATATTCAAATCGTGGATATGAAAATCGCCGTTTAAGTGCGCTTCTTGGATTTCTCTCGAATAAATTTTGCTCAACCAGTAGTTTTTGCTTATGTTTGATGAGATGTAGTTGTTCAAACCTTGGATTGAATAGCTCATGTTAGAGTTTTCGTTGACTTCCCAATCAAGTTTTTTAAGATAATCATCCATCATATCAAGGTTTGAATTTTCTGCAAATTCTCTCAATTTTGTTTGTTGTTCACGGTAAAGCATATAAGATTTCGCGGTTTTTTTGTAATCCGAAGACAACAAAATATACTCAACAATGTCTTGAATTTCTTCAATCGAAGCTGCTTTAAGGTTTTCGCCCTTTTTGCTTATCAAATGTCTTGTAAGTTCGACAACTTTTTCAGTCAGGCTCATTGCCGTCTTTGTATCGAATTCTTTTGTTACCAATGCTGCTTTTGCAATCGCGTTTGTAATTTTCTCAGAATTAAAGTCTACAATTTTCCCGTCTCTTTTGACAACTTTTTCCATGTTTTGTTTTTCTCCTTTAGCTATTCGGCAGAAATAGGGGTAACTGTAGCGTTAATTATTTCAAAGCGCTGTTGCGAAAATAAATCTTCCATACCCAAATCTCCTGTCTCGAGGTGTAATACCGTCATGCAAGCATAACCTACTAGTTTAGGCATTCCGACTGTACGGCTGCGGACCAGTGTGGGACTTATCTTTCAGGTTTAAATTTAACCTGAGCATTCACCCATCTTTCCCCAAAGTAGTTTTATAATTATAGCTTTTAATTATAAGCATGTCAATAATGTTACTTAAGTAGTAATAATTTTTGTGACAATTATATTTATCTGTTTTTTATAGTTACCTAAATTCAGGCTTTTCTTGTGCTAATTTATAAATTATAATAAGATAGTATTAAGAAATGGAGAGTAAAGCTTGTTAATCAGGTGGTGCAGATTAAAGCGTAAAGAAGTGAAAGACAGAAGTTTATTTTGTTTTTCAAAGTTTAATCTTCGTTCTTTTGCGTTTACTCTCGCCGAAGTACTAATTGTGTTGGGTATAATCGGTGTTGTTGCAGAAATGACTATACCTTCTTTGTCGAACAATATCCAAGATCAAGTTCAAAAAGCTCAACTGAAAGAACTTTTTTCTACCCTCTCGCAGGCCACTCTGGAAATCAAAACAGAGAATGAGGGCTCAATGATTGGTGTTTGGCCTGATTTTGCATCTGCTTATTTTGCGGATACAAGGTTTGGATTAATGTATTCCAAATATATCAAAGTTACTAAAGAATGTTACTCAAGCCCATATTCTTCTGATGCTTCGCAGTGTTGGCATAAGAATGGAACAACTCGAGGTCCAGACAATGTTCTTTGTCCTGCCAGTTCACTTTGTTGGTGCTCTGGTTGTTCAACGATTGAAACGGTGCAAGGCTCTTGGGCGATGATTGACGGGGCCGATTATAATTGTACCGGAGGTCCTTCGGGAAAGACTTGCTTGAATAT